>Ga0114994_10002625_pt1 | contig 13155 bp, 13 predicted proteins | sample ArcticOcean_MG_C_9_FD_87043 | JGI IMG/M metagenome (GOLD analysis project Ga0114994, IMG submission 87043) | Marine microbial communities from western Arctic Ocean - ArcticOcean_MG_CB2_152 | ecosystem: Environmental > Aquatic > Marine > Oceanic | place: Arctic Ocean: Canada Basin | collected... | reverse complement strand
TTCCAGCGCGTTCAGGCAGCATGTGAATTATGGGTGTTATATCGCCATCCCAATTTAAGGGCTTGGCCTGCAAATCGCCCTCTTTATCGGGTCCAGTAACTTCCAAAATGGTAACGCTTGGCAGCTTTCCAGGCTCAGAAAACTTGCGACCGCGTTTCTTTTCCAAAACGCCGGTTTCTTCCATTTCACGCAGAACCTTTTTCAGAACCTTTTTCTGATCAGCATTTAGTTTAAAGCCGCGTGCTATCTCGCGCTTACCCGCTTGCGACGGATTGCCTTGAATGTAGGCCAAAATTTGGTCCGTACTTGGAAACGGAGCTGCGGTTTTAGGAGTTCTGGCCACAGTTATGTCCATATCTGAAAAGAGCTGGCATTATTCAGCCTGTGCTTTCGGTTCTGCTCTTGTAGCCTTTTTCCTCGCCGCTGGTTTCTTCTTGGCCGTAGCCTTTTTCTGCGGCGTTGGCTTCTTTGCAGCCGCTTTGTTTTTTGTGGTGGGCTTTTTATCGTCTGCTTTGGCTTTTGGTGTTTTCTTGCCGGCCTTAACATCCAGCAATTCAATGGCTTTCGCTAAATCAACAGTTTCTGGCTCCATGTCTTTGGGAAGCGTTGCCATTAAGCGACCATGCATTACAAACGGCCCCCAGCGGCCTTTGCGCAGGGTCACAGGTTTTTTGTTTTTCGGGTGCAGCCCAAGCTCAATAGGTGGATCTTTTTTCGGCGCGTTGGCCATTAAGTGGGCGGCTCTGTTGAGACCAATGGTCAGCACATTGTCGTCGCCTTTTAACGATACGTACGTTGCTTCCATTTTAATATAAGGGCCAAATCGGCCAATGGCAGCTGTAATCACAATGCTGGTTTCTGGATCAATACCAACTTCACGTGGCAACGACAAAAGCCCGATTGCCAACTCTAAATCAACCGTTGATGGCGCCATGTCTTTAGTTAAAGACGACCGTTTTGGTTTTATCTTTTTCGGCTTTTTCGGCTTTTTGCCTTCGGCCACAGATTCCGCAGGTATTTCTTCTTCTTCACCCAATTGCACATAATGCCCATAGGGGCCTTTGCGCAATGAAATCATTTTTTGCGTTACAGGGTCCAATCCCAATTCTTTTGGTCCCGATGTTGCCAAATCATCTTCCGAGCCATTGGTGACTTCTAGCGGGCGTGTAAAGCGGCATTCAGGGTAATTATTACAGCCAATAAAGGCGCCAAACTTACCAAGCTTCAGATTAAGCCGTCCTTCTTCACAAGTGGGGCATTTGCGTGGATCTTTACCATCGGGGCCTTCACGGAAAAAGTGTGGCCCTAAAATTTCATCCAAACGGTCCAAAACTTCTGAAACTCGCAGGTCTTTGGTTTCGCTAACGGCTGAATTGAAGTCACCCCAAAAATCACGAAGAACGGTCTTCCATTCGATCCGTCCGCCAGAAATATCATCCAGCTTGTTTTCCAATTCCGCAGTAAAATCATACGCCACGTATCTGGTGAAATAACTTTCAAGGAAGGTCGTAACCACACGGCCCCGGTCTTCAGGTGTAAATCGTCTGCTTTCCAAAACCACATAGTTACGCTCTTGAAGAACGGAAATGATGCTAGCGTATGTGGAAGGGCGACCGATACCCAATTCTTCCAGCGTTTTAACCAAGCTTGCTTCTGAGAAACGGGGAGGGGGTTGGGTGAAGTGTTGGTCTGGAACAATCTCGCTGGTTTTTATTTCTTGGCCCTGATTTAGCGGCGGTAAGATTTTATCTTCGCCTTCATCCGGAATGTCCGTATCGTCTTTTCCTTCTTGGTACAGCTTAAAAAAGCCATCAAACGCAACAACAGATCCGGTCGCCCGTAACGTCACTTGTTTGTCAGGCGAGCCAATATTGACACCAACCTGATCCAAAATGGCAGATTCCATTTGGCTGGCAACGGTGCGCTGCCAAATCAACGTATAGAGCTTCAATTGATCCCCATCTAAGCGGTCAGCAATGTCTTTAGGGCGGCGTGCTACATCGGTGGGGCGGACGGCTTCGTGAGCTTCCTGCGCATTTTTTGCTTTTGACTTATAAACGCGAGCATCTGAAGGCACATAGGTCGATCCGTAATCACTGCCAATTAATGTGCGGCAGCCTTCAATGGCTTCGCCCGACATGCTCACACCGTCTGTCCGCATGTAGGTAATTAAACCAACGGTTTCACCATCGCCTAAGTTTAAGCCTTCATACAAGCGTTGGGCGACTTGCATGGTGCGCTTTGTGGCAAAGCCCAATTTGCGTGATGCTTCTTGTTGTAGCGTGGATGTGGTGAACGGCGCTGATGGATTGCGGCGTGATTTTTTTTGTTCGATGTCTGCTACTTTGAAGTCGCGCGATGAAATGGCGCTTACAGCTGCTTGAGCTGCGGCTTCGTTTCCTATGGTTAGCTTCTCAAGCTTGTTGCCTCCTAGGTGAGTTAGGTTGGCTACAATTGATTTTCCACCACCGGCATCAAATTCAGCTTTAACACTCCAAAACTCGTCAGAGTCAAAATTTTCAATATCCGTTTCGCGCTGACATATAATGCGTAAAGCAACGGACTGGACGCGCCCGGCGGAGCGGCTGCCAGGTAATTTGCGCCATAAAACCGGCGATAGTGTAAAGCCAACCAAATAATCTAACGCGCGTCGGGCCAAATAGGCATCGACTAAAGGAGTGTCTAATTCACGCGGATGATTAAAAGCTTCAATAATGGCGTCTTTGGTGATTTCGTTAAAAACAACACGTTTAACCTCAACACCTTTTAACAGCTTTTTCGCTTCTAAAACTTCTTGAACGTGCCACGATATGGCTTCGCCTTCGCGGTCCGGATCGGTTGCTAGAAAAAGTTTGTCAGCACCCTTAAGTGCTTGGGAAATTTCTTTCATATGTTTTTGCGCTTTAGCGTCGATTTCCCAATCCATGGAAAAATCTTCATCAGGACGTACAGAGCCATCCTTAGGAGGCAAGTCGCGAATGTGTCCGTAACTGGCAAAAACCTTGTAGTCACTGCCCAAGTATTTGTTGATCGTTTTGGCTTTGGCAGGTGATTCGACAACAACAACACTAGTCATTTGTTTATAGTTTCCGTAGCTTTTCGCCCCAATGGTGGGGTTTTTTGTATAAAATTAAAGAACGAGAAGTACCCGTCTGACACGGAGACTTGGCGTTTCTTTACCCGTTCGTCAACAACGGAACACGTTTTTGAGTTGTTTTTTTCTCCAAGGCCAGTCCACCAACCCCTTAAATTTGACTATAAATGGCGTTTATATAAGTCGATTAGAACACACTTAAAGGACGTTCTTATGAACTTTTATAACCATACAATCGCTGAAATCTTGTTGCCAGGATGACGTTCAAGCTGTCCGGCTAATTCAAGCTTGATTAGGGCTTCAGAAAATACCGATGTTGGTGATTTGAATTCCCGTATCAAATCATCCACGAACTTTTGTGGTTTCAACATCATACGTAACAGGGATAATTTGATCTAACGCGCCATAGACCTGAGCCATAGGAGATACGTGAATGCGAGGGTTGGGATTTATGACATTTAATACGTTAAAGATGGTTTATCTTAAAAGGGCTTCTTGTTGAATGAGGTTGTTGGTTCCGCGTGCACGTGGATCAGCAGGAGAACCGGGCATGGCAAAAACACCGCGGTTCTGTTCTATTGTCGAGCATGCGGTAATTATAAAGCCAGATTTAGGTGCTGCTTCAATAACCACAACTCCCCTAAAAATCCCAGATATGATGCGTTTGCGACGGGGAAAATGTCGCGCTTCAAAGCAGGTTCCGACGGGCATTTCAGAAACAATGACGCCGCGCTCTAAAACGCTTTATACAAACACGTGTTTTGTCGTGAGTAAATGACATCAAGGCCCCCACCTAACACAGCAACAGTTCTTTTATCGATGGTACCTTGATGGGCTACCGCATCAATTTCCCGCGCCATGCCTGAAGCTACAAGCAAACCATTTTGGCCTAAATCAGATGTCATTCGTTCCTCCATGTGCAACCCGTTGCTCGATGAATTTTGGGCGCCAACAACACAAATTGTTTTTATATCAAAAGCGCCGGGTTGCCCTTAACAAATAAAAGCGGTAGCGTTTCTTTTATGTGTTTTAAGCCCGTTGAAAAATATGGACTGTTATGACAAAAAAATTGAAAGTTTTCAGCTTGGCAAAGCGCCATTTCTGTAAAGCCTCAAGCGCTGCTGATGCCGATTTAAATCGCGCCATTAATTGATGATAGGTAATAGACCAAACTTTATCTGACCGAATAAGCCTACGTTGATTAAGTACATCTAAGTCCGATAGTGAAACGTGTATTTGATGTTGCATATACACCATGCCAAAAAGATGCACCTGGTCAAGGGTGGCGGCAAATATTTTATGGTCTATGGGTGAAGGTGACGAGCAGGGCTTTCGATCCATATTCACAGGTCATTTGTACCCGATCAGTTGAATTGAAAACCGCTGTTTCGTCTTGGATTAAAGTGTGTTGGTTGATCTTAAATGTTCCAAAAAGGCTATATATAGCTCGTGTTTGGCCCTCGGTTGATTCTATATATGTGTGTTTTGGTCCATCAATGATCCGCACATCAGCAGTGGTTTTCGTCTGATCATAAATCACATTAAAATCCTGAATGGCCCCGTCTATAAGTTCAGATGTGATGGGCTGATCTCCTGAAAATGCAGTTGGTGTGTGCAATGATGCCAACAACACCTTGTTTGTATCCGTATCAATTAAGCGCATGCCTGCCCCTTGGGTGATGGTTAAAATCCGACTTAACTTGGGGAAGGTTGAAAATGGCCCTTCTTGGGTGACATCAGCTAAGCTTAAGCGCCAAATAAGGCCTTGGCTATCGCTTGATTTAGCAACTTCGCGGGTCACCCCACCACCATTTTTCCACGGCATTGAAGTGTAATCTTGGACGGATAGGCATTGCATATAATGCCTTTTATGATTCTTCATTTAGAAGATTTTTTACCAATTTTGATCTCGGTGCCTTGCATCAAGTTACCAATGTTTTTGTGATGGCGAAGAATTGCCAAAAGGGCTAGCCCGGCGGCCATAATCGCCACATCGGGGCGACCAAACCACCATGCAATGGCGGGCGCTGCAGATAATGATAATAAGGACGCCAAGGATGAATAGCGAAATATTCCGGCAACAAGTAGCCATGTTGCACAAGCGGACACTCCAACCATCCAAGCGCTGGCAATTAAAATGCCGAGCGTTGTCGCAACCCCTTTGCCGCCCTTAAACTTGAGCCAAACCGAAAAATTATGTCCAAATACAGCCATAAAACCTGTAATTAATCCAGCCTCTATTCCTAAAAAGTGCACAGCCCCTAAGCCAGCCACGGCCCCTTTGCCTGTATCACATAGCAACGTCAAAAATGCGATGAACTTATTACCGGTTCGAAGGACGTTGGTTGCACCAATGTTGCCTGATCCGATGTCACGAATATCGCCCATCCCTGCAAGCCGGGTTAAGACCAAACCAAAAGGGACCGAGCCCAAAAGGTAGCCGCACATTGCAGCGATGGCGTTTGATTGAGTCAAATAAGGGGAAAGAGTTTCCATATTTAACCTTCTGCCTGAAAAACTAAACGACCGTCAACTATTGTTTGTATGGCGCAGCCTTGCACGGGTCGCCCGTCGAAGGGTGAGTTTTTAGATTTTGATTTAAGTGTTTTGTCTTCAACTTTCCAACCGCGTTCTGGGTCCAAAATAGTGATGTCAGCCCGGCGGCCAATTTCAAGCTTGCCCGCTTTGAGCCCTAACAATTGAGCGGGCCGATAGGTGATTAAATTTAGGGCTTCAATCAAGCTCATGTGGCCGTTGTGGTAAAGCTCAAGCGTAATAGGCAATAAGGTTTCAAGCCCAACACCGCCAGCTGCGGCTTCGCTAAACGGTAAGCGCTTTGATTCTTCGTCTTGCGGGGTGTGGTCCGATGCAATGACATCAATCGTGCCGTCTTTTAAACCTTCAATAACCGCTTGGCGGTCTTCTTCTTTGCGAAGCGGAGGCGATAATTTGGCAAAAGTTCGATAATCGCCAACTGCCAGCTCATTTAGAGCGAAATAAGGCGGTGCTGTATCGCAGGTAACAGCCAAGCCCCGAGCCTTTGCTTTACGAACGCAATCAATGGCATCGGACGTCGATAAATGGGCGAAATGTAATTTACCCCCAGACATCTCGACCAAGCGAATATCGCGCTCGACCATAATGATTTCAGCATAGCGGGGAATTCCGCCTAATCCCAAACGCGTTGCGGTCTCGCCCGAATTCATAACGCCGTTTTTGGAAAGCCCACACTCTTCCGGGTGTTGAACAATCAGCAAATCAAAGGTTTTTGCATAACTCAATGCGCGTAACATCAATTGGATATCGGATATGGTTTTAAAACCATCCGTGAAGGCAACAGCACCGGCTTCACTCAGCATTCCCAGCTCAGCTATTTCCTTACCTTCTAATTTTTTGCTAACTGCGCCATAGGGATAAACTTTGCTCAATCCCAATTTACGCGCGCGCCTTGCAACAAATTCAACAACTGACATGTCGTCAATTGCGGGCTCTGTGTTGGGCAGGCAGACAATCGTCGTAACACCACCCGCAACGGCCGAGCGGCCTGCGGTCTCTAACGTTTCTTTATGCTCTTCACCGGGTTCACCTAGATGGGCTCGCATGTCGACTAAGCCCGGAACTAAGCAATGGCCCTTGCAATTGATGATTTGTGAATTAGCGCGTGGTTTGCCATCGTTCAAATGGGGCCCGATATCAGAAATGACCTTGCCATCACATAAAATGCCGCCCATCTCGTCCCGGCCTGTTGCCGGGTCTATCAAGCGCGCATTAATATAAAGGGTGTGCAGGTTGCTGTTGTTTGTGGTTGCCATCACAAATTACTCGCTTCTGACTGATCTAGGTTTTCTGTCAAAATCTCCAAACACGCCATCCGGACGGCAACGCCCATTTCAACTTGTTCCCTAATAACACTGCGTCCAAAGTCGTCGGCTAAATCTGAATCAATCTCGACACCGCGGTTCATTGGGCCGGGGTGCATAATCAACGCATTGTCCTTGGCATTTGCCAATTTGGCTTCATCCAGACCAAAGAAATTGAAATATTCGCGGATTGAAGGGAAGAAGTTTCCCTGCATCCGTTCACGTTGAAGTCTTAGCATCATGACAATATCAACACCCTTCAAGCCTTCGTCCATATCGTGAAAGACCTCAACGCCCAAATGTTCGATCCCTGATGGGATAAGTGTAACAGGGGCAATTAGGCGAACCCGAGCACCCATGGTGTTCAGTAGGTGAATGTTGGATCGGGCAACGCGGGAATGAAGCACATCGCCGCAAATGGCAATCACCAGCCCGCTTAAATGGCCCAACCGGCGACGGATGGTCAGGGCATCTAGCAAGGCTTGTGTCGGGTGCTCATGCGCTCCATCGCCGCCATTAATCACGGCGCAATTCACTTTTTCTGAAAGAAGGGACACAGCGCCTGATTGTGGATGGCGAACAACCAACACATCGGGGTGCATAGCGTTCAGAGTCATAGCTGTATCGATTAGGGTTTCACCTTTTTTGACGGAACTGGTTGAAACCGACATGTTTATGACGTCGCCGCCTAAGCGTTTCCCGGCTAATTCAAAAGAAGTCCGGGTGCGGGTCGAATCTTCAAAAAATAAATTGATGATTGTCCGTCCATATAGGACCGATTTCTTTTTGTTGGCTTGGCGATTCTGTTGAACGTGTGCTTCTGAACGATCCAATAAAATCGTAATTTCTTCCGGTGTTAGACCTTCTGTACCCAAAAGGTGGCGCCGGTAGTAACGAAAAAAAGTCTGCTCATTTGTATTCATAAGTTAATACTATAGAAACCTGTTGGGTTCAAATCAAGCTGCAACAAACGCTAATTTTGATGTACCTTCGTTGTTTCACATCTTAGGGTATTCGGCGGAGCGTTTAGTGCTTTTATGTGAATTTAGGATAATGGCGAAGCCTGCAATGAACAGCTTTAGTGAAACTCAAGTTCGAACAAGCCAATTGTTTGATAAATGGCTTGTTTTAATTGTTGGTGTGACGCGTTGGGGAACGGCTTGGGTGCAGCAATGCTTGGATGCCCACCCCGACATATGTGCCAAAGGGGAAGGCCATTTTACAGACCTATTATTCCCTAAAATAGCCACTGCTTTCGACGACTATAATTTCGAAAGTGATTAGATTGGCAACAGGTTACAGTTGGCGGGTCTACCCGGGAATGCGGCAGGGTATAAATTTGATGACGTTGACCACGTTTTAAAAGTTGCGATTGGTTTGGCTTTGGGCCAATGGCTGGATGGGCGCAATCCGTCTTGGTTTGTCGAAAAAACACCAGAACACGTTTTGAACTTAGACCTCTTATTTCGGATGTTACCTAGCGCTTGCGTTATCCATGTGGTGCGCGATGGGCGCGATGAAACTATTTCTGCGCGGAAATTTAATTTAGGCATAAGCAGGGGAGATTTTCTTAAGAGTTTTCAAAATTTTGCAAGCTTTGCCGAAAAATTTGCACAAGCGTGGAGCCAAAGCATCGGGGCAGGAAAAAAGTTTGGCCAGAATAACCAGACCCGGTATTTGGAAATTCAAAGCTCAGATATCACAGTGGACCCAAGCAGTATTGTCGTCGCTCTGCTTGACTTTTTGGGGGTCTATAGCACCCAAAAAATAGCTCAGAACTGTGCGGATATGGCTTGGGACATCTCACCGTTGGATGTGGAACACGGTGTATGGGAAACCACCTTTGATGATGAAGCGAACCGGCTATTTTTGCGTCATAGCGGAGAATTGATGAAACTGCTTAATTATGACTAAAAGGTTTGGCTTAGTTGAATTGTATTCTTAAACATCTCGCCATTTTTACTGCAATAGTACGTTGGTCATAGGACTATAGGCATAGTTGAATGCTGTGATTAATAGTGTACAATATGGTGTTTAAAAATTAAGGAGTAGTCATGCGAGTCACTAATCATTTAGACGCTGAAATAGGTCGTCGTTTACGACAGGCTCGCCTTGTCGAAAATTTGACACAAGACGGTCTTGCACAAAAACTTAATATTAGTTTCCAGCAAGTTCAAAAATACGAAAATGGGACGAATCGGGTAAGCTCTTCTCGCTTATGGGCTATTTCGCGTGTTCTTGGTCTGCCGATCATCTACTTCTATGAAGGTTTAGACGATAGTCAAATTTCTGAAGTGGCTGAAGGTGCTGATGACGGATCTTTGCCTGATCGTACTATTCGTGTTGCGCGTATGCTCGACGAAATGCCCGATGGTGATGTTAAAGACAAAGTCTTTGGATTGATTAAGGCCTTTTCTAAAGCTAGTTAATTTTGGTTTTTAATAAAAAAAACTAGCTTACACAGTAGCATGTTAGAAATTCGGGGTGAATTTAGCCGTGTCCGCTTAGGGCCGGCCTTTATGGTATTAGCGTCTATTGGTTAGGTGATGTTTGCGTTTAGAATAAATCCAACTCCAGTTTACCGAACAGTATTTCCAATCAAAACTTCGACACCCCTATCAAAGGTAGACAAATTACCACAGTCTTATGGAGAAGGTGCGTGTTTTAATTGATTTCGACTTAAAGAAAGTCATTGTTCACTAGAGTTTGCGTTTTATTAGCCTTGATACGCTAGACGCTGTATCTAATTATTTATACGATGTCCGCGGTGTGTTTTCCTTCCGGATACATTACTTTGTCGGCAAATGGATTAGCGAGTTCTTTGTTGATGCGCCTTTAGCAATAGAACGCATGCAGCAACTTATGGGATTTTGCTGTATTCCCTTGATCGATAGCTATTTTATTAGATCCGTCTCGTTCGAAAAATGTTCCCAACGACTCGACTTCTCCAATCTGGAATGCGCGTTTTTGGGAGAACCAAGGGTGACTTCACCGATCCTGAGTTTCAGCAATTAATGCCATATTTTCTGATTTTTTAGCCCTGTGAAATTGAAAACAATTTATTGAACCAAAGTGTTGGGTATCTGTCAGCTAATATGCGTGTCTATGAAGGAACTTGGGCCCGAACAGCTAATGGTTCTTAATACGACAATGAAACACTGGGGATCTATTTTCTACCCGCACATCGCAGCATTACACGCTGGCCATCGAACGCAATGAACCGCGACTTGATAATATTCGTGCGGCCATAAACCGATCAGGCAACGAGCCCATGTGGGCTTCATATCAGCAGTTTTTATTCTGCTGCTATTGGGACAGTGGTATCCCTGTTATGGGGGTTTTGGCCGATCTCACCCACGACAACAATACCCCGTTCTTATAGACTTGATATCAGTTCCATCAGATCTTGTCAGGCCATCCAGATAATCCACACATCTAAATTTTTCTCACTGCTTGGCCGGTGCCAATGTAATACGCTTGGTTGAAAATGCGAATACGCATAATTCGTCATCCCATTGAAAAATAAAGGATGTGTAAACATATCCATTTATATAATTGGGGTCCCATTTCAGAAGGGCAATTGCCAAACCTAAGCGTGTCAACCATTTGGATAGCCCTTTTCCTCGAAACCGAGTGTCGTTTTCACTAACGACTTTTCGTAACCATAATTCCCCATGGCAACAGGAAGGGCCGGTTATTTATTTGGCAATAGGTGCGTATGTTTTGCTCCATTCAGCATCTTTAGCGCTAATTTTTCGATAAAATGAAATGAGGGTAAGTTTTTACATTCGCAGGCTAAATTGGTTCCTGTTAAATCGTCGTACCTGACGGCTTGTATGCGAACAACTTTCCCATCATCGTTGGTGCCTTTTATCAAAAATCCATTTTCAGGGCCAGTTTGGTGATGTAGCGGGTTAAACATGGCGGTTGGATAGGGTTTGTCCTCTAGCTTTTCAGATAATCGTAATAAACAACCAAAACAGGTTCTGAGTTCCTAGTGTATGCCAAATTTACGAATTTTATACTCTAAATCGGCAATGAACCGAGATACCGTTAAACGATTAATGTCTCCTGTCATAATCGCTCCTGCATCTCATCGATCTAATTTATGTTGTTTTTAACGCTACATGGACACAGATATATCAAACTTTTAAGGAGAGTGTATTTCTTGTGATGCAATCTTATTAAGTGTGAATTAGGTAAATGTTTTAAGTTCACGGAACCCTTTCGGAGGTGTGAATAAGGGAAAGAAAACAATAGCTTTGTAGTTGAGGTTAAAGGGAGCCAAATCCGAGGGAATCGAGGGCTCCTTGTAAAATATACCCTGCGGCCATTTTGTCGACCACTTGGCCACGACGTTTCCGGGTCATATCGGCTTCGCTAATCAAAAACCGGTTAACTGCAGACGAACTTAATCGCTCGTCCCATAAGGCGATGGGAAGATCTAATAATCCCATAAAATTTTCAGCAAACTGCCGTGTTGATTGACATCTAGGGCCTTCTTTTCCATCCATTTCAACCGGCAAGCCTAAAACCCATCCACCAATCTGCCGGTCTTTGTGTATTTCCATCAGTCGGTTTGCGTCAGGTGTAAACTTTGTCCGTTTAATTGTTTCAATTGGGCTGGCAATCAAAAATGACGGGTCAGATACGGCCAAACCTATGGTCTTGCTGCCCAAATCTAGGCCAAGCAGGCATTGATGGTTGCTTAAATAAGATTTTATAGATTGTAATTCTATGAATGGCATTAATAAGAATATCCATATTATCAATGAATTGGAAAGGAATTTGGGTTAGTATCGTTAATATCACAAACATGAGAACAGATACGAATATGAAAATGACACGGTTAATTAAACCAAAATTTTTGTTTGCTTGCCTGTTTTGTGCCTATTCCTTTAGTGGGATGTCGCCAGCTGTTAATGCTCAAAAGACCAAAATGGTGTCTACTAAAGTCCAGTTTATGGGGTCAGAGATTACACCGCTCAACAGGGCATATATGGTCCGTAAAGATGTCAACATTCGAGCAAAGCCTAAAACTGGGTCTAAAAAGGTAGGTAAATTAAAACAGGGATTGCGCATATCTACTGTGGGCCGAGCCAAAGGTGGATGGGTCGCTTATCGAGATGACGGTAAAGATGTTGGATTTGTTTACGAACCAGTATTATATCCAGTTATTGAAAGCGCGCTTAAGGAGGAATTACAGGGCACTGTGTCTGGTAAAAACCGGCCGAAATGCGCCTATATAATTCGGTTTGTCGAAAAAAGTGTTGCCGAGGGCCAGATCTTTCAAATTGGTGACTATGAGATTGATTGGCACTGTAGCCAAAAAGGCAAATTAGCTGATTTTTCAACGCTGATGTTTTTAACCGAAGGCGCTTATAACTCGAAAGGAAGCACCCTGCATCAAATAACTATTGATGTTTTTGATATTCCAATAAGTATAGAAGAGGTTTTATCGACTAACTTTTTGTACAATACCAAAAAAAATCAACTGACTTATGATGGAGTGAGCCAAAAACGCTTGGCGCGTGCGCCCGCCAAAAAGGTTGTTGATGTGGCTTCCGTTTCTGAAGCACTAAAGGCTGCTGTCAGCTTGGCGCATGAAGCTTGGAATGATTTACTTTGGGCTGAACTGTTCAAACAATAACTTTTCAGCTTTGATCACTTGAAACCCGCCCCTCAGCAGTGATACTTTTCAGTCGCTAGGCGATTATATTTGCTCTTCCAAAACTATTTTTTAAACAGCCTAAAAACGAGGCCACTTATGTCACTGGACACAGATACCGTCCGCCGGATCGCAAATCTGGCTCGGATTAAAATAGAAGACGAAAAATTGGCTCCCCTTGCTGATGAGTTGAACCAGATCATCGGCTGGATCGAACAGCTTTCAGAAGTCGATACCGATGGGGTCGCACCCATGACCAGTGTTACCAAAATGGATATGCCGTCGCGTGAAGACGTCATTTTGGATGGTGGATGTGAAGACAAGGTGTTGGCGAATGCCCCCAGTGGCGAGCCGCCTTATTTCGCTGTTCCGAAAGTGGTCGATTAAAATGACAAAACTAAATGAATTGACCATTGCCGATGCCCGCGACGCCCTTGCAAAAGGTGATTTAAGCGCGGTCGAGCTAGCCACGTCTTGCATTCAGGCCATGGACGGAGCGCAAGACTTAAACGCGTTCATTACCGAAACCCCAG
>Ga0114994_10002623_pt1 | contig 13160 bp, 10 predicted proteins | sample ArcticOcean_MG_C_9_FD_87043 | JGI IMG/M metagenome (GOLD analysis project Ga0114994, IMG submission 87043) | Marine microbial communities from western Arctic Ocean - ArcticOcean_MG_CB2_152 | ecosystem: Environmental > Aquatic > Marine > Oceanic | place: Arctic Ocean: Canada Basin | collected... | reverse complement strand
TGATTATACGGTGAGTCGCGCGCCTCCCCCCCACGCCGTCAAGTAGACACACAGTGAAGTGCTGGGACGCCGCGCGTCACCTCTTTCATGCCTTCCATGATAGTGCCCATGGCCGTGTCCAGGTCCAGAATCTTCTGCCCAAGCAAAAGCGTCAATGCGGACGCGCACCCGAGCGTCGAGCCCCATAATAATGCAAGCACCGAATCTCCCTTTGCCAAAGCTTGCATCACCGTCACGCGGGTCCCCTGGACGAAGCCGGGTGCCATTTTCACCGCGTGGCGGCCGTCTAAGATCATACCTCCGAGCGTGACCGCGATGATGGTGCCGAAAGGTACCAGCGCATTGATCGCCCGCAGCGGCGTGTCGGGCGACGGCTCCATGGCGCCCATGTCCACGCTTTCGCTCTCGTCGGTATCCACGACGGTCGTCGCCTGCTCGCTCGCAACGACGGCGTCCCGCATCGGCCCGAAGTCCCGTCCCGTGCTCACGGTCGCGGCCACGAACGCCAACAAACAGAGCGGGAAGAAGCGGTACGGGAGCGTCGAGAGTGTGAGAACAAAAGGCGACGGCAGCTTTGCCGATGCCGGGATACCGGCCGTCGCGGTGGACACCATGCCGACCTGCTGGCCGATCCAGGAGCTCACCGGGGACGACGCCGACACACAGACGGCCACGAAGTGCAGGAGCGCGGCGAACTTCTCCTTGCACACGCGCAGCGCCGGCAGCAGGGGCCGGAAGCTGTTGCCCACGATCAGGATCGACGCGTAGTCGTCGAAGAAGATGAGGCCCGCGAGCGTGCAGGCCGTCGCGAGGCAGCTCCGCGCGTCCTTTGCGAAGCGTTTGAGGGATGCGGCTAAACCCTGCGCGCCGCCGCCCTTTTGCACGAGGCCGATCGTCGCGCCCAGGATGAGGTTGAAGAGAATAACCGTGGCGTGCTCCCGGTCGACGACGGCGTTCACGATGTGCGTGTCCAACGTTCGCAGTAAGGCCACGAGCGGGTTCAGGTCGTATAACAGGAGGCAGCCCGACCAGATGCCGACGAGGAGCGCGGGTGTCACCTGCTTCGTGGCCAGCGCGAAACTTAACGTTGTGACCGGCGGGAGGAGCGACAGCGGGCCCCCGAGGCCCACGCCGCCGCCTCGGAGCGCCAACGCCGCCGGGTTCACGGCCATGACGGGCCTCCTCATGATGCGCGGCGGTTTCGCGAGGGGCGGCGCGGCGAAGGCCGTGGCGCCGCCGGCGAGCAGCAGAAATGCGGATGAGCGCATGGTGTTTTGCAGCCTTACAACTCGCTGAGGGATTGGGAGAGCACCGCTGCTAATTGAAACTTCCGGGCCAGCCCGGGCGATTCACAGGAACTTTTCGCAGTGCTGCTGCTGTGCGAGCAATGCGAGCAATGTGGCAGCGGCAAATGCACGGCTTTCAAAGGCGGAGCACAGGTGCTTCTTTGGTTTTATGAAACGCGGACGCCTGCCGAAAGGCTCCGAAAGGATATAAGCAAGACCTGCAGAGCTCCTCTCCGCGGTGTCCGAGGCCCCGGTTTTTGCGACAGGCCGTGCGGGTGCGGAATTGCGATTTCCTTAAACCATCGTGCCGTGATTGGATGCTGGCGCGTCGCAACGCCGAAGCCCGGGAGAGCCCGTCGACCGCCCGACGCACTCCAGCGGAACTGCGCATGACCACACCGGCTAAAAAGGGCAGCGCGCCCCGCTAGAGGAGCAGAGCCGAAACACTATGGCCGACGGTACACGCGGTGCGATGCGCACCGAGGCCACGCTGGGGCCGGATACTTCCCAAACGCGCGACCCCGACGACCTCCTCGTCGCGGGCATGCTCCAAGGCCTCGTCGCGGCGGCGCCCGAGGCCGCCGGTGGCCTCAGCTTCGTGAACCCGAAGCAGAGCGGCCGCATCCTCAAGCGTAGGAGAGCCCGCCTCAAGTTCTCGACGATGCAGAAGACCACGCGCGCGCGCGCCGACTACGCGTACGAGTCGCGTCACCGCCACGCATGCAATAGAAAGAGAGACGCGAACGGGCGGTTCCCCGCGCGCGCGAAGAAGGCGGCCGAGGCGCCCGCGGCGGCGGCACCCGCGGCTGCCGCGGCGCCCACGGCTGCCGCGGCGCCCGCTCCGGCGCCCGTCGCCGTCGCGCCCGCGCTCGCGGTTGCGGCGACGGTTGCCTCGGTCTAGTAACGCATCCGTCTTGTGACTCCTGCTACTACCGATGTGTGCTAAATAGCCGGGGGGATTTCAAAAATCACTTTCACCATCCCTGGGAAGCTGCCGACAATAATAGCGCAAATTTGAATTTCTTGTCACACGTGCTGTTTGGCACCGATAACTGCTGGAAGCGATCGATGGCCAGAACGTGCGGGTTTAAAAGAGGTCCGCTTGTCACCGATATTCGTTCACCTGGGCGTGAGTGATCGTTACGATGCGCTCTCTCATAACTGTATTATCTTGTTGCATTGCAGCAAGAGCAGAAGAGAATGCCACTCTCACTGACGCCCGCATTACCACGGCACCCACAGCATCATCACTGCCGCGTCTTGAGGAGGCTCAACGAAGCGAATTAATCGTCGAAACGCGCCACCCACCGCCCGAGCCGAAACGCACCCAGCCCCAAAAGCCGCCTGCGCCGCGGCCGGCCGAGCCCGTCGAGGGTGCGTGGTCCTGCGCGGCCCGCGCGGCGCTGCCGACGACCATCAAGCTCGCCCTGCGAGCGGTCGGCGCGCCCGTGACCTGGCGCGACGCCGCTGCGGGGTACGTGTCCGTGACCGAGGGCCCCTGGACGTGGCGTGTCGCGGACCACCGACCCCCCGTACTACTGGTCTGCGCACCGGGCGGCAAGGTCTCGCGCGTGACCTGCGCGGCCGACGACCGCTGCGCGCGCTTCTTCACGGCGACGGACGGCGGCTGGCGATTCCAGGCGACGGAGCCCGTGTGCGTGCGGGGCGCGGCGCTCGACCATGACAAAGCACGGCCCCACGGCTGGGCGCGCGTCGCGGCGGGCGCCTTGCTGTTCGGCCGCGCCTCGGTGCTCGCGTCCACGCGCCAGTCGCGCGCGCTCGTGGGCGCGCTGACCGCCGCCGCGCTCGCCGCCTCCTACGCGGACGCGGCGACCGCCGCGGCGATCCCGGTCACGTGGCAACGCGGCGCTGCGGGCCTTGTATGTGCGCTCCTGAGCCTGCGCTGCGTGCCCGTCGCCGCGATTGTTTCACTCATCGCGCTGGCCGCGGCCGCGTTCTACCTCGCCCGGAGCGCGCCCGCGAGCCTCTGGGCGACGTGGCCCCTGCGGCTGCGGCCGGACGATTTACAGGATTTGGTCCGGGTCGAGCTCGGCACGTCTTCGGGGCTCACGCTCATCGTGTCCGCCGCGGGCCGCCGACTCTTAGCCTCATCCGTGGTCGCCCTCGCTGCGGTAGTCGGCGCGCGCGTCTGCGTGGGCGCGGACGACGAGGACGACGAGGACGACGCGGTCTACGACGGCCTGCGGGGCTTCTTCGTGCCCGTGTCCAAGCCTCCCCGGGAGGACCGCCTCGGTTCCGCGGTCGACGGCCTCGCGGCCGTCGCCGCCGCGGGCGCGGCGCGCCTCGCGGGCCTCGCCGTACTCGCGATGGCCACTGACGACCCGCGGCTCAACAGCCGCTGCTTGGTCGGCGTCGTGGTCGTGTGGCCCGTGCTCGCGTGGCTCGCGTCGAGGCTCGCGACCTGGCGCCAGAGCTGCCGTGCGAACCGGCGCTACTGCTCGCCCGGCGCCTCGACGAACGCGACGCGCTACTACCTCGAGCTACTCCGCCAGTACCTGGCGCGGAACCCCGCGGAGCTCGGGAAGCTGGCCCCGCACCCGTCGACGGCGCGGCAGCGGGACCTGGAGCTCGAGCGGTTCGCGGCCTCGGGCCAGTCGCTCCACAGCTACCGGCTCTCTTACTAAGGAACCCCGCGTACGTGGCGCGGTGTCTATCTCCCACGAAGTAAGTTTTGTATAAAGAAGCTTACGCTCCCCAATCTAGTTGATCTTCACGCCGTTCGACGCGGCCCACTTGGAGATGATCCGCACCATGTACTCCACCTGCGGGTTGGACGTGTTCCGCACCATCGCGAGCACGTCCCGCAAATCTTCCTTGGCGCCCTTGCCCGCGACGACCTGCTGGAAGACGCCCACGCAGGCCCCCCGCTTGCCCTCCCAGAACTCCGGGTCCGGGTCGAGGCGCTCCAGGACATCAAACGCCTTGGCCGCGTAGAGGAACTGGCCCATGCGGTAGCAGTCGTTCGCAATTAATTGAAGCAAGTTGAAGGACTCGTTCGACGTGTCCATCTTCAAATAGAGCTCCCAGGCGTTCTTGGGCTGGCCGTTCATGACGAAGCAGCGCGCCAGCCACGAGACGTAGCTGTACTCCGCCTTATAGCGCTCGTTCTGTACCAATAACAAGGCCTCCTCGGCACCTCTAAAATTGCCCGTCTGGGCTAATGATATCCCATGGTTCCAGTTGAAGTCGTCGTCGCCGTACATGTAGGCCTTGATGGAGTTCAAGTAGATGTTGACGTCCTCGAACTGCTTCAGTAAAAAGAAGCAGGAGGCCATGCACTGGCGCCCCGGGATCGTGTCGCACTCCGAGGCTGACGCTCCCACGAGCTGGAAGAACTGCTGCGCCATCTTCACGTGTTCCCGCGAACCTAAAGCTTGACCCACGGACGCGTTCACGACGCCCTTCAGGATGTACTCCTGGGGCGTCGAGGGCTCCACATCTTTTATAAGTTCGTGGGCCTCCTGCATGCCGTCGTGGCGCAGGTGGTAGATGACCAAGTTTAATCTTGCTTCGGGCACAAAGTCCGCTAATCTAGGTAAGACCTGCAGCGCCCCCTCGCCCTGGGAGAAGACGACGCGGTTGTGCCGTATTAAGTCATTGGACCCGAGCGCGTGGCCCTGGTCCTGGAGCACCTTGAGCTCGGCCTCGGCGGCCTTGCCGTTATACAAACGGAAGTGGTTGCAGGCCTTCAAGTTCACGGCGATGGCGGAGTCGGGGTGCGCTTGTAAATACACGGCCAAAATTTCCAGCGACACGTCGTAGTAGTCCAGCTTGTAGTAGCACATCGCTACATAAACATTGAGCGCGAGGTCGTCCCGATTCTCCAGGAGGAGGCGCTTATAGATGTCCGTGGCCTCCTGGAAGTGCGACCGTAAATAATGGATCGCCGCCAGACTTAATTGATCTTCATTAGCGTCCGTCAGGTCCTGGTGCCGCTGCATGAGCTTGTCCTGGTCGTCCCGTTTGTGCGCGCAGTGGAACAAAAGGCGGTTCCGCAGACTTCTTTCTGAAGCGCTTTTCTCGCCGGCGCTCCCGCGCACGTCCTCCTCGATCTTCTTCAATAAATCGTCGTCGGACAACAACCCTAAACCGTCGTGCTTGCCACCCGCCTCCTGGAGCTGGCGCCTTTTGTTATTTATGGCCGCGGGCGTCTGGGCGTCCCTAATGCGCTTATCTAAATCCGAGTCCGCACTATCGTACTTCTCGACCTCCTTCTCGGCCTCCTCGTAGGACTGCATGTAGAAGAGGCAGCACGCGGCATACAAATGAACTTCCCGCGGTGGTCGCTGGTCCTCGCTTTTGCCCTCGTTCTTCTCCTCTTGTAGTGAGGAGGGCTTCTGCTCCAACACCTCCTCGTACGCCTCGTGGGCCCGCTGGTAGTTGCCCGCGTGGCACGCGCAGTACCCGATCCAAAGGAGGGCGTCCCGTTGTTCGTCGGGGCTCGCGCCCTTCCTATTGAATTCTAAGAGAGCTAATGCTCCGGTGTAGTCGCGTTTCTTGATGTACTCGTCGAGGCGCGTCAGCTTGGCGGACCGGGACTCGGGCTGCTTGGACTTACCTGCTCTTAAGCGGCCGGGCTGCCGGGACATGAGCATGGCGGACGGTGCGCTGCCCCGGGTCGCGGGGGCGGGAGCTGCTCGTCTGAGGTCGGCGCTGCGGCGACGGCGCGGGCAGCCTGCGTATTTACAAACCTGCACACTGGCCGGGACGAGGGCGGGACGAAATTCTAGTGGCTCTCCGCCGGAGCGGTCGGACACAGCAGTTGCCGGGCCGCCCGCGAGGCTTCGGTCATCTGGTCATCAATGCGATTTCGGTGAGGCAAAAGTTGCGCAGCGCCTTGGCACAGCGAAATCTCGTCGTCTCGCGGCAGCCTTCCGACACGCCCGCGGCCGACGCAGCAGCAGCTATGGCTGCCCTCACCAAAGGCGACGGCTGGTGCCCCGCCACGCGCGACGACGAGACGCCCCGCGGCGAGCCGCCGGCGCTCGCGCTGGTCGAGGCCCTGACCGCCGCGCCGGCGCGCGGCGCCGTCGCGCGCCAGGCGCTGCCCGCGGCCGCGCGGACCTGGTCCGGCGCCGTGGCCCGCGCCGCGACGCGGAAGATCCTCACCTTCTACCCGTCGACGGGCGCGGGCATGACGGCCTTCTCGCGCCAAAAGTGCCACGAGACGCGCGCGGCCATCAAGCCGAGCCTCCCCTTCTTCGAGTGGCTCGCAGCAAGCAGCAGCGAGGGCTGGCAGCTGCGCGGCGACCTGGACCTCGGCGCGGAGGAGCTCAGCGCGATCCTGGGCGACGCGCTCCGGAAGCGGTTGAAGGTGACCTCGACCTCCCTCTGGAGCGGCTCGGGCGGCTCGCGGACGCCCCTGCACCGCGACGACGTGCACGCCCTGGTGTTCCAGTGCGTCGGCCGCAAGCGCTTCTTCCTGGCGTCGGAGCAGGACGTGGCGGCGGCCGTGGCCGGGAACACGTTGCCCAAGGAAGTCTTGGACGGCGGCTCCGAGGCGCACTGTCGCGACGGCTCGCTCGAGGACGTGTTCGGGTTGCGGGGCGCGGCACCGTCCACGACCCAGGGCGAGCTCGCCGTCCTAGACGCGGGCGACTGCCTCGTCCTGCCGGCCGGCCTCTACCACGACGTCGAGTCCTCGGACGGGCCCTCCATGTCTTTGACAGTGCGCTTCGAGTTGATCGAGGATGGGGAGCCCGCGGAGCCCGCCGTAAATCTCAAGAAGCTCGCCGCGTCGGGCAGCTCGGACCTGAAGCGGTTCATGATGCGCCTCGCGCTGAAGAAGGCCATGCTGGCGAAGCGGGTGCCGGCCGCCGAGGAGCCGCCGGCGGTCGAGCCGGCGGATCCAGACGCGCTCAGTTCCCTTCCGGCGCCTCTTCACACTTAACAATGTTAATTTCTAGATCGTGTTGCTCTGCTGGCGGTCTATGGGGAGAAGCGCCTCGGGCTTCATACACGGTACCGGCACGAGCTCCTTGTAGGCGAGCGTGCCGTAGACGAGTAAAGCAAAGCCGAGGAGCTCCAGGAACGACCAGTTTGTCCAACGTTCGCCCGCTTTGGAGTCGTGGAAGCCGTAGTACAACGCTAATGATGCGACCCAGACGCCGAGCGTTCGGCAACTCTCCAAGATGCTTCTCATGACCGCCGAGAGTTGCTTGGTGACCATGTTCCCAACCAGGTTGTAGAGGAGCAGGGCGAGCGCTGACGCGCTCGTCAGGACAATCAAATCTCCAGAGTTCGAAAGCTGGTCAAGCGTCTCGGCAAAGTTTTCGTGCCACAGCGCCCCCAACGCGACATCCGAGTCCGGCGTCAGTGACAAGACCGGTGCCAACGCAATGAAGAAGAGGACGCCCCAGAGGCCCTCCCAGCCGACCAGGACGATGGGTGATAAACCTCTATTCGCCATCAGGTGCTCCTCGAGACAGAATTGCAGCGCGCCCACAGCTTGCCCGACGACGATGAGGCCGAGACCCAGGATATAGGAGGCGAGGGACGTCGTGTGACCGCTCTCGCCAAGCCGCCCCGCGACGCCCACCAACGCCACGGCGGCGCACACGAACGCGACCGCGACGTAGTGGTGCGGCCGCATTTTCTTTTTCAGCAAGCGGACGCTCAGGAAGCAGGTGAAGACGACCACGGAGCCGCGCGTCATCTGGTACGTCGACGACGAAACGAACAGCAGGCCCGCCTGCGCCAGGGCCGTCTGCAGGAGGTCCGTGAACGCGGGCGCGGCGACGGCGAGGATGGCCGAGCGGTCCGGCGTCCGTCGCGGTTCTTCGGCGCCGAGCAGCGTCTCTGCGAGCTCACCCGTCGGTCGGCGTCGTCGGCACTTCTTCGCGGCCCAGGCGATGAGGAGGCAGCTCGACATCGCGACCTTCATGACGAGCGTCTGAAACCACGGCTTTGTGAACGGGCAACGATGCGTCGTTCGGTCGTCGTAGGAGCATTTCTCGAAGCCGCGCGACCGCACCTCGTACTGCAGCTTAGACGTTATTGTGGACGCGGTGCCGCAGACGACTATGAGGACACTGAGCAGGAGAGGGCCCGCGACGCAGCCGAGCTCTTTTTTCGTGTCGTCCGCCGCGCAGGCACCGCAGCACATTGTTCCTGGCGCCTCGGAATCGCTCTGAGGGTCATCCTCCTCCATGGACTCTGGCGCTGCGAGGCGTCGAACTAGCTGGGCGCAGGGCTCCGGAACGCAATGTCTGATTATCGGTGCGTCTCCAGTCACGCGTTCGCGTTCACACGCGACACGTTTTGCGTTCTGGCACCAAAATTGCACTGGTCGGGTTCGGGTTTTCGGTACGGGTTTCGAACTTATGAGGCTCGAGCCACTGACTCCATTAATGGACGGGTTACGCGAGCAGTACAGCGGCTATGCATGACGTCACGACGTCAGTTTAATGACATGCAGTCCACGGAGCCACCGGACACCCGCGAAGCCCTCCTCGATGCCGCACCCCACGCAGCGCTGCTCCCGTGGGGCGCGCTGGCCTGCCTGGGTTCCGCGAACGCTGCGGAGGCGGTGGAAGTCCTCTGCGCGTCGTATTTACTGAAAGGCCTCAGCGGCGCCCCGGCGCGCGCGGCGGTCTCGTCGGGCGTGTATGCGGGCATGCTCATCGGCGGCGTCGGGGGCGGCTTGCTCGGCGACGCGATGGGCCGCGCGCGCGTCATCTGCCTCATGATGGTCCTCGCGTTCGTCGGCGGCATCGGCGCGGCCTGCTCCGGCGGCGTCGCGGCCATGGCGTGCTGGCGTGTGCTGGCCGGCACGGGTGTCGGCGGCGCGACGCCGCCGCTCTTCGCGCTCGCGTCGGAGCTGTCCGACGGGCCCGCGTGCGGCCGCGGCGTCGCCTTCGTCGCCAGCCACTGGATGCTCGGGTCGCTCTTCGCGGCGACGCTCGCCAAGGCGACGCTGCCCGCTGACCTTACGGTCGACTTCGCGGCGTGCGACCAGCCCTGGCGCCGCTACGCGTTCGTGTGTGCCCTGCCGTCGCTCTGCGTGGCTGTCCTCTTCTTCTGCAAGGGCAACCTGGACCGGGGCCGGACCGTATCGACCGCGGAGCCGGCGCGCTTCCCGCCGGCCGAAAAGCGCCTCCTCGCGATCATGGGCTGCACGTTCTTCGGCTTGTACTTTGGCTACTACGGGCTGTCCACCTGGATCGCGGTGCTGGTCGACAGCGCGGGCATCGGCGACGCCTACACGGTCGCCATCTACTACGCGCTCGCGACGCTGCCGGGCAACCTGATCGGGTACCTTCTCATCGACCGGATCGGCCGGCGGCGCCTCCTGGCGGGCGCGATGGGCTTGTCAGCTTGCTTCGGCGTCGTGCTCGTCCTGGCGCTGGCGGTCGCGCCGGAGGCTGGGCGCGCCACGCTGGCCGTGGCCGCGGCCTTGCTCGTCAACGCCTCGACGACCGCGGGCTTCGCGGCGCTCGACGCGCTGGCCGCCGAAAGTTTTGATTCGAAGCGCAAGGCCACAGCGGTGGGCCTTTTGTGCGCCGTGGGTCGGGTCGCGTCCATCTGCGCCCAGGTCGTGAACGCGTCCCTCGCGCGCTCGCCGGCGCGGCTCGTCGCCGTCACGACTTTGTTGATGGCGCTCGGCGCCGCGTCGGTTTTCTTCGTACCTGCTTTGCCGCAACCGGAGAGCGTCGTTGAGACTACCGCGGATGACGCGGGCGGCGCGCCATTGGTGTAGGAGCGCTCACCGCGATTGTAGATAATTTCTCTGTACTTATACACTACCGACTGCCGGTTGAGCCCGCCGCGTCGTCCCAGTCGTACCCGGGGATACACCCCTCGAGCCCCTCCAGGCGCGCCTCCAAATCCGCGACGCGCTTCGTCAGCGCCTCGAAGTCGCCGACGGACCGCCGCGCGTACTTCGCGATGACGTCGACCTCGAGGTTCACGGCGTCGCCGATCTCGCGCTGCGGCAGGACCACGCACTTCTGCGTGTGCTCGATGAGCATCAGCGTGAAAGACTTCTCGTTGACGTCGCAGACCGTCAACGAGGTCCCGTCGACCGCGACGTAGCCCTTGGGCACGATGCACGCCAGCAGGTCCGGGTCGTCCACGGAGATCTCGACCCAGAGCGAGTCGCCCTCGAGCGTCTTCCGGATCACCTTGCCGGTGGTGTCGACGTGGCCCTGCACGTAGTGGCCGCTGTTCCGCCCGTCGGCCGCGAGCGGCCGCTCCAGGTTCACCTTGGCGCCCTCGGTCAGCACCCCGAGGTTCGTCCGCCGCAGCGTCTCCGGCGCGAGCGTCAGCGAGAACTTGGGTGCGCCGTCGATGTCGATGCGCGTCGCCGTCAAACAAACACCGTTCACCGCGATGGAGCAGCCGACGTAGGCGCCGTCGCTCGCGACCGGGCCGTCCACGATGAGCTCCGTGCCCTCGCCCGTCGTGCCGTCCCACAACAGCATCTCCTTATCGGTCTGCAGCGAGACGACCGTGCCCATCTCCTCGATGATGCCGCTGAAGACATTCCTTGCTGTGCATTGGGGGCGCGCGGTCTGGTGGTGCTGGAAGGGTGTCGCGCACGGCAGTGCGAGCAGCACCAGCAGTGTGGCTTGCATGTTTGCACCTTTTGGCAGAAAACGCTTGCGCTGCAACGAAACGCGTCGAGAGATGTGTTGTTAATCAGTACGATGCTCGGTGCAGCGTGCACGTGTCGTCGTCAGCAACGAGGGAAAACCCGTCTCGTAAAATACCCGCACGCAGCCAGATTTTGCTAGGATCGGATGCTCTGTGTGCTCCTCCTCGGCCGACGCATGAGTTGAGCAATCGTAGCACTCGAGCCTGGTGTTCGTAGACGTCATTCGTCTTGTCTGCGAAGCACTTCGGTGTGTTTTGGCGCACTGCTCACGACTTTTGGCCTCATACCATCTTTTGCTGCAATCTTACGCACCATATATCTAACCCATAGCCGCAAAAAATCTTGTCGTTACACGCCAACGACGCGTAACCATGCGTTCAATCGTTCTCTTGATCGTGAGCAGCGTTCAGGCCTGGACACCGTCGCCACGCCGAAGACGCTGCACCCTGCTAAACGCCCACCCGGCCTTCAAGCAAAAGGTCGACGCGCGATACAGCCTCGAGGCCGCCGTGGAGGCCGGCGAGGCCGCGCAGCGCGCCGTAATTCCGCAGTCCTTCGACGACGTCCTCGACGAGATGGGCGCTAGCGTAAACGCGGCGCTGGACTCGACCGGGGACTTGTTCCTTGTGGAGTGCCTGCCGCCGGGACTAAATCCAGATTTAGAGGGAACATGCCCCTACGATCCGTCGCGCGAGCTCGCGGTCGTCCAGGCGTTGCTGTTTGCGATCCCGCGCCGTGTTATCCGCGTCGCGTGCCCTTCAGCGGGCGACGCCGCGATGGCGGCGCGCGCGTTGGATATCGAAGGTTGTTCGTTTTGTGGTCTGAGTAGCGCGCCGGGTGCCGGCAAGGACCCGGCCGGCCTTGTGAAGCGTATCTCCGGCAGTGCGCCGGAGACGCCCGGATGCGTGTTGATCGTAAGGCCGCGGAACAGTGTCGGCGATCCTGTGATCGAAGATGTCATGACCTGCGTCGAGGCGGCCGGAGGTGTTGGCGCGAGCGTCATTTTGCTCAATTGCGATCTCTCTGAGAAGGTGGCGTTGGGAATACATCAGAAGGACCGGTGGGCGTCTTTCGTGCGTTCCTTTTCCCCGGCCTACCACTTTTCGAACTGGTGTGCGTATGAGCGGCCCAGCGGTCGCCAGGTCGAACGCGGCCTCGTACGCTACACGCACGAGCGGCAGTGGGAGGGCTTCCACGCAATACCCCAGCTCGACTCGTTCAACGGGGACCTCCGACGGTACGGCCGGCCCTTTGGTGCCGAGAGCGCTCCGCCGATGCCATTTCTTCGAGCGTGCGGCGGCCCCGAGCGGCTCTCGCGCGACGCGCTCGCGGTGGAGATGAAGCACGGGGCGAAGCTAGCGAAGGTGTTGCGGGCGGCGTAAGCACGTGTTCGAAATCAGGTCTAGTTTGCGCGTCCAGTAGGGGGTACTTCGTGGCCCCGTGCGATCACCCCCCCCCCCTAGTCCACCTTGAGCTGGACCTCCAGTTCCACGATCGTCGCCCCCGCCGCGTCCTTCAGGTATATCTTGGAGTCCTCGACGACCTTTATCTTCTTGATTGGTCCGAGGTTCGGGGCCTTTTTCGTCAGAGTCAAGTTCGTCGCGAACTTGAAGGTCTCTACTTCCGTAGGCGGAGGACATTCGGAGAGAGGGATCTCTATGTTGTCAACAAGGGGAATAATCACCTCGCATATCGTCCCTTTGGGCCCGCACACCGGACATTCGCCTTGGACATTCGTGGGGAAAATGCCCGCCTTGACCTGGAGGTCCCAACCGATGACCGCGCCCGTCGCCGTGAGGGGCGTGCCCGGCGTGGATAAGTCGGCAGTCACGGCCATGGTGTCGCCCCAAGCAAGGTCGGCGGCGGCGCAACCGTACATGTCCGTGGCCGTGCAACCCGGTTCAAGGCTGAGCATGAAGTTGAAACCGTCAGCGAGCTTCGCTACGGTCCGCTCAAACTCAATACCTCCAGAGGCGGCGCTGACCACATCAAACATCGGGCTCACGCGCGAAACCGTGGAAGCACCGAGGACCGCGACGAGGGCCAGTGCGGCGACGACGCCGCCGGCAGTCTTCCTCGTCCAGGACTTGGCCTTGGAGGGGGCCGCGACCCCGGCCTCGAAAGTGTCGTAGGTAGCCTGACCCGTACCGTTAACGGTACGGGTCACACAGGTCCTAGTAGGTTTTGCGCCACTAGCCCCTAGTGTGTTTTGCGCCGCTCGCCAGAACGCTGTTCTTCGCCGCTCGCCTCTTCGCCAC
>Ga0114994_10002622_pt1 | contig 13161 bp, 12 predicted proteins | sample ArcticOcean_MG_C_9_FD_87043 | JGI IMG/M metagenome (GOLD analysis project Ga0114994, IMG submission 87043) | Marine microbial communities from western Arctic Ocean - ArcticOcean_MG_CB2_152 | ecosystem: Environmental > Aquatic > Marine > Oceanic | place: Arctic Ocean: Canada Basin | collected... | reverse complement strand
GATTACGCACGATGCAAACATCGGTCCTGCCTCTCTTTATAACGATTATTGGTATATTTGTTATCTTTACGCTTGTTGTTGTGTTGCTTGCACGCCATTTCGGCCTGTCGGAACTTGAAACAACAATTGCACTTCTTTTCGCAGCAGCACCCACGGCATCGTCTGCTTATACTTTGGCATAACAAATGGGTGGTGATGCCTCACTGATGACTGCAAATAAAACGATCCAAAAAGCCTTCGCGTTTTTAGCTCTCCCCACATGTGTTGCCGTCTTCTTCGCCTTCATCGCTGTGTATTAAAGAGTGAATTCCAAAGGCTGAAAATAAAATGGCCATAGTAACGAGAAACGAAGTTTCTGGAAGCCAAGCTGTAAAAGCGGAACCTAATAATACAACAGCCCCATTGAGCGAGCTGAAAGCTGCTAGTGCCCCATAAATAATCAGCATTTCACGGCCATGTCGCGCGGCCAAAGTTATGCAAACCAACTGACTTTTATCGCCAATTTCAGTAATAGCTATCAGAATGAATGTGAGCCCTGTAAACTCACCACATGATTTAAAGCTAAGCCTGCTCCCGAACCCGTTCGATATCCGCGCCGCAGGCACTTAGTTTTTCTTCCAAACGCTCGTAGCCACGGTCTAGGTGATATACCCGATTAATTAAGGTCTCGCCTTCGGCTGCTAACCCGGCCAACACCATGGATACAGATGCCCGCAAATCGGTTGCCATGACTGGAGCGCCGGATAGCTTTTGGTTTCCACGAACAATGGCTGAGCGGCCTTGAACGTTAATATCAGCCCCCATGCGGTGCAATTCAGGAACGTGCATAAAGCGGTTTTCAAAAATTGTTTCAGTAATCATTGAGGCCCCATCAGCAACCGTCATCAACGCCATAAATTGCGCCTGCATATCGGTCGGAAAACCGGGGTACGGCTCGGTCATCAAATCAACGCCTTTTAAATTGCCGTTAGTTCGGCTTACCCGTAGGCCTGTATCCGTATCTTCAAATTCAACACCAACCCGGCTTAGTACATCAACGACCGCTTCAATCAAATCAAGCCGCGCACCTTTTAATAAAATCTCGCCACCCGTGATCGCCGCGGCGACCGCGTAGGTTCCGGTTTCAATCCGATCTGGCAAAACAGCGTGATCTGCTTCATGCATTTTTTTTACGCCTTGGACTTTTAGCGTGTCGGTACCAATGCCTTCAATTTTGGCTCCCATAGCAACCAAGCATTTTGCCAAATCACCAATTTCAGGTTCACGTGCCGCGTTACCAATCACCGTCTCGCCTTGAGCTAAAGTTGCAGCCATCAGAATATTTTCAGTCCCGCCAACGGTAACCATAGGGAAAATAACATGACAGCCCTTCAGCCCATTTTCAGCTTTTGCATCAATGTAGCCTTCCTTTAATTCGATTACGGCTCCCATTTGCTCCAATGCTTTTAAATGCAAATCGACGGGGCGGGTGCCGATCGCACAGCCGCCTGGTAATGAGACCCGGGCCCGGCCTTGGCGAGCCAACAACGGGCCCAAAACCAAAACCGATGCGCGCATTTTGCGGACCAATTCATAAGGGGCAATGATATCGGTGGGTTTTTTGGCGTCCAACGTAAAGACCCGGCCAGCATATCCAGCGGGTGCGGCTCCATTCATGGAAACGTTTACGCCCAATTCAGTCAGCAAATTGGTCATGGTCGCGATGTCAGCCAAATGGGGAAGATTCGATAAATTAAGGGGCTGGTCGCTTAATAAGCACGCCGCCATCAAGGGCAATGCAGCATTTTTGGCGCCACCAATGTGGATGGTGCCGTGTAAGGATTTTCCGCCGCGAATTTTAATTTGATCCATAAAGTATCCGTTGAACTATGAGGTGTGTCAGCCTGTGCATTGAGGGCTTTTAGATAATGCACCACAAGGCCTCAAGCCCCTGAGTGCAAACGATAAATGATACCGTGTGATTAGTGATGCAATGTATATGGATTATGGCATGGAAACATTTAATAGGGTCTTAATCGTCGGCGGCATCGGCTTCGCTTACTGGGTTTTGACCGTTGCGTGCCCGAATTTGCGATTTTCGCCGAGTTAAATTGTCGCGTAACGACTTGGTTAACCGAGCATCACGCTGTTCACGCAGGACTTTTTTAGAAGCTTTAACGATCCCAGTGGTATCAACAGGTCCAAATTCTTCTTCACTCATTGCGCATTCCATATGATTTTAAAGGCTGATAATGGCCTATATTTAAAGCCCTCAGCCCTCAGGTCAACAATTAGCATTGGATAATCAATTGTAGGCTTGATTAGGGCTAGTCCCTATGGCATGTTCCGCGCGCTTGAATAGGGCATAAGCCGTCGTAGCTCAGGGGTAGAGCACGTCATTGGTAATGACGGGGCCGGTGGTTCAATTCCACCCGACGGCACCATTACTCAGGTAACACTGAGGTTAAACTGTTGATTTCCAACGTTTCTTTAATAGAGGTGATTGGAATGTTGACCATGCTGAAGACCAGAGATGTCCGATATGTTTATTTACGGGACAGTATTTACTATTTTCAGACTTCTCACCGACCAACTTCTTCGTTGAACAAGTTATGCTTGCCCGACTGTAAGCAGTATAATTATCTGCCCCCTCTAAAAGAGTCTTCTGTGTTCCAGCAACTGACCTTTTGACAGCCCTAAATGAGGCCCACTTTCAGCGCAATTATGGGCATTTATTGACCATGTTGATTGTGTTTGCTGTGTGCTAATTTAAAAAATATTCTGTGGCCTTAATGTCAGTTATTTTTTATTGAGTAATACGGGTCTAAGATCAGCCAAATATTGTCTAATTTCCACCGATGCCAAATCTGTAAAATTAATGACGACTTCCTCCGCTGATATTCCATCTATTTTGAAACACTAAACTATTATGCAGTCGTCTACGGCAAATCAGAAAAAGTATTTCTGACGGGTCATCAGGGATGAATAAATACCTCAGATTAGAGAGGAAGATGGCAGTAGCCCGTTCATTTCTGCTTTAAGACCGATTTAATCTCTGACGAATAGCGGATAACATTATTTTACAGGCACGATCTTCCAGAGCTTTCCACTTTTCCCAACTGGTATCCCATACGCCGTGGTCAGCACATAAAGCTCGCCGTCTGCGTCTTCCCCTAAGCTGTGGATGCGAACATCAAATTGGTGTAATTTATTGACGCTCCATGGTGCCCGCCATGTGCTTGTGGGGGTACCCACAAACAATTGCCCGGATGGTTTCATGATTTCAGAGCTAAAATCGCCAAAGACAAACTTTCCATATAAACTGGGTAGCGCTTTGCCACGGTAAACGAAGCCGCCAACATTTGCCGTGCCTAAAGGTTTGGCTTTGACGGTGGATTCTTTTCGCATGACAGACCAATTCGGGTACTCAATAATAGGCGACAATATCTTTTCACCAAGGGACCCGTGTGTGGCACATTTTTTAGGAGGATTGAAAGCGCGGGACCGCACGTAACAATGCGTGCCTTCACGAATTGACCAGCCGTAGTTTCCTTGGCGGTCAATCAGATAAACAGTTTCCCAAAAAGATTCTGCTACACCACTAACAAAAAAGTCTCCGTTCCCGGCACGGTCAAACGATAATCGAAACGGGTTACGAAATCCCCAAGCATAAATTTCATCACGCCCTTCACTTTTGCCACGAAAAATGTTTGTCGGTGGAATGGCATAGCCCGGATGACCGTGATCAACATCAATTCTTAGTATTTTCCCGTTGAGCTTTTTTGTATCCTGAGCATACAGATCATATTTGTGAAACTGTTCAGGAATACTAAAGGGGTCTTCTGGGATCTCTTCTGCATGACGGTTCGGGTCGTTAGTATCGGTTTTTGGGGGAACGTAGATATCTGGAACACCATGGGCCCCGCCACCATCGCCGACACCGACGTAAAGAAACCCATCGGGGCCGAAAGCCAAACCACCGCCGTTATGTTTACGGTTAACCCAATCGAATTCCAAAAGAATGCGTTCTGAAGACCGGTCTGCTTGATTAGGGTTGTCAGCTGAGACTTTAAACTCTGACATTCGCCACGTATAAGCAGTTTTTCCGGTGAACGGAGAGTCTGCTTTGCGTTTGGCACTATAGTTTACATAAAATAAACCATTTTTAGAAAATTTCGGATGGAAGGCTAACGCAAGTAAACCGCGCTCATCAAACGCACTTAATAAGGGTGTTAAAACGTCACGTAAATCAAGGAACGGTGTGTCTAATACACTGCCGTCTGGCATTAATACCATCGCCAACCCAATTTGATCACCAATAATCCTGCGTCCACTTTTATCTTTTGGAGCAACCAGAAAAAGTGGCGCATTAAAACCTTCTGCCACCAGCTCAAGCTGGACAGAGGGGAGCCCTGATGGTGTTGCTGATTCTGCTGTAAGCCCCAAAATACTCATGCCGATAATTAACGATAGGAAAAAGTGTTTCATTAATCGGTTTTCCTTATATTTCCCGTTTCTTATATATCTAACAAATACCATAAAGTTTTTAAAGATTTTAAAAAAACACCACTTCTTATTTGGTTTGTTTATCTTGTGCGAAACGAGAAAACTCGGCATAATTTTTTACAAGGGTGCGGCTGGAGACACCCAATTATAAAATTAGACTTTGGGGAAACAATATGAGTAGCACGCCATCCGAGCTGTTATTAAGTTGGTTGTTAGGTCGTCTGCCGGACGCTCCGAAAGGCTGGTTTGAAAGCCAGCTGAGCAAAATAAAAGATGATCCTACCAAAAAAGCTTTTGATATGTGTTTTGCTATGGTTCCTCGGAGATTAGGCAAAGATGACCTGGCCTTGTCAACCGATGAACTGGCCGCAGCAGATGCAAGCCGCGCGGGTTGGAGCCCCCATTACTGGAGCATAGATGTTGCTGCCCGCATTTATCTTCTCATTGAGATTTCAAATGACAATACAGTACCTTTTGTTGAGCGCTTTAAACAATTGCATCGTACGGCTGATGTCGGTGAATTACTGGCATTATATAATGGCTTGCCGCTTTATACAAAACCAGAAGTATTGGTCGGATTGGCAGCCGATGGATTGCGAACAAATATAAAAGCTGAATTTCAAGCGGTCTCGCATCAAAACCCGTTTCCTGCTGAACAATTTTCAGAAAACCCATGGAACAACATGATACTGAAGGCTCTGTTCATTGGTGTTATGTTAGAACCTATTCTAGGTATTGATAAGCGGGCTAACCCTGAACTTGCGCGGATCCTTCGAGATTATGCGCACGAGCGCTGGGCTGCGGACCGGTTTGTGTCTCCTGAATTATGGCGTTGTATTGGGCCGTTTGCAGAAGGGGTGTTTCTTGATGATTTCCAAAAGGTTATAGATCATGGTAATGACACTGAAAAGAAGGCTGTTGCCTTAGCTTTGGTGTCAGCTCCACCATCTGAAGGTAAAAATAAACTGTGCGTACAATTGGCTGAATTTGATGCAGCCTTGGCGCAAAATGAATTAACATGGGCCACAATTGCCGACGAAATGCTCGACAATTCACTGGCTGTTACTCGTAAAATGAATTTTGAAGTGGAACTAAAAAGATGATGTTCATCGATTCTCATGCCCATATGTTATCACGTACGACCGATGATTATGAAGCAATGGCTTCTGCTGGTGTCGTGGCTGTTATTGAACCCGCATTCTGGCTTGGTCAACCCAGGACCCATGTGGCGACATATATTGACTATTTATCTTCGATTGTTGGCTTTGAGCGGTTTCGGGCAGGCCAATTTGGCATCTGTCATTACTGTACAATTGGCCTCAATTCAAAAGAAGCAAACAATGAAGAGCTAGCAGAAGGGGTGATGGATATTCTTCCCCGTTTCGCAATGAAAGATGGCGTCGTAGCTATTGGCGAAATTGGTTACGATGACCAAACTGAATTAGAAGATAAATACTTTCGGTTACAAGTCGATTTGGCGATTGAGCTTGATTTACCCGTCATGATCCATACACCGCATCGCGACAAAAAAAGAGGCACAACCCTTTCGATGGATGTGTGTGAAGAGCATGGCATCAATCCTTCTAAGGTGATCATTGATCACAATAACGAAGAAACCGTCCGCGAAGTGTTGGATCGTGGCTATTGGGCCGGCTTCTCTATATACCCAAGCACCAAAATGGGTACCGAACGGATGGTTGATTTGCTCAAAGAATACGGACCGGAACGGATTATTGTCGATTCTGCTTGCGATTGGGGGATTTCGGAACCTTTAGCTGTCGCAAAAACGGCAATGCTTGCTGAACAAAAAGGCGTCGATAAAGAAGCTATTCGTCTGGTTTGTTACCAAAACGCACTTGATGCCTATGGTCAAAGTGGACAAATGAAAGAAGAAGATTGGTTGAACCCACCGGCGATTGATCAGCGGACCGTATTTGAAGGAAACTCCATTCTTCGGGGTCAGCGCGAACCGCGGGTTGAACAGCCTAAATCAAGGCTCAATATGGATGATCTGATCATCGAATAAGCTGATACGGATTCGAGACCACACAGGTATGACTAAATTAATTGGCATTGTCATCGGGCTGGTCCTATTTATTACGCTCCCATTTTTTATATTTGGAGAGCAAATAGAGCAGGTATTTGCCGGCAACGGGGTTGCATCTTGGCTACAAGACTTTGGTGGATATGCTTGGGCCGCGGCTATTGGTTTGCTTGTCGCTGATTTAGCAATCCCTGTTCCAACGACGGCAGTTATGGCCGCTTTGGGCATGGTCTATGGGCCGGTTTTGGGTGGCATTATTGCGGGCTTTGGTTCTATTGCTTCAGGGCTTGTTGGCTACGGCTTGTGCCGAAAACTCGGAAGACCCTTCGCACTTTGGCTCAGTGGTGAAAAAGGTTTGGCTGAAGGCGAAAAGCTTTTCCAAAACCTTGGCGGGTGGATTGTTGCCATGTCGCGCTGGTTACCTGTTGTATCAGAAGTTGTAGCTTGTTTGGCTGGTTTGTCCAAAATGCCCTTCCCAGTTTTTGTTGTTGCCTTAGTTTGCGGTTCTGTCCCGTTGGGATTTTTATTTTCTACAATTGGTTATATTGGTGGAGATCATCCCGTAATGACGCTCATTCTTTCAGCACTGCTTCCCCTTTTATTATGGGTGATTGTTCGCCCCGTTTTGCTCAAATTTAAGCCGAAAAAGAATGATGAAACTTAATCACTATAGTTATTATTTTTGGTCACATCTATGATTTAAAAATATGCTTTGTTATCAAAGCACTGCATTGAAAACACCTTTCATTTGACATAAATGTACACACAATCTATCAACCGCAAATGTTCATTCCTCTAAGAAAGTCACTCTGTGTCCTCCGTAAAAAGAGAAATATCCATTAGACAACTTAAGATATCAGCACTAAGCTAAACATATTGGATAGGTGATAACTAACATGTGAATTTAAAGCCTGTCCAATATGGATGCTGTAAAAAGCGTCTTAAAACTAAAAAAGTGAGTTTAAACAGTTTAAGTCTAATAGTTAACCCTTGGAGGGGGACTTTAATATGAGTATATCCAAAACTTTAACAGGTGTTGCCTTAACGGCAGGTCTGTTGGCGTTTGGTGCGACAGCATCGGATGCTGCCACCAAAATCAAACTTATGCCATATGTTTCAGGTGTAAACACACCTTTGGCAATGGTTCAACCCGCTGGCGATGATCGTAAATTTGTTGTCGAGCAGTTTGGCCACATCAAAATCATTGATAAAGCTGGTAATCTTCTACCATCTCCATTCCTTGATATTAGAAATAAAATAGTAACGCAATTCCATGATTTTGACGAGCGTGGAGCACTTGGTTTGGCTTTCCACCCCGATTTCAAAAAGAATGGAAAATTCTATGTTTCCTATTCAACCATTCTTGATTTCCAAGGTGATCTTGGAAAGATGTTGTGGTGGGATCACACAAACGTTGTTGAAGAGTTCACCGTATCTGCGGATGATCCAAATAAAGCCAATCCAAATTCTGGACGTATCATTTCATCCATCGATTGGCCACAGTTTAACCACAACGGTCACTGGATTGGCTTTGGCCAAGACGGATACCTTTATATTTCCACCGGTGATGGCGGATATGCAAACGATTGGGGCATTGGCCACAACGTAACTGAAGGAAACGGCCAAGATCTAAGCGTTTTGCATGGTAAAATGCTGCGTGTCGACATCAATAAAACAGATGGCAACAACAACTATGGCATTCCATCAGACAATCCATTTGTTGGTAACGATGAAGCCCGCCCAGAAATCTATGCTTATGGTCTTCGTAACCCATGGCGTTGTTCTTTCGACACAAAAGGTGGCGCCTTGATCTGTGGTGATGTGCAACAGAACAGCTTTGAAGAAATCAGTGTTATCACAAAGGGTGCAAACCTAGGATGGCGCCGGATGGAAGCAACTCATTGTTTCGATTATCAAAAGCCAGACAACCACCCTTCATCATGCGACAAGGCCAAGTTGACCTTACCAGTTCTTGAGTACAAGAATTGCACAGCTCAGCCAAAAGGTTGCATGGGTATTTCTGTCACTGGCGGTTATGTAGACCGTAGCTCCGACAAAGGCTTAACAGGCAAGTACGTCTTTGGCGATTGGTCAAAGGGCTTTGCTCAAATGGACGGCCAAATCTTCGTTGCTTCCATGTCTGGTGACAAATGGAGCATGGATGTTGCTGAAGTAACAAACATGTCCGGTAAAATGCCTTACATCTTAGCTTTCGCTCAGGATAATGCAGGCAGCGTTTACGCTTTGACATCGGTCACAACGGGTCCTAACGGAACTATGGATACTATCTATAAGATTGTATCTGACTGATAGCTAAATTACGAATAGCGCCGCTAGTTAAAAAGCTAGTGGCGCTTTTTTGTCATTATTTTTTATTCATTTATTTAGAAAGACAATATCTGTCTGGTACGTGAAAAGATGGTTACATCTGATCCGTAACTCATAGTCGAACAAAGGAGTTTTACTTGATTAAAAGTCGCATAATAGTCGGGTTATCAGCACTAATGTTCATGTGGAGCTATAGTGTGTTGCCGGTTTCAGCAGAAGAAAAGAAAGTGTTTGTTCCTGTTGAGTTTACGTCAGAATATTTGACTGACGCATCAAAATTTGAAAAGGGCAAAGAAATTTGGTTTGATCAATGCACGCATTGCCACGGTTATAAAGCGTATCCAGGAAAAGCACCAAAATTAAAGCCTAAGCGCTATAAGCCTAGTTTTGTGTATAAGCGGGTAACTAAAGGTTTTAGAAAGATGCCCGCATGGGATGAAGTTTATGACAAAGATGAACGCATGGCGATCGTCGCTTATGTCATGGACAAAAATTTCTCCCCATGATCAGCAAAGTCTTGAAGTTGAAACCTTTAAAAGTCAGTCTGAAAATTAGTTTTTTCGGACTGACCATATGTAGAAAGTGGTGACAAGGATTACGAAACTAGCGATCATCATTCCCATTCCTTCTCGTGCTGTTTCTGTGGTCCACCAAACATCTTTTTCCCAAAAATTAGGTGTGTTGGGCCAGTGATAACCAGTAAGAACTAAGATTACGGCAACGGAAATAGAAAGCGCAGCACTTGCATCGTTGCTTAAAACCCGATCCAAACGAAAAGCTGCTAACCCAGCCCAGACAGTAGGGACGCCATAAATAAGGATCCACTTAGGGCCATCAGGGTCATTATATTGAACACCAAGGAATGGAATCATCATGAGGAATAGTAAAATATTAAGATACTTCATAGATATGACCTTTGTTTGCTATGAATAAATAAATATATGTATATTAAAATTTTAATAGGGCAAATCATACACATAAATCAAGGACCAACTTATGGTTACCTTGGATGATTAAAAAAACAGGGTGGAGGCTGTAATGGCAAATCAGGATATTGAGACTAAAACCGACACAACAACGCATTGGCAACGGTTTGCTGTACCTTTTGAATTTCCAGTCTGTTTTACGGAAAATTTATTTGATCTAAAAAACACTACACTTGTTGATGTTTTGGCTCGTTTAGAACCTAAAAAAACACACAAGGCATTGATTTTTTTAGACGATGGGTTGTCACAAGCGTATCCTAATCTAATTACCGATATTGCAGCTTACGTATCACACCAGAAAGATTCTATTGAATTGGTAACGCCGCCGATTGTTATTCCAGGCGGTGAAAAGATTAAATCTGATATTCACTTTGTCGAACAAATGCAACAAACGCTCTATGATTTCCGCATTGATCGCCATTCCTATGTCATCGCCATTGGTGGCGGCGCTGTACTGGATGCGGTAGGGCTTGTTTGTGCCACGACGCATCGCGGTGTCCGCCATGTTCGTATTCCTACAACCGTATTGTCTCAAAATGATTCGGGCGTTGGAGTCAAGAATGGCATTAATTTATATGGTGCTAAAAATTACATTGGTACATTTGCACCGCCTTTTGCTGTCCTTAATGATATCAGCTTCGTTATGGATTTGGGTGAGCGAGACAAAATTGCGGGTATGGCTGAAGCAGTCAAAGTCGCACTTATTCGTAACGCAGAATTTTTTGGCTGGCTGGAGAAAAACGCAGACTCATTAGCCACATTTAAAAAAGATGCGATAGCGACATTAATCCGACGCTGTGCCGAATTGCATATGCACCAAATTGGCCATGGGGGCGATCCGTTCGAAATGGGAAGTGCGCGCCCGTTAGATTATGGACATTGGGCCGCACATAAGCTTGAAGGCTTAACCCGTTATCATTTACGCCATGGAGAAGCCGTTGCAATTGGTATAGCCCTTGATGCTAGGTACTCCGTTCTAACTGGGTTATTAAATACTGGTGAAGAAGATCGCATCTGTTTTTTACTTGAGCACTTAGGGTTTAAGTTATGGCATGCCGCACTTGAAAAAAGAACCTCTGAGGGTGAACTTGAGTTAATGATTGGCCTTCAGGAGTTCCGCGAGCACTTGGGCGGGGAATTAACAATCACATTGTTGTCTGATATTGGCGTTGGCGTTGAAGTGCATGAAATGGACACAGAATTGGTTTTACAATCAATTCAGTGGTTAAAAGAACGACAGGAAGTTTAATGCTGGTTAACTCAGATCAATCGCTTGGTCATTTGACGTATTGTACCAACATTCACGCGGCGGAGACTTGGCCGGATGTTATAGCAGGGCTACGCCGTCACTTGCCGGAAATAAAAGCTAAAGTATCACCAAATCATCCACTTGGTGTTGGGTTACGTTTAGCTGCAAAGGCCGCTGAATCGCTTTGTGATCCGGCCACTTTTTCTGAGTTACAAGAATTTCTCAACGAAGGTGGTTATTACGTATTTACATTAAACGGATTCCCGTACGGAAACTTTCACAGCCAGTCCGTTAAAGAAGGAGCGTACAAACCCGATTGGGCCGATCCCTTACGACTAAGTTATTCGAACACACTTTCAGACCATTTGGCTCAGTTGCTGCCGGATAATATGGAGGGCTCTATCAGTACGGTTCCAGGGACGTTCAAACCATGGATGAAGGGCAATGCAGACATTATAGATACAATTTCTGACAATATTATCCAGCATGTATGGCACTTAGTGAAGCTTCGCGAGACAACTGGAAAATCAATTAATTTGGCGTTAGAACCCGAACCTTTTTGTATGATCGAAACTATTGATGAGACTATCACATTTTTTGTGAAATTCTTGTACAGTGATAAAGCTGTCGCGCGATTGTCTGCACTTAGTGGGCTAACCAGTGATGCCGCATCCCAAGCGCTTCGTCGACATTTAGGCGTTTGCTATGATGTGTGTCATGCTGCTGTTGAGTTTGAAGATGCACGGGGCAGTTTAAGTGCACTGAAAAACGCTGGTATTAAAATCTCAAAACTCCAACTTAGCTCGGCTATGCGGATCCCATCTGTGGGGCCAGATACTGTTCAACAATTGGGACAGATGAATGAACCGGTTTATATGCATCAGGTCGTTGAAAACAGAGGCAGAACTCTTATTCGTTACTCAGATATTCCAGAAGCCTTGAAAGAAATTGATGCAGCGCAAGGTTCGGAATGGCGAATCCATTTCCATGTCCCTATTTTTCTAGAAGAAATGCAAACAGTTGCCACTACTCAACAGTTCTTAAAAGACATATTGGCTATTCATAAAGAGCAGCCCGTTACAGAACAATTAGAAGTCGAAACGTATACTTGGGATGTTTTGCCTGAAAGTTATAAAAGCGTTGGGGTCAGTGCTGCAATTGCACGTGAGCTCGCTTGGGTGCAGGATCAACTTTCATAATGAATTTAAAGACGGCAATGACGCTGGGCCGGGTTTCAAACCTTCCGACAGTTTGGACCAACATGATGGCCGCAATCGCTTTAGTTGGTGCTAGCATTACGGATTCTAGAACCTTACCAATCTTAGCAGCATTAACTCTTTTTTATATAGGGGGTATGTTTTTAAACGATGCCTTTGATGCAGAAATAGATGCTAAAGAACGGCCTGAACGGCCAATCCCATCTGGCCAAGTCAGTAAAGATACTGTTTTTGGCTGGGGCTTTGGTCTGTTGGCCGCTGGGCTTATGTTATTGATTTGGATCGGCCGGAGCTTTCCTGACAGCACAGGGATGTGGCCCGCAATTGGTGGCCTTGGGTTGGCGGCAACCATAGTTGCTTATAACCGTAATCATAAAGGCAACCCAGTTAGCCCTGTCATCATGGGGTTATGTCGGGTCTTTGTTTATATAACGACAGGGCTTTGTTTTACTTTGATGCTCGGCCATCCCATGTTGGTGGGTTGCCTGTTAATTTTGGCGTATTTGATTGGCTTAACCTATACAGCCAAACAGGAAAATCTTGGCCATGTAAAAAACCTGTGGCCGCTCCTCTTTTTAGGAGCCCCTGTTATTTATGGTGGCGTACTTGTAACTGATAACCTCGATCTATTGCCTTTCTGGGGCCTGTTTACAGTCTGGGTATTGGTGGCTCTATTTTTCGTTAAGCGGCGCGGGCCTGGCGATATTCCACGTGCCGTCGTTAGTTTGATTGCGGGCATCTGCTTGCTAGACGCACTTTTAATAGCAAGCACGGGGCAGCTGTATTTTGCAGTTGTTGCTGTTGGTGGCTTTGTTTTAACTTTAATCTTTCAAAAGTTCATTTCCGGAACTT
>Ga0114994_10002621_pt1 | contig 13162 bp, 4 predicted proteins | sample ArcticOcean_MG_C_9_FD_87043 | JGI IMG/M metagenome (GOLD analysis project Ga0114994, IMG submission 87043) | Marine microbial communities from western Arctic Ocean - ArcticOcean_MG_CB2_152 | ecosystem: Environmental > Aquatic > Marine > Oceanic | place: Arctic Ocean: Canada Basin | collected... | reverse complement strand
TGAGTATTACAATATATGTCTACTGAGGTTCTAGTAGGATCAGAAGAACTAATTACCACCGGCCTAATTTTTGTTCCGGCATCATTAACAGCACCAAGATCTAAATAATCTCCTGTTTGTACTACTCTATACGATGAATTAGTACCAGTACTACCACCAGAAACGGCCGATGCAACAGCATTTACTAATGTCTGTGCCGAATTGGGTGTTTTAACAACTACAATAAAATTTTCTCTCGCATTGTCTGCAGAAAGGGTTCCTGCTGCAGGCATAAATCGATATTTTGGATTGGGTAATGTAATAGTTAATTTACCACCTGAATCAGATGTAAGGGATTTTTCTACCTTTTTAAATGTATAACTGATAGTATTTCCTGTTGCCGCCGTTGCTTCGATTGGGCTTTGGGGTAAAGGATAAACTAAGGTGTTTAGATTTGTATTTTTTAGAACTGTATTACCAGAAGTAGAACTATTAAATTTTCCGGCGTCTGAGACATCAGCATATGAATTGATAGTAGCGACTGTAGCAGGTGAGACGCTCAATGCAGCAACTGACATATTTTCTACATCTTTGATTTTATAATCGATTTCGTATGTAGTATTGGCGAGAGATGCTTGAGTCAATACGGAATTGGCTACAACAAAATTTCCTGAATCCTGAAATAATACTTTTTCACCAGCAACTCCCGTGGCATCTTCCAAAAGAATTACATCACCCCCACCCGCGACATTCGCTGATGTAGAAACTGACTCCCCTTCAATAAAATTTGCTTCAGAATAATAATCATCTATAATTCTAACATCACTAGTAACATCAATACCACTTGTTGTATTAACTGTAATACTTGCACCAGTATATGCATCATTTACATAAGAAGAAGTATCCTTATCTAATTGAACAATTCTGGAATTCGCACTTGGTTGTTCAACCGTTCCTGTATTATTATTTGAAGTATCAACATCCCACAGATATACTCTGTAATTGGAGTGGTTTGTGTCCGCGTATGCAGTATTTCCAGAACTCGCGTCAAAATCCATACTTCGAATTCTTGCTGTACCTACTTGTGTTGCTTGATATACAGTATTATTTGTTACATTAATTGATGCATATGGAACTGAATGGAGATGGACTATTTGAGATGAACCAATATCAATCAAACTTTTAACTGTATCAACTACAAGATAATTTCCTAATTCTGTACTAATAGAATAATCGACAATAGCTTCTGTATCTCTTCCTTTATCTACATCAAGATATTGTGTTGCAATACTTTCATATTCAAATCCTTTTACATATGCCTTACCAACATCCATACCAGTAGAAATTTCAGATTCATTATAAATCAGACCCCCCTCTAATTCAGTAGAAAGGTTTGTCTGTATTGTTAATCTTGTATTATTTGCAATAGCAGTAATCTGAGATGTAGTAACATTAGATCCAAGAGAAATATAATCTCCCACATCTACCTCTGTCAAAAATAGAGTATTATTTCCATATACTGTAGTACCTGAAACACCAGCGTTGGCCGTTGTCCCAGATATTCCTCTATGTGCTTTGAGATCTAAATTGAATGGAGTAATAGTATAATCACCGGATTCATCATATGTCCGTCTCGCGAGAGTTTTCCCAAATTCACCGTATGTTGGATATTTGACTTCTTCTTGTTTTTTGCCCGCGATTACTTTTAACAGTTGAATGAAATTTTCAGAAGCAAGGGCGGTAACAGGATCAGTTGATGTAGTTGCTTTAGTTGTTAATACTAAACTAATTTTATACCTGTTAGATCCTGGCGCGGCATAGTTATATGCGCCTGAAGCTGGATCAAGTAACGTAGGATCATCATCACTCGATTTTGTTGATTCTGTGATTGTTAATCCAACTCGACCAGTTGGAGTTTTAGAATATGCCTCAAAAACTATGGTATTTGCATTATTGAAACAAAAGAATCCTCCAACAAAAAATACACCAGAATCTATACTAATAACTGAACCATTCGCAACTGCATTTGCGATACCGGAAGCTCCGGTCACACTAACAGTATTCGCGGTAATGGCGCCACCTTCTACCGTAATTGTTTCTCCGTCTGTAAATGTATCCGCCGATAAATAATGAAACATTAACGTAGGTTGAGTAGTAGAAGTAGCTGCCTGCGAAGCCACAACTTTTGCTCTTGCATTAGAAGTTCCACCAATAACAATCGTTGCAACGAAGGAAGCAGTATTAATATTAACTGCGTCTTTTTGAGTTTCCAGTTTAAGAGAATTAACTTCAGTATCTAAAGTTAATTCTCCGCCTATAACTCGGCTACCATCCTTAAACATGTGTTGCCCGTATCTTTCAATTTGTTTTTGAAGTACGGTCTGTAATTGTGTTACTTCTCTTGCCTGAACTGCATACCCGGGTCTAAAAAGAATACGATAATATTCTTTAGATTCATCATAGTCATCATAGTACGGCGTAACATTGAAATTTGTCGAAAGTGGCATATATAATTCCTAAATTAGTATTACTTTATATTTTTTGTAATGGTTCATTTTATAATAAAATAGAACTCTGTAATCACTCAAAATTCTATGATAAGCTTCACATCTTCAATCTGATCATCTGCCCTTGTTACAGGTGAACGATTTTCAATATAAAGAACATCTCCAGAAAATTTTTGGAGATCACCACCTACAACTGCACTAGAATTTGCTGATGCACTACCTGCAGTAATAGTTTCGTTTGCTTGGAAAGATCCAGCGATACTGTCATATCCGACAGTAGTATTTGATCCCATTGTAACATCTACCAATCTAATAGTAGTATTACTCTTGAAGTCAACAATCTTACCAGTTGCTCCAGAAAGAGCTCCTGTTAATGTCGCATCTTCTGCAAAAGCTGTACTATTCCAAGATTGCAATGTTACAGTTACACATTGATCAACACTTGATGCTGTTGCAATATCACCATTGGCATACAATGGTTGTGATATCAATCCAATTTTACGGAAATCATTGTTTGTGGTAAAGTTTCCAGATTCGCCGTACTCCAATCGACTATTGACCATTACAAAAAAACCACCAAGTTCTTCAACTGCATCATCACCATGACCACCTCTTGGTCCGATAATGGGAGTAACAGCAGCAGAACTACCATGTGAAGAATTTGCGGTTATGGTTGCTACTGCATTACCATAATTATTTCCTCCTGCAACCGATACGATATCACCAACAACACCTGAAGCAGTATTTGTGGCACGAACATTTGCTCCTTGTCCATCACCTGTAATAGCAACTTTAGGACCAATAGAATATCCATCTCCAGCTACGGGTACATTGGCACTCGCAAGAGCAGGAGTCCAAGTTACAAGATCAGTTGAAGCATCGTAAACTGAAATTGTTCCACCCTTACCTGTGACCCCACTAGATCCCGTTTCAGAAGTAAAGTAAATATCACTTCCAACAAGAGTACTAGTGGCCAATCCAGTACCTACAATTTTAGCTGTAGTTGTTGAGAACGTACCAGATTGTACTACTCCTGTTTCAAATAGATAGCCTGTACCACCAGCTGTTACGTGTCCTACTTCAATTGCACCATTACCTGAAGTATTTGCTGCAATTTCAACATCATACTGAAAAGATGAATCAGTTGTATTTGCAATAGCACCATTTGATTTTCTTACACGTTGAGTAGGCATGTAACTAGGTGTTACAAACTTAAGAGCTCTTGCTGCCGAAATTTGATACATGTATTTCCACTTATATCCATCACCGGTAGCAACAATAGATGTTCCTGTACCAGTAGGCTTCACAGTAGAAGCGCCGTCTGTATTATTATTTGAGAGACACTTATAAACGTTGTAATCTTCTGTCATTACATAAAACGTTTGATCAAATAATGAATTGTTTGCATGATTATATGCAAAATAATTTGTAGATGTCGTCCAATTATATCTTGGACATACGTGACTTACATCCGTAACTCCGATTTTCTTAGCTGCAATCATGTCTCTCCAATGATTGTAGACAGTATTAGAAACGGAATCAGTTGGGGTGTCCGGGGCCGTATCATCCGTCCAAGCAGTTACTTTACCAATAAATAAGTACATATTAGTATTAAGTAATCCACTCGCATCAGTAATCGCAGCTCCAGAAGTAGAGGATATCTCATCGAAAGCCTCTACGAACTGTTTAGCATTATGGATTCTGAATTTATTGGTTACTATAGCAGGCATTTTATTGTTCCTCCAAGGTCTAGTTGTATTATAAGTTTAAAAGTCAATGATTTTCCTTATTGTTATATTTATATCTTTTTTTAATTTACATTTGGTATATCGAATCATTTACTCCACCCAAATGTTTTCTAGTTACGGTTAAAGAAGTGTCATTAGCAATGGCACCTACAATAAAGGCTTGAGGCTCCGTAATTAATTGTTTTGAGAAATCTTCCCAAAGCATATTGTTGTTTTCCCATTCTGGTATTTCTCGTTCTATGATACCGGTATCTACTCCACTCTCTTGAAAACTAACCCTCAAATCAATATTAGATTCTCCGGTTACAAAATAAAAACCACTATTCCAACTGAAATATGTTCCTATCACGCCGGGATGTGTATCGTGCGTCTCCTCATCAGAATCTTCGTTATTCATCAACCAACGAAAATCCACAGAAGGCACAAGTTCCCATTCTTCTGTAGAAAGTCCCACATTTTGAACACCAGAAATGGTAATGTCTTCATGTTGTATTCTTTCATTAGTTTCAAGTGTTATACCTCCACCCGAATCTTCAGTTATAATATTTTCATCTGCAGTTTGAAATTCATCTCCCACTCTAAGTTCTGTAGTAAATAGAGTATCAGATCCACTTCCAGTAGTTCCTTCATCTGCAAATGTAATTTTACCAGTGAAACGTTCAAGTACTTTAGTATGCTGATATGCCGGAAGAACTGTCCAAAATGAACTAGGAGTAAAATCTACACCCTCATCTTTCAATGGGTTCATTATGTCCTCAAGTATAGCAGGATAATCTTCTTGCATTAAATAATTCCTATTCCCAAAAGGACGTTCCAGAAGTATTACACCAGTATCGTCTTCCTTTGTGAATTTATCTTCAACAAACATTCCTGTGTAGGTCGAAAGCCATTGTGAAGTGAAATGTGGTCTAAAGGGTTGCAAACCAAAAGTGGATGTAACAATCTTTGAATCTGGATCAGAGTTTGCAATAATATCACGGCCGTGATTGTTTGCATCCCAAGTTAGTGCACCACTTAAAATAATGTTTTTCTCGGCAAGTGATATTTGAACTTCAATGTCATTTATAACTAATCGTGTTCCATCTTCGTAAGTTAAGTGTTCTACTCCATCTTCCATTAATATATGATATCCGGTTGATTCGAACAAATTATAATTTCGTTTCACAAATGTACTTTTCCACTTTACATGACCTTCTTCAGTAAGAGCGCGAGATCCGTCTTCATGAGTTAGATGTTCTACTCCATTTTCTATCATTAGATGCCAACCAGTAGTATCAACAAGATTGAATTGTGTCTCTCCCATATCAACATCTGTCATTATCATCTTATGTGCGAATTTTCCTTCTTCAAGTATATAAGATTTAATAGTTACATCGCTATCTTCAAATGCAAGCAATGTTGCTTGCATATCTTCCATTATTAATCGACCTGATGGAGAAATTAGATGATCATGTATTATAACTGGTGTTTTTTCAAACGGTGGCTGTTCAGAAATCAATTTTGTGGACAGTACTTCTTCTCCTTCTCCAGCAATAAAATCAAGTCCATCTTCTGTTTGAAAACCTCCTCTTATTGAATCGAGAAGAGTGAATTCTATTTCTTTATTAAACAGTGGAGAAGTAATTGAAGTAGAAAAATTATCAATATACTGATAAGTAGGAGTAAATGCTCCATCTGTAATTCCAAAACGTTCAGTAATTAATCTACTTGCTTGCACTCCTGCATCTGAATCAGCATCCTCACATACCAAATTATCAAGACCATCTTCAGTCAAGAATCCCTGTCGCATGGAATCAAGAAGAGAAAATGTTACATGAGTACTTAAGAATGGGATACTTTCATATTGATGTCCATAACCCTGAGTATCTTCTTCAAGTGAAATGTACCTTACTGGCCCTGTTCCCATGCTTCCCGATTGTTCATCAAGAAGATATCCAGAACTTTCCATTCCCAAATCACCAGTTGTATAATCTTCAAGAAGGAGATCACTATTGAAGCTCATATCAATAGATGTAGTACCTGTCTCAGCTTCCGGAAATTGTAATGTTGGATAGAGAAATGATCCGCCCGGCTCAAGCAAAATCTTTTCATCATTTGCAGAGGAAGGATCGGTTGCGACTTCCATGAGGAACGAACTATTAAAAGGAGAATCCCAATTTGAGATATTTGATAACCAAACATTTGCAAACGATACGGTTTCTACTTTAAGATATTCAACAGAAGCTTCTGCGACTAATAAAGCATTGTCCTCCGAGGCTTCCATCAAAATATTATCACCGGCATCAGCAGAACCATTTGTACTATCAAGAACAATATAATAATATGGATCAGCAGTTATACCAACACCAGGATCACCACGATAAAGATTTATTGTATAAGTATTTGTAGTGGGGGTGGTTTGAATTGTATATTTTCCATCCCAATAATCAGTAGATATTCCCCCAGGAAATCCCGAAATCTGAACAACATCATTCTCTGCTAATCCATGCAAGGTTTCTGTAACCGTAAATGTTGTAGAATTGGTACGGGATATTGTAACATCTCTATAGTTTTCCTCTAAAAGATTATTATCACCCCTTACTTCAAGTTTTGCATCCATCGCTTGCCAAGGATGTCCAGCGGTAAAAATTTCTAATTCTGGTTGTGTGTTGGCTGATTGATATTGAAGGTTAGCATAAGAATTAATAGTAACTTCAAACGTATGATATTTTCTTGCATCTGGACCAACAAGAGGGAAAAATGAATCAACATTACCACTTTGACCATCATCAAACATTCTAGCGGAAACTTTACTACGAATAGCCAATTCACCAAACATTGCCATACCAGACGGATGTGTTATTCTCTTTACATTATTTCGGAAAATGTTAACATCGAAATCAGTTTTTAGAACATAAGAAAAATCTTGATAATATTTTCCATCTTGAATTTTTGGTACACCACTAAGTAGTCCACCTGTTCCGGTATAATACCCCCCATATTCAGCATAAGCTCCAAGTATTGCGGTAAAACCCGCATCTCGATTTCCACCAGCTGCAGAAAGAGTTGGCGCACTAGTATATCCTGCTCCAAAATTATAAACTTCAACTGATTGAATTGCACCAATTGCAATAGCGGAAACTTCAATTATAGCATTATTACCTTTCAGAGAGGTATCCATTGTAACTGCATTAGATGTGGCAAGCCACGCAGATGCAACTGGCATTGCTCTAAGAGCACCACTTGGAGAAGTTACTGCTGTATTTTCTGGTAAAGTATAAGTGTAAGTAGTATTGTTTGCAACAGTAATCGAATATACACCATTAAAGAGTGTCGTACCTGATCCAGAAATTTTAAGCTTATCACCTGTTCTCAAATAATGTCCAGATTCCGTTACAGTAACCGTTCTATTTCCTGCACCACCGGCTAATATTGTAATGATACGGTTTGTTCCCCACGTTAAAGCGGAATTATAACTAATTGAATATGTTTGACCTGATCCTATAGTTTTAGAATCTTCTACTGTGAATGATGTAGCATTAGTATATCCTGTAATTGTTGAAGTTGTATCATCCGCATAGGTAATAGTTCCACGAACAAAATCATTTGGAAATACAGTACCTATTCCTGTAACTGTAGTTCCTGATTGAGTAATAGTGTTTGTGGTGTATGTAGAAGTAGCATTACTATATGCTGTAATACGATCACCTGTCGTGACTTCTGTATAAATTCTTGATTCATCTTCAAAAAGTATAGCATCACTCGGAACTGAATCAGTTGTCCCATTTTCTTGTGATAAAAATTCTACACAAGCTTCTATTAAAAATTGACCACCTCCACCTTGAGTAGATCCAACTGTATCTGATTCAAGCAAAAGTTTTTTATGTGAATAACGATCATTATGAAAATCTTTTTCTTCCAATAATATATGTTCTATAACACCACCAAAATCTTGAACAGTAGTCATATCCACTCTAAGAGTTGTATTACCACTAGCAATATATGGATTAGTACCGAATAGAGTACCCTTGTCTATAAAATCAAGAACTCTTCCTCTTGCAGAATAGTCATCATTATAGAGTAAAGTATTTCTTGTAAAATTATTCGCCTGAGCCATGTATGAAAGAGAATAGGTTTCCTTGTCAGGGAAATCTCCCACTCCAACTCCAAAAATTTTCTCTGTTGATACTCTAATAACAGTAGAATTAGTAACTGCAGTTACACTATCTGTAGCTCCATTTGCGTATGTAATTATAAGTACTCCAGAATTCGCATCAGGAAATGATTCTTCACTAGTTAAGGTGACTACATTACCATCTTGTGCAATTGTTCCAGAAGTAAATGAATGTAAATTTACATTAAGTAAGGCGTTAGGAGCACCCACTATATCTAATGCGTTTCCTAAAGTTGGAGTATAATTATTAGCAACAGAAATAGTAGGTGATGTTTCATATCCACCTCCGCCTGAAGTAAGGACAAATGTATCAATTGCTCCAACTTCAACAGAATCCATATTGAGAGAACCAAGAGTGACATTTATTACATCGGGCAATGCGCCATGTGCATCAACTATTGTAAATGTATCGGTTGTTACAGAGGCAGGAGTATTACCAACTTGAAAGGTAACACCATTATGCATATTATGTGCGTCTACACCTGATCCTGCAGCCGCGGCTCCTAATTTAGTAAACTGAGAATTATATATTATGATATTATCATCATTAACAAAATTCTGTACAGTCAAGGCGTCTATATCAGTATCACGATAATGAGAACCAACAGAATATAAAAATGCAGTAGTATTGGCACTAATAACTGTACCCCAATAAGTATTACTTGCATAATCAACGCTGAAGGTTTTACCTGCTCCAATTGTGTGAGTATCCCTAACTGTTAGAACAGTATTACTAGAAAATCCTGTAACAATATTAGTATTCGCGTTTGCATAAGTAAGTTTACCACCAATAACATCTAATTTTTCTTCTTCTGTAAGACCCGAAGAAAGAGTAACAGTTTTTACCGATTGTGTAAGAGTTACACTGGATGTATTTACACTTACTTGTTTCGCAATTCTATCTCCGGCAAGAATATGTAAGGTAGCATTATAGTTACCTGTGGAATTATAAAGTTTTGCAGAACTTGCTTTAATTGCTGCAGAGAATATTAGAGAAGAATTACCAAATAAATGAGTGTTAGCATTGTGGCCAATAAATGTTGATGCATAATCAGATGCGTTTATTACTTTTGTACTAAAACCAGATATGAGATCTGAATTTTTTAAGATTGCGCCTGTGGAAATAATTGTTTGAACTTGTCCTGCGGCACCACTTCCCCCGGTTCCATCATTAATAAAAATAACCGGATCTCCTACTGCATATCCATCTCCAGAATCTATAACAGTAATACCTTCAACAACAGAATCTAAAATCGATGCAACTCTTGCACGAGCTCCTTGACCTCCACCACCAGTAACATCAATTTCATCACCAACTATATAATTTGTTCCACCAATATCTACAGTAACAGTTTGTAAAATTCCTGTGGTGATTGCTTCTGCATATAATCCATCTGCACCAGTTTCGGAAGTAATTGTTTCATCGAACACAAAGTAAGACAGTACTCCGTCAGCAACACCCTGAACAACATCTGATAATATTAATTCAGTAATTTCCATATTTCCAACAAAAGAAGTAGTAGAAGTTTCAACTATAGCAGTAGCGAGGGACGTGGCTCCAGTGATCTTTCTACCAGTAAATAAACTTAAATTATTTGCTGCAGATGTTGCAACTTTAATTGATTTGTCTAGTGTCCATTTTCCATCAGACATTTTTGACATATCATTTTTTGGATAATAAAATTCTACATCTTCTTTAGCATACAACGATCTGAACAACCAAGTAAAAGAATTTTCGTTTCCTTTTGCTTGATAAACTTCTTTCATTTGTTTAAGAAGTTGTCTTCGATCAGTTTTTGTATTTGTTGGAATGATTGTATAAAATTCTTTTTTCCATGCATCATCAATAAGACCCTCGTTAGTCTTATCAATATCTTGCATATTTTCCAAGTCTCTAGTGGCAGCAATTGCTCCCCTAGATCTAAAGGATTCTATTGATCCTTCTGGAAACACATTTGCCGAAATACCATTCGCAAGAACAGCATAAGCACGGGAAGTGCTACCTGTAATTTTTTCGTCTATCTTAAAGGTAGCTTCATTGGTGGGTTTTATAAAAGCGAGAGTATTACCTTTTGTACCAGTAACAACAGCTGTTGCTGTACTAGTATTGCCTGTAAGGGTTTCTCCAATTACGAATTGTAAATTAGCATTGGCAAGAGTATCACGATCAGATTCTAATTGAATCCGAACATCATCTTCATATGAAAAATAATCTGCAGCTTCCGATTCATCTACAAGTTTGTCCTCATCAAATGTAAATCCCGTAAAATAAACTTGTTGGGATTCCATAAATTCATAGTATCTCTCTATGAATTGTTTAAATTTGGGATGTTCTTGAGTTACAAATTCTGGTATTTGAGACTCAATTATTATAGAAACATCTTTTTTATCTTTTATAGACATTATTAGGATGTTCCAGTTATGAGGGTTGAACCATCAATGCTTGTTGATGATCCCTTAATATATGTTCCTGTTCCGGCATCATCTACCATCGTAATAGTAATATCCCCCTCTTCGACTAATATTATTTGTTCACGTAGAGGTAATACATCAGAGGATGAAGGTACAACCGATACTTCTAAAGCAGTAGTATTTCCGGTACTTACAGAACCAATAGCAATCGGATAAAACCCCACAAGTGACATTTTTCCGGTGGTATATGTAACCGATCCGGCATCACTATCAACAAGTATTCTATCTTGTCCAGAAGTTCTATAAACTTGAATTACACCATTTGAATCTTGTATTTTACATCCTGTCCACAATGTATTTGCACTATCAAGATATGAAAATTCACCACTAGATACTGCTCCCCAAAAAGTATTAGAAGGATGATAAATCTCATTAGAAAATTTTAGAGTATAGGCTTCGCTTGTTCCTAATGTTGGATATAAATATCTTTTTATGGAAACAGAAGTTTGATTACTTTTAATAGAAATTTCAGCTTCATCAATTACTTTAATTAACTTTGAATATCTAAATGATTTATCAAAATCTTTTAATTGAGTAGTTCCATGATCAACAACGGCCGTAGTTACGGTTGATTTAATAACTGAGGCACTATTTGTGGTTGTAGTGGAATCATACTTAACTGTACTTTTAATTTTCATATATAAATAATCTGGATCTGCAATTACTGGAGTGATCCCAACAATATTACGTTTAGCTAATATTGTATTTTTTATGTATTCTTTGTTTGAATTAGAAAGGCGAGTTCCGGAAGACGGTTTAACTGCAACATATACTTTTCCATAAACAGGGGGATCTGCGTCCTCACCACCCCATGCAACAACTGATTCCGCACCACTATATTCTCGTTTAACTAAACTCACGTAATCATGAATTGTAACACACCTATTCTGCGCATCAAAACTTTTAGGAGCTTGAAATTTAATTTCTTCAATATCCGCTGCCTCTGCACCACCACTAGCCGATGATGTGGTTTCTATTTTTACATTAGCATATCCACCTACATCTGATACAACTGAAAACGATTTAGCTCCATTCGTGGAATTGGCATCAGTTATTAAACTAGATAGAATAACAATATTTCCATTTGCTAATTTTTTCCCTAATATCCCATCACCAAATTGAACTTCATATTTACCATCTGTATCTTCATTCAAGAAATAAATTTTACCAGTAGCATTCGCTGTAGTTATATCATTAGCTGTAGAATATGTAAATGATTCAGTATCAGTTAAAGAGGTTTGAATTGTTACTGTTAATGTATCAGTATCTACATTTGCATTTGGAAGAATAAATTTTTGATCTGCATCACCTGTATTGGCAGTATATCTATGTGTGACAGGAATTCCTTGTGTTAGATCTACGCTGGAAACAGTATAAACACCATTAGCATTAATGTTTACAGAATAAGAATTGGCAGTACACCAAATATAAGAAACTCCCTCAACATCACCTTGAAACTGTGTATTTTTTGCGATGCTTATAACAGCCGGAGAACCGGTAGGAGTTATGGTAAGATTGACTATTGCTTTTGATCCTTTAGCAGAACGAGGAAGATAACCAAGATGTTTTGCTCTAGCCACAACCGAATTTCTAAGAGTGGCCGAATCCAAAAACATTTCATTGGCAATCATGTTCGCATAATATGCATTGTAATGTGTGTTATATGCCAGAACATCAAGAAGAACATCAAAAGAAGAGCCCTTGAAATTATACCCCACAAATTCTGATTGATTGGACATAAACCCTACAAGGTTATCTTTAATTTTTGTAAAGTCTAATTCCGATATATTGAGTTTTCCTTCTGCGGTAGCCATAAGTTTCTATGCCCTCTCCAAATAAACTTCTAAATTTGTTTCTTGTATATCATTATCTGGTATATAAACAATATTTACCAAATAGGCGTTATCATCCGGACTTGGTTTTACATTTACTGATTGTACATCTGCTCTAGGTTCAAATTTTCCTATTGCTTGCCGGATTTTACTCTCTATTCTAGAGGTAGTAAGATCACTAAAATTTTCAAATAAAAGTGGTCCAAGACCACCTTCTACATCTGGTTGAAATAATCTTTCACCCGGATTCATATTTAATATATTTTTTAAGGATCGACTAATCGCTGTGGATTTTTTAACCTGAGTTAAATCTCCATGAGCTGGATGTTTGTCGAAATCCATATCCATATCAACGTAATCTTTTCCGTATGTAGTAGCCATATCTTGCTCTTAATATTTAGTTAAAATTAAAGAAGTCCCAATACAAGTGCTAACAAATCTATTGGATTTTTACTGCCTCCACCAGCAATT
>Ga0114994_10002620_pt1 | contig 13166 bp, 8 predicted proteins | sample ArcticOcean_MG_C_9_FD_87043 | JGI IMG/M metagenome (GOLD analysis project Ga0114994, IMG submission 87043) | Marine microbial communities from western Arctic Ocean - ArcticOcean_MG_CB2_152 | ecosystem: Environmental > Aquatic > Marine > Oceanic | place: Arctic Ocean: Canada Basin | collected... | reverse complement strand
GCGGCGAAGAACAGCGTTCTGACGAGCGGCGCAAAACAGCTTAAATGCTAGTGGCGCAAAACTCACTAGGGCCTGTGTGCCCCGTACCGTTAACGGTACGGGGCACGACGCCTTCGGGGCGGGCGGTGCCGAGCAGGCGATGGCGTTCCTGAAGGAAACGGGGACAGCTGCCGCCGAGCGCATCGCCGACTACGAGCCGTGCAGTCTCCGCAAGGCGAAGCGGCCACGCGACGAGCGCGATTCGGCACGCGACGGCGATGCAGGTCCGAAGCGACGCGCTCCCGTGCACGATTCGGCGCGAGATCAGGCAGGCTGGATCGGCGCCTACTCGCCCGCGGCGCGCAAGCGGCGCATCGCACGCTTCCACGGCAAGCGGGCGCGCCGCGTCTGGACGAAGCGCATCGTGCACCAATCTAACAAGGACTTCGCGAGCACGCGCCTCCGCGTCAAGGGCCGCTTCGTGAAGAAGGAGGAAGAGGACCTCCTCCAGGACCTCGTAGGCATCGTCTAGGCCGCCGGCGCTGAGTCGGTTGTGAACCCTCCCCTACCCCCCGCCCCTGTCTCATGTAATTATCCCGATCGAAATCCTAGTTGGCGAAGACCTCGGAGCATCCATTGCCCGTTCTTACTACACCTGACTCAGCCAGCGCGCCCAGGCACCCGTTTCGTCGGCACGTGTGTCGAGCCGCAAAGCAGCCGCACTGGCACAAAGGCCACTCACCCCCTCCCCTCTCCCACGTCCCCCCACTCCCCACGTAAAAACACAAAATAAAATTACACTCATCTCTCACGCGACCTGCCCGCAGTCGTTAATCAGCACCGTCCGCGCCGTCTTGCCCTCCTTGGACCCGGCGCGCTCGATGGCCCTGACAACATCAAGGCCCTTGGTCACCTGGCCGAAGACGACGTGCTTGCCGTCTAGGAAGGACGTGGGGCCCGCGCACACGAAGAACTGCGAGCTGTTCGTGCCGGGCCCCGCGTTGGCCATGCTGAGCGTGCCCGCGCCCGTGTGCGGCAGCTGGAAGTTCTCGTCGCCGAACTTGGGGCCGTAGATGGAGAGGCCCCCCGTCCCGTTGCCGCGCGTGATATCACCGCCCTGGCACATGAAGCCGGGGATCACGCGGTGGAACGAGCAGCCGCGGAACCACAATCGTTTGTTGGTGCGCACGTCGACGCCCTTCTCGCCCGTGCAGAGGCACCGGAAGTTCTCCACCGTCCGCGGCACGACGTCCGCCCGCAGCGTCATTTCTATTCGGCCGGCGACGAGGCCCCCGACGGTCATGTCGAAGTAGACGACGGGGTTCGTGGCGCTGGTGTAGGCGGCCATTCCGCGCGATGGCGTCGACGCGGCAGCTATGCGTTCGGTGACAGCTCAAATGGCAGCTGCAAGAGGCGCACGTGTCGCTGCAACCGATGCCCGACGCCGCAGAGGAGACGTTTATGAAGACTACGCTGCACAAGCTCGCCGCAATCAAAGAGAGCTGCAGTTCACGCTCACAGCTCGATCGACCGAGTTGAAAAAACCCGTTTTGGAAGGTGGATTGCGAACGTGGCTCACTGTTCTGGGAGTTTCGCCGGGGCGGCTCTGCTTAGAATGAAGTATGCTATTAAGAAAGACGCGGCCCGCGCCCGCCGCCGATGAGCCGGCGACGCGCGGTGTCTCGGGCCCCGCCCACTAGTCCTAGCACCGTAATAGAACGTACTGGATTGACTTCCAGGCAGGAGCGCCCGTTTTGGCTATTAATTAAGCAGCCGCCACGCCACCGACAGAATGGAAGAACAGACAACCACACAAACTTACCCCGGCCGGTCGGGCGGCGGCAGCTCGCCGCAGTCCACGATGATAATTGCAGAGCGCGGCTTGCCGCTGACCCCGCCCTGGAACTCGATGGCCTTGACGACGTCCATGCCCGAGGTGACCCTCCCGAAGACCACGTGTTGGCCGTCGAGCCAAGGGTGCGCGTCCAAATTGATGAAGAACTGGGAGCCGTTCGTGTCCCGGCCCCGATTGGCCATGGACAAGACGCCGGCCCCCACGTGCTTCAGCGCGAAGTTCTCGTCCGCGAAGGCTTCGCCGTAGATGGAGAGGCCGTTCCCGCCCGTGCCGTCGACGAAGTCGCCGCCGTGGCAGATGAACCCGGGAATCACCCGGTGGAACACCGAGCCCTTGAACCACAGCTGCGTGCCGTCGGGGCCCCTTTTTTCTCCGGTGCACAAGCACCGGAAGTTCTCCGCCGTCCGCGACACGACGTCCGCCCTCAACACCATCACGATGCGTCCGAACTTCTGGCCCCCGATCTCCACGTCGAAGAAGACGCGCGGGTTCAGGCGCTGGTCCTTGCCGTTGTGGGCCATGCTCGATGGCGTGCTTTCCGTCGGGCTAGGCACCACTGGGCCAAACTAGTGGTCTTCAGCTGCGCACGGGCTAGAAACGATGTTATGCGAGGCAGATCCCACGCCGGGCAGCCTCCGCTGCGTGCGAGGCGCCACAAAAAATCGTGGTGCTGACGAGACAGCGCACGGGTTTTAAAACCCGTTTTGCCGCATCGTTACATACGGATCCGCGCGCGCCCTAGGACTGCGCCGCGGTCTACCAGCAACTGGTACCAACGCTGCAAAAGCACCGCCGCGCCCGCCAGCGCCCCCAGAGCCCCGGGTCACCGAAGGTCTCAGAAGCACCGCCGCGCGCCCGCACAGACCAGTATATGATGGCCGACGCCGACGCGCCCATGGCCGACGCGAATATCTCCAGCTTCATGGCCATCACGGGCTCGGGTGACGCCGCGGCCGCGGCCTTCTGGCTCGACGCCGCCGGCGGGAACGTCGAGCTGGCCGTGGGCAACTTCCTGGACGGCAATAGCGGCGGCGCCCCCGCACCACAAAGCGACGCGGACGTCGCCGCGGCCCTGCACGCCCAGGAGACGGAGCACGAGGTCCGCGCGCCCGATAGCGTCAAGCGGGGCCGCTTGATGGGCGACTTCCCGGGGGGCGACGAGGATTCGGCCGACGGGTACACGCCCGGGGCCATGGCCTTTGACGACGACGAGGACGACAAGGACGACGAGCGGGTCCAGGGGGGGCTGTCCTCCATCTTCGCGCCACCTAGCAGCCATACGGGCGACTTCCAGAAAGCTAGAGCGGACGGCAAGGCCCAGAAGAAGTGGTTATTAGTCGTTATCACGAACGAGGCGGTCTTCGGCTGCCACGAGATGAACCGCGACTGCTGGGCCGACGAGACGGTCCAAATGGTCGTTCAGGCCTCCTTTATTTTGTGGTTACGGCCGCACACGGACCCCCAGGCCTCGACCTACTGTGACCGGTACGACCGCGACCGGGCCCTGCCCCTAGATGGGGGCTACTCGGCGCACCCCGTGCATCCCCATTTGACCGTCGTGGACCCGCGCACGGGGCGGCGGGTCTGGACCAAGGACGGCAAGGTGTCGCGGGACCGGTTGGTAGAATTACTATCGGACGTCGTCGAGCGCCACTCGCTGGAGGACCTGCAGCCGTTGCAGCCGATCTCGTCGACGCCGCCGCCGCCGCCCAACCGAGCTTTAGACTTCGCCGGCGCGACGACGGGCGGCGGCGCCGGCAGCGCGTTCGCCGCGCCGCCGCCGCCGCCGCCATCGCCGCCCGCGGCACCCGTGAACCCCTGGGCCGCCGCGGCGCTGTCGCCGGAACCGGCCAGCGGCGGCGTCCTGGTCGCGTTCCGGGGCCCGGGCTTCCAGCGCCGCCGCCGCTTCGTGGAGACGGACGCCGTGGCTTCGCTCTTCAAGTACGTCCAGACGGAATTTAAGCCGGCCGGATGCTTCGACCTGCTCTGCGGCTTCCCGCCGCGGCAGCTCGCGCCGCTGGCGGACACGGCGCTCAAGGACGCGGACGTGCACGGCCAGGCGGTGCAGGTGAAGCTGACGTCGGCCTAGGCGTGGCGGTGCGAAAGCCTCGTATAAAGCTCGCTTTCGTGTTCTAGTCTACTCGTGCAGTTATTACTCCAAGTTTTCTAATCATTTACACCCCCCCTGCGGCGGCGATTCGCGCGCATCGAGCGCTTCAATTCGTCGCAAGGTGTAATCAATTTCCACTGTGAGCAGGTGCGCGCTGCCCAAGAGGCGCCGCGCGATCCGTTCTGCCTCCTCGAGCGTCTTCATGGCCTCGCGGATATCGTCGGGCGTTTCGCCGTCGCACAGGACAAGCGCTCTAGCGTAATTACACCTCATTTTGAGCGTGAGTTCATGCGGCTCCCCAAGAACGCGTCGCGCCACGGGCATTGTAATGCCCATCAGTGCCTTGGCTTCTCTGTAGTGCTGTAGTTCCATAAGGGCATTCCCGTAGTTGTAGGCTGCCGTCAGGGTTCTCTCGTGTTCCGCGCCATGGAGTTTCAAAAACCCAGAGTACACGTCTCGTTTTAAACGCAGGGCCTGTTGGACTTGTCCAAGAAGTGCATACGTGCTCGCAAGATTGCTCTGCACGATGAGAATGTGTTCTTCTTTAGCGCCAACGCGCCGCTTTAGAGATAATTCAGCCTTTCTCACGGACAACGCGTCCTCATGATGGCTCGCAGCAAATAAACCGTTCCCAAGCTGGCCCAGTGCCATATGCCGTGGATCATCCGTCTCCGGTCGGCCGAGATATGTCTTCCAAGACGCCCATCCGAGAGCGCACCTCACGACGCCGTGGTAATCTTGTTCGCATAGGCCACACGTGTACCACCGAATCCACCTCTCATTCCACACCTTGTCGTCCAAATTATTCTCTTCTGCCTCTGCGACCAAAATCTTCGCCTGCTCCGCCAAGCACGAGACGTGCGCGACGCCCAGTTCTGGAGATTTTACGCCGTCACAATCTCCACACGCGCATCCACGCACGAGGCCTTCTCCCGTGCGCGGGTGCGCGGCCTCGAGGCAGATGTAGCATTTCTGCCCCTTGGTGTCCTCGGCGCACGCCTCGACCGCGACCGCGACCGCCTCCTTATATTTCTTGTCGGCGTTGTACTGTTCCGCGTTGCCGCAACGGTGTATTCTCTTACAGATCTGCTTGTGTCCGCGGCGCCAGTGGTCGTGTTGGCACGTGGAATTGCAGTATCTCGTTTTGCACCGCACACATCGCGGCGCGTCGTGGGCCAGTGGCGCGGCGCAGGCGGCGCAGGTTGTGAGGATCATATTTGCTTTAAGAGGGTGTGCTGAGTACTCTGTGGCGACGGCGTAAATTGCTCGACGGCGACGGCGACGGCGACGGCGACGGTGCTTAAAAAACGGGTTTTTCGCTGCCGGTACGCGGTCACAACAAGCAGTCACACGCGGGCTACTCGATGAATCAGCTTCGCGCGGTTTCCCCTGGGGCTCCGCCGTGTGTGAAAACAGCTTTAACGGAAGTATATTACCAGCTACCCAGGATCTCCTTGATGGTCCGCTTCCGGCCCGGCGACGGCGCGACCTCCGCCGCCGCGAGGGAGGCCCGCTTCGCCGCGGCCACGGCCTCGGGCGCGCCGCGGCCGCCCTTCTTGTACACCTTGCTGATGGGGTCGTAGAACACACCCACCGACGTGCGCGCGTGGCGGATGGCCTCGGCCAGCTGCGGCGTGGCCTTGCCCGGCTTCGGTAAATGAGCATCTCCTTCGATGCCTGAGAACTTCGCGAGGCCGCTCTCGGGCATGAAGTACTGCACATTCTCTCCGACGAACACAATGAGGCTCCGCCCCCGCGCCTTCAAGGCCGCCGCGAAGTCCGCCCGCGTCGGCTCCCGCCGTCGGGCCGGCCACCAAGGGTAGCCCCGGATGCGCGCCCAGACCAGCTCGCCCGACGGCGTCGAGGGGATGAACACAGCGCCAGCGCCGTCGGCGGCCGTGCCCGCCGCCGGCTGGAGCCCCGACGCTAATAAGTCGTGGGCCGCCTGCACTCTAGCTTCCAGCGGTCCCAAATGCTTCGCGACCTGCTCCCTTAAACCTTGGTACAAAGCTTGGAACGTCGCCGCGGCCGCTGGCGCCTCCGCGTGGTGCACCCGTTTTAAACGAGACACCGCGTCCCGCCAGAGGTCCCGGTGCTTGCCGACCTCTTTATTCTTCAAATCAGAACAAGCCCCGACGATCTCGAAGTAGTCGCGCTCCGACTCCAGATCTTTTTCTACACGAGCATGGACATCTAAGACCGGTTCTACGTCCTCCTCCTGCTTCAGGGCTTCCCTACCATGATATACGAGATCGTACAAACCCGCTTCCACGGCCAACGCCTTGTCGCACAACTCGTCAAGACTTGGGTGCTGCTCCGACACGAGCTCGTCCGGGGGCGCCTCGCCCTCGTTGCAGGCCTTGATCCTAACCAAAGTGTCGTCCAACTCCGCGGCGTTCCGGGCCCCGCATGCGTTCACGTCGTGGTCCACGCAGCGCCAGGGCGCCGCGGCCTCGAGCGCCGCCTGGGCGTACGCGTCGACGTCCTTATGGTTAATGGTCTTGAGGGCGGCCCCGCGCTCGTCCACGAGCGTGCGGATGCGGCTCGACACGGGGCCTGGCACCACCACCGGGAGGTGGTCCTCGGCCACCGGCTGCGATCGGGCGCCGGGCCAGGGGAGCGACGCGCACCGCGACGCCGCGTCTACACTTCGAGATGCCTCGATCTTCAGCACGTCGGGTCCCACCCGCAATGGCCAAGGCGTGGGCTCGACGCCGCCCGCCCCCAAATACGTCGCGAAGGACCCGTCGATCTGCTCCGCTAAATGACATTCCCGAGACCCGCGGTTGTCAATACCTTTCCTCAAAGGCAGCGGCCCCTCCTCCACGGTGCGCCAGACGTTCGTCGCGTGATAGCGCGAGTCCTTCGTGGAGATCCGCACGAGCAGTGAAGGCGTCGCGTCCGATTTAAGAGAGTAGTAGCGCGACCACCGCCGATCGTCCCCGAGCATGTCTCGACGCAGGGGCGAGTGCTCCTTGAGGTCGGCGATCGTGTCCGCGCACCGGTCACTTGCCGCCCGGGCCTCCGCCAACTCAAAGTTCAACACGTTGATCTTTTCCGGATCGTCGCAATCATTTAATTCTTTTTGAGTCTCCTTCGCTCGACGGGCCGCCTGGCGCGCCTCCTTGCTCCGGCCCTCGATCGCGTCGATGGTCAAGCGAATGGATTCTTGGAGTGCTGGTGTTAACAAGGCGTCGTCACAAAGGTGCTTCAAGAGAGCGGCGGCGTGGCGCGGTTGCAACGCCGCGAAGCTCCGCCTTTTTTCAGCAAATAAATATATCGCCTCCGCTAAAGCCCCGTCGTCGGAATCGACCGCATCATCATAAGGGAAGCGGTTGTAGTGGGGCACAGGGTCGAATTTAGCCCGCTTGGCACGCGGCAACTGACTCGTCTTCCGCGGCCCGCCCTCCACCAGGAACTCGGGGTAGGCCGTGCGCGCGACTTCTACAATAGAGCGTAACTTCCGGCCCCCATTGGGCGGCAGGAAGTACTTGTCCACGTGCGTCGAGTTGGGCCGGGCCTTCTCTTCCCGCGTCCAGCCGTCGGCCTCCATGCGCGTCTCCAGGCCCTTGCGGTCCTGCACCGTTTGCGTCGTCTTGACCATGGCGCGCGGGGCGTCAATTCGAGGCGGCGGCGGCTTCGCTCCACTTAAAACGCGTTCAAAAGTCCGCACGAGGCGCTCCGCGGCTTGCGTGAACGGCGAGACGGGCCCGTGGTACGTCGCCGAGTTGATGGCGATCTGCGCGACGTCCTTTTTTAAAGCGTCGTCGTCCACATACGTCTCGAGCCTCTCCCGGCACAGGGCCAAATCGGCCACGTCGGGGCACTTCTCGTGGTAGTCAGGAGCGCCGATCTCCTCGCAGATCTCCTGGGTCAGGCGCGTGCGGAAGGGGTTCGGGTCGGCCAGCGCCGGGAACTCCAGGGTCCAGCACGCCTCCAGGGCCTTGCGGCCGTTGCGCGAGACGCCGGCCCGGCCGCCGGGCGACGGCGCGGGCGGCGCGGGCGAGGGCGCGGCCGCCGGCGCAGGCGGGGCCGGCGCGGGCGGGGCCGGCGCGGCCGGGGGCACGGCCGGCGCGGCCGGGGGCTCGACGTCCATGGCGTCGTCGCCGCCGCCGCCGCGCTCGTGCAGGACCGACGCGTCCGGCGCCGGCGGCGCCTGTGCGCCGACGAAGGGTGGCTGGAAGGGCGTCGCCACGACCGCCGGCGGTTCCGACGCCGCGGCCTGTTCTCTAGCATAAGCCTCGCGGATCGCCGCCGCCGCCGGGTCCGCCGCCAGGGCGCGCGCCTCGGCCTCCTTCTTCTTCTGCACTCTCCTTTCAGCCTCGCCCTTCAACCTTTTCGCTTTGAGGTCCGCGGCGAGCTTGGCCGACGCGTCGGCCGCCGCCCGGTCCGGGTGCTTCCACCGCGGTGGTTTCGCCGCGTAGGGCGCCGGGAACACGTCTCTAGCTCTACTACGGTGTCGCTGGGACGCCAACAAGTGCCTCCGAAAGATGTCCGCCCACGTGAGGGCGTTAAGTGCGTGGCCCCACACTCTTCGGTTCTGCCGGTGGCCGATGAAGAGTTCGCTCTCGCACAGGTTGAACACCCGAGGGTCCGCGGGGACGTCGCCCGAACTCGGCTCGCGGCCGCACACGACTCTTAAAAGAGCCAGGGCCAACCGCGCTAGTAGGGGCGGCGTGCGCCATCCTCTCGGATCTGGTAACGCCGCCAGCGCCGCGTCGAGCTCGTTTAAGGTAAGCCCTGGTCGCGTTCGTGCCCGACCTAACGCGACCACGTCGAACCGTTCGCAGAATTCCGCGACGCACAGCGCGTCGCCCGCGCAGTCCGGGGGCGCCAGGGTTAAGAGCGGCCGCGTTTTGACCAGAGGCAGCGCCTCGTAGCCTAACTCCTCACGCGCCGCTTGTTCCACGTCCAGGTCGTCGGGCTTGCCGTCGCGCCCGGTCCGCGTTTCGACCCCGGCCTGCACGTCCCGTCGCCGCTGTTCGCGAGGCGCTAACTTGAAGCTATTTCGGATCTTGATCATGGAGCCGTCGCCCACGGCCTTCTTCAGCGCCGTTTGGGCACTGTTCCGGACTTTGTTTTCGTTGACGGGGTACGTCTGGATGAGCCACTTGGCCACGGCTTGGACGGAAGAGCCGCTAGACTCTTTCAAAGCGTACACCGCTCGACACACGAGCTCGTTGTAGGGCGGGTGCGACTGGCGCGTCTCCCTTTTCGGCTTGATCCCGGCGGCTCTATCTCTTGCTAATTGATCTATTTTAGCAAATCTTTGCCGGCACTCCGCCAACCTCTCGTCCGCGGCCTCGTTCTCCGCTTCCTCTAATGAAGCTCGGGCCATGGCCAGGTTCTCGCTCGTCCTTCTTTTTAACCGGTCCTCGTCGCCCTCGACCCAAATGTCCCAGCGCGGCGCCCAGCCGTCGAAGTGGACCTTGAAGATGGGCACCGGCACTCTATTTCTGCTTCTAGAAGACTCCTGCACTAATACTGAAGGGTACCAGACGCCCTCCTGCACACACAAGACCTCGTCACCCGGGGCCCACGGGCCCTCGTTCGGTTCTTGTGGCACTACATGATCGAAGGCCTTGGCGACCGTGTCCCGCACGTAAGTTTTGGCGTCGTCCTCGGCCTCCTGCATAGAGGCGTAGGCGCCGCTCATTGTGTGCTACTCGACTGGCAGTACTCGGTTGGCGCCGCTTCGTGCGACTCGGCGTCGCGGTGGCGGCGCGCTTCGTCCGTGACGACGGCGGCGGCGCTTCGGCGTTGCACTGGCGTGCCGCGACGCTATTCAGCCTTGTTTCGCCGATGCTGCGTTTTTCGTGTACAGCCGCAGCGAGGAAGCGGTTTCGTGCTGCAGACGTAGTACGTGCGATACTGGTGTCAATAAGCGCGGAGTTGGAGGCAGTTAGGCAGTTAGATGTGCTGCGCGCGAGTTAATAGCTCTCGATGGCAGAGGCGCCTTTTTGGCCATGCTAAAGTCAGTCGTCCGACGCCTACTCGCACCGTCCTCAACACGTAGCGACCGGCTCTATTGGTCAAGAGAGTGATTTAACTTTGGGGAACCCGCACGACCTTCAAACAACTCAAACCATTTCACTGGTCGGGCCCGCGCAAACGCTGCCCATTGGCGACAGACTGCAGCGTAGAGACGCCAGCGCGGTGGACCGGGCGCGCACTCTTGGCCGAACGGCTGCCCACACACGACCGGCAACTTAGACACGATGTCGAGCTCAGAGGAGGAAGACAGCGGCTCCGGCTCGGGCTCCGAGGACGACAGCGGCAGCGGCTCCGGCTCGGAGGAGGAGGAGGAGGAGGAGGAGGAGGAGGAGGAGGAGGAGGAGGAAGAAGAGGAGGAAGAGCAGCAGCAGCAGCAGACCGCCACGCCGGACGCGGCGCGGGACCTCGCCGTCCTGCGCGAGGTCAGCGCGCGCATGGACGACACCTTCGCGCGGTTGCTGCTGCGGTACCCGCCGGCCCGGGCGAGCGACAGTAGTGGCAGAACCAGGACCGGGCCCGCGGCCGCGGGCGGCGCGGGCGCGCCGCACGAGCCGGCGGCGCGCGGCGGCGGCGGCGGCCCGCCGCGCACCACCTTCGGCGGCGGCGGTTCCCAGGCCAACGCGCAGGGCGGCGGCGCGCGGTACTCGCGCTTCGCCAAGCACGCGGCCCAGTTGGCCTCGATGGAGGCGCCCCGCATGAACGCGCCCGAGAGCGAGCGGCCGCCCCTCTCGGAGGCGGAGCACGAGGGCCGGGACGCGCTCGCGGCGCGATGCGTCGCGGAGTTCGCCCGGCCGGACGCCGCCGACGCGCTCACGGAAACGGAGCCGGCCCTTGGCATGGGGGCGGTGGACCTGCTCGGGGCGGCGGCGGCGCGCGCTCGGCGGAGCCTCGCGCCGGCGTCCGCAGCGGCGCCGCCGTCGTCCGTGGCGGCGCCGCCTGCAGCGAAACCGCGGCTCGGGCTCGGCGCCGCCGCCGCGCACGCGAAAGCGAGGCGCCCGGCCGCCACGGCGGAGCCGCCGGCGGGCCTCCTCGGCGCCGCCGCGGCAAAGGGAGGCCCGCCGGCGCCCGCCGCCGCAACGCCGGCGCCGTTCACGTCGCCCGAAGTCCTCAACCGCTCGCCGGCGGAGAGGCCGCGCGTCGGCTTCGGGGCCGCGGGCCTGCTGGGCGCGGCGGCCGCGCGTGCCCGGGGCCGCGCGGCGCCGGGGGCGGAGGCGCCCCCGCCCTCGCCGCCGGACCCGGCCGAGACGCTCGCGCGCGCGCCGCGGCCGCCGACGCTCAACTTCGGCCCCGCCGGCGCGACGGCGCCGCGGCCGCCCACCCTGAAGTTCGGCCCGGCGGGCCTGCTCGCGGCGGCGGCGTCGCGCGCGCGGAGCCGCGCCGACACGGCCGGGCCCGCCACCGGCGCGTTCGGGCCGGCCACGCCGGCCCCGGAGCCGGGCGTAGACGCGCCGGAGCCTATGGAGGAGGCGGCGCTCGCGGCCGCACAGGCGCCGGCGGGCCTCTCGTTCCGCATGGCCGCGCGCGCGCAGGCCGCGCGGGCCCGGGCGCGCGCCCAGATCCGGGCGCGTGCGCGCGAGGCGGGCGACGGCATAAGCGAGGGCGGCGACGACGGCGACCCCGTGGCGGCGGCCCTGCGCTTCGTTGGCGGGGACGACGTGGACGAGGCCATTGCAATCTACCTGAAGCGCAGCGAGTTGTTGGACGCCGCCGACGAGTTGTTAGATCCGGCGAACGCGTCGACGGTGGCGCACGACGCGTTCGAGCGGCGGTGCCTAGATGCCCGGGTGTAAAATTTAGAGCTCGTCGCGCCCTAAAGCATGCACGGACACCGCCAGCCTATCCTTGGCGTCGCGGTCGCGCAACTCGAACTCGTGCCCCCCCACGGCGCTATGCGTGACGTGGTGGTTCGGCTCGATCCACAGGTAGCCGTTCGCGTGGTGCTTGAGCTCGATGGGCTGCTCAATTTCGTCCACCATCACGTTGTGGAAGGTCACTTTGTAGGGCTGGTCCGGGTCCTCGTTCTTGTATAATGAGACGCGGACGCGCCACTTGAGGTCGCCACTGCGGATGGCGAAGGAGTCGTTGTAGCGCACGTAGCGCGCGTGGCTCGAGCCGGGCGCCACAATTTCATTCAATACTTCGCTGCCGTCCCACAAGGACATGTCTCCTTCATGCAAAGCGCCCATGAAGTAGACGGCCAGGTCCTCGCTGCCCGTGTTCCTCAAAATGAGCTTTTGTTTGAGCTCGACCGCGCCAATGGCCGCAGCGCCGAGGAGGAGCCGCACTAACATCATCACGTGTCAAACTGCTGGCGTGGATGAGTTATCGTCGGCACCTCTTGCGCTGGCGTGGAGCCTCGTCGCCGCGTCCCAGTGATGTTGGGGCTGCCCGGCGGGCTGCCAAAAGACTTCGAGCGCGCCCCGCACGCAAACCCTAGCGGGCCATGGTACCTTGATTTTGTCAGAAACCTATGCTTGTACAGCTGCGTGTGCGTCCGGACCAACCTTGTTCAAACTTCACTTAGTAGCTCGGACGGGTTTTTCAATCTGTTTTTAAGTGTTTTTCAATCTGTCAAGGCATACTGCGGTGGGTTACTGCCAGGAGGTGTACGCACCGCATAGTTGCAGCCCGTGCAATTTCAACCGCTAAGCTCGTTGCGTGCCGCACGCTCAGAGGACATACCACCGCAGCCTCATTGCAAAGCAGACCAATCGCATTGCTCTAAAATATGATCAATGTCGTCGGCCGGCCGCCGCTGGACCCGACACGCGTGCGGCTCTGCACCTTTGAGCATGTGCTGTGCGACACGAGCGGCATGCCGTGCGACTGGCTGCCGTGCCACACCGAGGAGCTGCGGCAAGAAGCCATGGTGCGCGGCACGATGCCGATCACGCTCGAGACCCTCGGCGCGATCCGGCGGGACCCGTGTTGCAGCGCCGAGAACTTCGTGCTCGACTCGTGCGACGACGCGGCGCGCGAGCTCGAGGCGGCCTTCGGCGCGGCGGAGGGCGTCGCCGTCGTCTGCGATCTTACCAACGTCGACGAGGGTCGCGACGTCGACGGGCTCGCGCACGTCGCGGCGCGGCTCGGCGATAGCGTCGCGGTGTGCTTTGGCGCGTCGCTGCCGGCGGCGGACGTCGCGCGCAGCAGCGAGGACGAGCTCCGCATCGCGCTCGAGCGCCAGCTGGTCGTGGGCGTCGACGTCGCGGCCGACGTCGCGCGGATTTT
>Ga0114994_10002617_pt1 | contig 13168 bp, 12 predicted proteins | sample ArcticOcean_MG_C_9_FD_87043 | JGI IMG/M metagenome (GOLD analysis project Ga0114994, IMG submission 87043) | Marine microbial communities from western Arctic Ocean - ArcticOcean_MG_CB2_152 | ecosystem: Environmental > Aquatic > Marine > Oceanic | place: Arctic Ocean: Canada Basin | collected... | reverse complement strand
GAAAACAGCTGATAGATATTTACCTAATGCCATAGCAGCCAGAACTGCAGGAGCTGAAAAACCTACCGTAGCAGAAACGAAGCCACCTGAAAAACCTATGGAAGGATGTATTATTCTTGACAAAAGATGATACTCACCACCAGAGCGTGGTAACGCAGCTGCTAACTCACTGTAACTTATTGCACCAAATAATGCTATTACGCCACCAATAACCCATAACATAAGTAGTGGGAAAACTGATTGAATGTCAACTAATTGAAAACCTAAACTGGTAAATACACCTGTACCAATCATTGATGAAATAACAAATGCTGAAGCTGTCCATATTGATATATGGCGCGATTTAGAATCAGTTGTTTTCATTAATGTCCTACGCAGAGCGTATTTTAAAAGCTAACATCAACCAACCAGCAATTAATAGTACACCACCAATGGGTGTTATTGCACCTAGCCAACGTAAACCTGAAAGAACAAGGATATATAGACTTCCTGAAAAAATAAGTAACCCTATAGATAATAAAACCCCAGGCAATTGAATTACATCTGAATTATAATGAAAACCCAATATACCAATAAGTATTAAACCAAGAGCATGATACATATGATATTTAACACCTGTTTCAAAAATTATTAAATCATCAGGTGAGACTTTATTTTTTAAAGCGTGAGCACCAAATGCTCCAAAAACAACTGCTAAAGCTGCGAGGAATGCTCCAATAATAATCCAACTTTTCATGATTGGTTATTCTTATGAATCAATGTGCGAATAGGGAATGGTATTTCAATCTTCTCAGCTTGAAAGCGTTTATGAATACGACGAATAAATTCATCTATTATCAGATGTTGATCCCCATATTTTTTACCTCTAAAATATACCTTCAAATCAACACTTGATTCTCCAAATTGAAAAAAGCGGACAACCGCCGGGTTATCTTTTTTAGCACCATCAATATCAGCAACAACGGTTGCTGCAACTTCTTCTGTAACCTTAACTACATGCTCTAAATCACTTTTATAAGAAACACCAATGGACACTCTAATAGAAAAACTAGGATCACCTTTATCATAATTTTTTACAATAGCGGCTGAAATCTTAGCATTTGGCACCGTGACTTCATTATTAGTGCGTTCCATAAGAGTTGTATGTCTCCATGTGATATTTTGGACATAACCCATATAACCTGAATCTAATTCAACAAAATCGCCAGGCTTAACTTTTTGAGATAACAATATGTGTAAACCTGCAAAAAAGTCTGAAAGAGTATCTTTTAAAGCTAATGATATAGCTAAACCTCCAACACCCATAGCAGTTAAAAGTGGCGTAATAGATATACCAATTGACTGAAGAATAATTAAAATGCCAACAGATATAATTATAATTCGAGCAAGATTAACAAAAATAGTAGTTGATGGAAGATTAGTCCCTTGTCTCTCTGCCCAATAATCAAGAACTCCTACTCCAATTTTAGAAGCTGCTATCGTAACTGAAAGAATAATTACTGCTACAATAATCTTACTTAAGTAACCTAGATATTCATCACTTAGAAAAGAAATACTACTTGAAGCAATATTTAACGAGATTAAGAAAAACCATAAAACAATATGAGATTCAATGGCTTCAAAAAATACATCGTCTCCTCTCCAGTCTGTTTTTTGAGTCATTTTTTTCAACCGCTGATGGACAAACCTTTTGAATATCCACCCTAAGATAATACCTAAAAATATTGTAAATAGAGGCATTCCGTAATTCATGATTGTAGCGATTAAAGTTGAATCCATAATAGAGAAATTACAATTTAAAAAATTCTTTATTCATTGGTTTCATAATATAATTTATGATTGATAATTTTAAGTCCATTTAAATATAAATTTACTCTCGTTGGTTTTCGATCTTCGCTAAACCACCATTCCATTCCATGTTTATTTTTATTTTTATAAATACATTCATACTTAATTGAGCCTGATAAATAAAATTGATTATCTAGCCTTGTACCAATAATATATTTTTCTTCAGTTTCTTCAACCCCTGACTTATTCCATTTTCGTTCATAAAGGACTTCGGTTTCATCCAAAATTACTACACGTTTAAATCGACCATTATCATGGTATTCAAACCTAGCAATTTCTTTACCTTTATTATAAAATAACTCTCGTTTTAATTGTTTTGATAGAGAATAAACCTGCATTGCACCATCAAGGATACCAGCATTATAACTTGTAATAGATGCAGGAATTCCACTCGAGTACCACCTTTGAACTTCTCCATGAAGTTCATTATTAAGAAATAAACCTTTTTCCTCTGGATTTGAACTTGCATTCCATACTTCATATGGGCCAGACTTTTGTCCAGACATATAAGTTGTTTTATCTTTCACCTGTCCTGAAATAAAAAATGATTTTTTTTCTCCATGTAAAATATCAGATACATAATTAACTGATCTTTTTATTTGGCCATTCTTAAAATGAAAAGTAGATATTCCATTTAATAAACCATTCTTAAATGTTTTTGTAGAATCTAAAGTATTATTCTCTGAGAACCATTCCCATTTACCAATTGGAACACCCGTCTCAAAAGAACCTTTTACAGACGATATTCCGTTTTGATACCATGCTTCATAAAAACCATTGATTTCACCATTAACATATGTAACAAGAGAATCTAAGTCTTTTTTTGTCCTATGCCATTTCCATGTTCCTGTTTTTTTATCTTTATCAAAAACTCCCACTAAATATAGGTCAGTATCTTTCCAGACACGAAAGTCACCATCTTTTAAACCATTTTTAAAATTAATTTGTCGAGTTTTAGCTTCCTTCAGATCATACCATGTCCACTCATTGTTTGGTAAATTCATTAAATACGAACCAGCTACTTTCTTATTCCCATCTGTATAATATTCTACAAAGGCACCATTCTTCTTACCCGACTTATATTCTTGATTGATTATTAATTTACCATATACATTATATTTAGTTTCACCATCTAGAAGGCCTTCTTTGTAAGTATGAATAGAATCTATTTGACCACGAGTATTAAAGTAGGTCCATTTTCCTTTTTCTTTACCCGCTTTAAATTGACCTTTTTGATAAACAAGACCATTAGAGTAAAAGGATAAATATTCACCATTAAGCTTTTCATTAGATATATTTGCTTCAGACTTAACTTGACCATTTAAATAATACTCTATTCTTTTAACTACTTTTGCAGTAGAGCCTTCACCTTTTATGACTTCTGCAATTTTTTTCTGATTTGATTTATAAGTTTCAGTGATACGAACATTAGGCGCGCATGCTAAGATCCAAAACATTACAAATGACAATAAAGTTCTTAAATGCATAATTCTCAAATTAACAATAAAAGAGCAATAAAATATCTTGAAATCATTTTTATAAATTTTGATAAATATTGTTATAAATTTGTAAGCTGAAATTCAAAATATTTATAGGGTTTTATAATGATTGCAGTCGTATTAAAAGAAACAACAGCTAATGAGAATCGCGTTGCCGCAACGCCTCAGACTGTCAAAGATCTGATAAAAAGTGGCTTAACTGTTCGAGTAGAATCTGGTGCTGGAGAAGCATCTTATATTACTGATCAAGATTATAAAGATGTTGATGCTGAAATTTTTTTAGATCAAACTAGTATTCTTAAAGGTGCTGATATCATATTAAAGGTTGCTTCTGCAACAAAGGCTGAAATAGAAAAAATGCCTGATAACGCCGTTTATGTTTCATTATGCCAAACAACTAGAGAACTTGAATTCGTTAAATTATTAAATGATAAAAACATAACTGGGTTCTCAATGCATTTAATTCCAAGAACAACTCTTGCTCAAAGTATGGATGCATTAAGTTCTCAAGCAAATATTGCAGGATATAAATCTGTATTAGTTGGTGCTTCTCACTTACCAGTATATATGCCACTTTTAATGACAGCAGCTGGTACTATACCGCCTGCAAAAGTGCTTATTCTTGGAGCTGGTGTTGCTGGCCTCCAAGCAATTGCTACAGCAAAGAGACTCGGTGCTCAAGTTGAAGCATTTGACGTTCGCCCTGAAGTTAAAGAGCAAGTTGAATCGCTTGGCGCTAAATTTATTGAAGTCGAATCAGATAATGATGATGGCGTAGGAAAAGGCGGATATGCAAAGGAAACATCGGAAGATTACAAAAATCGTCAACAAGCAAAAATTAAAGAGCATATTGCTAAATCTAATCTAGTTATTACTACAGCTTTAATCCCCGGAAGACCAGCACCACTTCTTATTCCACGCGATATGGTTGAAGGCATGAAACCCGGTTCCGTCATTATTGATTTAGCTTCGGAAAATGGTGGAAATTGCGAATTAACTCAGATGGGAGAGCTCATAGAGCATAATGGTGTTAAGATTGATGGTACCTTAAATTTTCCTGCAAGCATCCAAATTCATGCTTCACAGTTATATGCTAAAAATATCTCAACCTTTTTAACATATATGGTCAAAGACGGTCATTTAAATTTGAACTTAGATGATGAAATAATTTCCGGCGCCATGTTTACTCATAATGGTAAAGTAACTCATGAACTAACAAGTAAAGCTTTAGGAGAACAATAAAATGGATATGATTAATATTCTGACTGTACTTATTCTAGCTATTTTTGTAGGCTTTGAAATAATTACTAAAGTCCCTCCAACTCTACATACACCTTTGATGTCAGGTTCAAATGCAATTTCCGGTATTGCAATAGTCGGAGCTATTATTGCAACAAAAGTTAGTGGCGAAGTTGGAACTTGGCTTGGACTTATAGCTGTTATTTTTGCAACAATAAACTGCGTTGGTGGATTTATGGTTACTGATCGAATGTTAAAAATGTTTAAGCGGAAATAGATTTATGCAATACACTAATATAGCGTATGTTTTAGCAGCTGTTCTATTTATCTTAGGAATAAAAAAACTAAGTTCACCAAAGACAGCAAGAACTGGCAATATAATTTCCTCAATTGGTATGCTCATTGCAATCATAGCAACACTAATATCTTTTGAATTATTAGATTTTAAAATCATAGCGTTAGGTATGATAATTGGCGCAATTATCGGAGCTATTTTTGCAATTCGTGTTGAAATGACTCAAATGCCTCAAATGGTTGCAATTTTCAATGGTTTTGGTGGTGGAGCATCAGCTTTAGTTGCTGCCGCTGAATTTTTTACTAAATATGGAACCTCAGAACAAACTATGTTTCTTACTGGCACTATTATTTTATCAGTTTTTGTAGGAACATTAACTTTGACTGGAAGTTTTATAGCTTTTGGAAAACTTCAAGGGTTTATTAGCGGGCAGCCAATTGTATTTCCAGGACAGAAAATCTTGAATGCTTTTCTTGCACTAGCACTCTTAGGCTTAGGTACTTTTGTAACTATTAGTGGAATTCAAGACCTAAATATGTTCTATGGCATAATTATTATTGCAGCGCTTTTAGGAGTTACATTAACTATTCCTATTGGTGGTGCTGATATGCCAGTAGTTATTTCATTACTAAATTCTTATTCTGGCATTGCTGCCGCATCCACTGGTTTTGTGCTCATGAATAATGCCTTAATTATCTCAGGTGCATTAGTTGGCGCTTCTGGTTTTATTCTTACAAGTATAATGTGCAAAGGCATGAATAGATCTTTAACCAATGTTATTTTTGGAGCAGTTGGTTTACAAAATGATTCAAGTGGTGGAGAAGCTAAACAAATTAATTATAAGTCTTCTACTACTGACGAGGCTGCGATGATCATGGATGCAGCAGATAAAGTAATAATAGTTCCGGGGTATGGACTTGCAGTAGCTCAAGCTCAACATGCAGTAAGAGAAGTTGCAGAACAATTAGAAGCTATGGGTAAAAAAGTACTGTATGCTATACATCCAGTAGCAGGAAGAATGCCTGGACATATGAATGTTCTTTTAGCAGAAGCAAATGTTCCTTATGAACAATTGAAAGATTTAGATGAAATAAATTCAGAGTTTGAAGATTGTGATGTAGCTATCGTTTTAGGTGCAAATGATGTTGTAAACCCTGCTGCTCGGCACGACACTTCAAGTCCAATTTATGGTATGCCAATTTTAGACGTTGATAAATCAAGAACTGTTATTATAAATAAAAGAACAATGAATCCTGGCTTTGCAGGTATTCAAAATGAACTGTTTGGTTTTGAAAATTCTATAATGGTTTTTGGTGATGCAAAAGAAATGCTTACCGCGCTCCATAAAGATCTTAAAGAATTATCATGAAACAACTAATAAAATTACCCCTAGCAATCCTGCTATTTTTTGCTATTATTAGCGCTCAACAAAAAGGAACTAAACTTATGTCAAAAGAATTATTAGAAGTTGCAACTCTAGGCGGTGGATGCTTTTGGTGTGTTGAAGCTGTATTTGAAAGAGTTGAAGGCGTTGTTGATGTAGTTAGTGGATATGCTGGTGGCCATAAGAAAAATCCAACATATAACGATGTAACTAGCGGAAATACTGGCCATGCTGAAGTATGTCAAATATCATTTAATCCTACTGAAATATCATTTAAAGGTATTTTAGAAATTTTCTGGCTAGCTCACGACCCTACTACTTTAAATAGACAAGGAAATGACTCCGGGACTCAATATCGTTCAGCTATTTATTTTCACGATAAAAAACAACAAGACATAGCAGAGGCATCTATAAAAGAAGTTACTAAAAATTTTGAGGATCCACTTACTACAGAATTAAAATCATTGGATAAATTTTATATAGCTGAAGTTTATCATCAAGATTATTTTGAAAATAACCCAAATGTTCCATATTGTACATTCGTTATTGCTCCAAAACTTAATAAACTTAAGAAAAAAGGTACAATTTGGAATGAATAATTATTGAGGATAATTGACTATTCTAACTTTTTATTTTCAAATTAAGGGCGTCTTTCTTTTTTCTTTCCACCACGCTTATATGGCTTAAATCTTTCTCTCATTTGTGTTTGTACTTCGCTTTTCATTCTTGGTTCAAACATTAAGAGTCTCAATTGCTGACTTGGTTCTAAAACTTCACTAGATTTTTTAATAAACTTTACTCGATGTTTAGTTTTTTTATCATCCATCTTGGCAATCTCTTTTAATAAACTATTTACTTCAGATTGACCAACCTTTTCATCACTTTTAATTTTTTCATACATTGGTTGAAATAAAACCTTTTCCTCTCTTCTAAGTTCCATAACCTCTTTTTGGTGAGAACGCATTAATGGGAAAAAAGTTTGTGCTTGATCTTCTGTTAATTCTAATTCATCAGTCAATTTCCAAATCAACATCATTTCCATTCTTTCACTATATTGACCACCAGGACCTTTTGATTTACCCGGTTGAGAAAAAAGATTAGAGCACATTAATATAATAATTATTATAACGATTTTATTCATTTTAAACCTCTATTATTTTTTGTAGCTATAGTTTCAAAATTTATTTCATCTAAAAAAGCTAATGTCTCCCATATATCATCGCTAGTATCAACTAAGTAATCAACTAACTCATAGACATAAATCTCAGTTTCAATATCCATGATCTCCATTGGTTTTAAATCATTAGAAACATATGTCATAGGATCATCAGTAAGCTGACTAAATGAGGCCCAACCTAATAACGAGACAAAGACTGCTGCTGATAGACCATTTAAAATACGAAATTTCTTTATATGGCGTCTTCTTCTCTTAGAATGAAGTTTTTCTAAAAAAATACTTTCATCTAGTGAATTAACATTTGAATGGGTTATTTCTTTAATATGTTTTTCAAAATTCATTTTAATACATCTTTTAGATATTTTACTGCATGATGATAACTGACTTTAGCTGAATTCTCATTAATTCCCATAACTAAGGCAATCTCTTTATATGCCATTTCTTTCCCTATTCGCAGAGTAACCACTTTTCTTTGCTTACTAGGTAATTTACTAATGGCATCCCATAACTCTTTTCTTCTCCACTCATCCTCATGAGATGTATCCAAATACTCTGGTTCAGGTGCTTGGTCCAAATGAAGTAGGTTTCGCCATTTATTTCTTCTGAGGTAAGTATTCGACATATTGATATTAGCTCTAAATAAGTATGTCTTAAATTCTGATTCAAATCTAAACTTTTTAAGCGCTTTATACATTTTAATAAAAACATCTTGAGCCAAATCTTCAGCTTCAACAATGTCTGATGTGAATTTAATAAAAAATCCATAAGTATCAGATAGGTGTCTTTTAACCAATATGTTAAATGCATCTTCACTACCATCTTGAAATTCTTTTATTAATTCTTTGTCTGATTTCATGCATTTTCTATTTAGACACAGTTAAAGAGAAAAAGTTAAAAAATAAAAAAAAGGCTATTTCTATAACATTAGAAATAGCCTTTTAAATGATTTATGATAAAAAAATTTTATCGCTTATCCCCACCAGAGTCTTTTTTTCTATCACCACAATGTTTTGAATACTGCATAACTAGAGAGGTATATATTTTAATGATTTCCATTTGAGTATCATCAAATAAAGCATCTATCTTACTATTTCTTTCAGCAAATAAAGCTTTAAGAGCTTCATGCATATCATCTTTGGTCATCTCTTCGGCTTTTGCTTTTTCCATTAATGCTTTTTGCACTTCATTGGATTCTTTATTAATAGAATCTAGACCATCTTCTTGAAGTGATGTCATGGATAAAGCATTAACCATTGCATCATGACCTGCTTGTCTCATTTGTTCCATTTTTTGTTTCATTTCAAGATGAATTTCTTCAAGTTTTTGTTTTTGCTCATCTGTTAAGATAGCTTTGATCTCTGCATGCATAGCTACCTCTAAAGCTTCTAACTCTGCTTTAGCTGAATCTCTATCTAAAGTACCATCTTTAGATTTTTTCATTACTTCATCCATTTGAGACTTATAGGATTCCATAATTGTTTTAAGAGATGTCGTTTGAGTTTCATCTAATAATGTGAAAAGCATCCTAATATCTAAATGTTTTTTACCTTTATCATCTTTAGGTCCTCTAGAACTTTTTGGACCCATATCAGCAGCAAATAAATAAGGTGTGGAATTATCATCCATCCATCCAAATAATTTAGTTTTTTCTTCATCTGAAAGTTTAGTTTGCATTTCTGCAGATACCTTCCATAAAAAACCTGGATCATTACGATGCTTACTATTTTTTCCATGACGATTTAAAGCATCATTAAATGCACTAATACTACTTTTACTAAGGCCTATATCATTATTTAGACCATCTGAAAAACTCTGCAGTTCTGGATCAATTACAGTTATATCTTCTTTGGATAGGTTTTCACAACCAATCATCGCAAAGGTGGTTAATGCAATTAATAGAGATAATTTTTTCATATTTTTTCCGTTTAAATTAATATTTATAATTGTTACAATCTTTTTAGATCAATAAAACTTTTTAAAGTTAAAAATAAATTAATATAATAAAAAGGGCGGTTATTATTTATTTAACAGCCCTTTTTATCTAAATTATTATAGATTGTTATCCATTTTTACTTTTACGCCCACCACGTTTTTTAGACCCACCACTCTTTTTACCTTTTTGGCCCTTATGTTTTTGCATACGCAACTCTAAAGCTTTGTGAATTTTAATTATTTCAAGTTGTCCCGCTGTAAATAAAGCTTCAAGTTTTTCATTTCTACTTGAAAATAAATTCTTTAGTGCTGCTCGAAAGGACTCACGATCAATTTCACCATTCTTTGATTGTAAAAATAAAGTCTTAGAAGCATCACGTGTCTCTTCATTAATTAACTCATATGTTGCTACCTGATCAGAGGTCATATCTAAAACATCTACTTTTACCGATTTGGATGAATCTTTATAAGCTTGGCGTTTAGCTTTTTTATCAACCTGGTTTTGTTCAACTAATATTTTTTGATCATCTGTTAGGAGAGCATCAATTTCTGCTTTCATCGCTTCTCTCAATGGCTTTAATTGAATTTTGGCATCATCCTTTGACATTGTCCCATCTTTTACCTGTGAGTGAATAGCTTTAAGTTTTTCTTTGTAAGAGCTTAAAATTTCTTTAAAAATCACTTTTTGATCTTCAGTTAAAACTTTAATTATTCCATTAAAACTATTTTTTTGCTTAGACTTTTTGTTTTTTGAACCTCTTTTATTATTTCCACCGAAGAGGAAAATATCTTTTTCATCCATTTTTTCAAAAAGCATTGCTTTTTCTTCATCAGTTAGACTATCGGCTAATTCACCAGCAACTTTCCATAAAAAACCTGGTTCACTATGTTTACCTTTGCGTCCATGTCTTTTTAAAATATCATTTAAACCATCCGTAGATGATTGATTCAAACCCAGCTCAGAAGATAGTTCATATGATAATGCTTGCAGTTCTTCACTATCTAGATCAGTTGACTTTGATAGCATTGGGTTATCACATCCAACTACTAGAAATAAAAACATTGAAATAGGCAAGAGTATTTTTTTCATTTTTTAATTTTCCGTTTTTAAGTTAATAAATATTGATTCATTTGTAGTATTAGATACTTGAATGAAAAAAAAGTTAAAAAGTTTCAATAAAATAATTTAATTGTCGACGAAACATTTTTTATCAATTTAATGTATTGCTAATTTAGACTATGCTATATACTCATGGAAAATTTAAAGCTAATATAATTCAGCATAAAGCAATTACTCATCCCCCGGCACCAATGATGATTTTAGCTGGAGCAGGTACTGGAAAAACAACAACCTTAATTCACAGAATTATTTATTTGATCCAACATTATAAAGCTGACCCTCAATCTATTCTTGCGATTACATATACTGAAAAAGCTGCAAGAGAATTAAAAGAAAGAATTATTGCTGTTATTGGTCAAAGCGCCGAAAAAATGACAGTGTCCACTTTTCATGCATTTTGTTTTAATTTAGTAAAGGACTTTAAACCCTCAGGTGCAATACCCGTTTTATTAGAAGAAAGTGAAGCTGCCTTTTTACTTTTGAATCGATTTAATGAATTAGGACCATTTAAATCTAGAGAATTTCCGCGAGATCCTATTCGAGCAGTAAGCAATAGTTTTATTCCTTTCTTCAACCGAACAAGAGATGAACTTATAGAGCTCAATGAAAAATCTATAGATATTAAATCACTTGAGCCTGAAATATGTGCACAATTATCAGATTTAAAAAGAATATATCCCACTTTCCAAAAGTGGAAAAAGGACATGAACGTGGTTGATTATGGAGACATGATTCTTTCAGCCTATGAATTATTAAATTCAAATACTACTACCCTTCAAAAAGTTCAGTCTCAATATCAACATCTCATTATTGATGAATTTCAGGATAATAATTTTGCACTAAATGAAGTCATTGGTTTAATTGCACAAAAGAAACATCAAATCACCGTGGTTGGAGATGAAGATCAAGTTATTTACAGTTTTCGTGGAGCTAGCATTCATAATATTCATTTATTTAGAGAGCGATATAGTAATCATTCAAATTATTTAGAGGTTGCCTTAGAAGAAAACTTTAGATCAAATCAGGAGATTCTAAATATAGCTAATGCTTCTATCAAAAATAATGTGGACCGTGTTGAGAAATCACTTCAGTCCTTTAAAGGGAATTCAAATTCAAAGCCCACTTTATTTTATGGAGAAAAAGATAACCAAAATCAATTTATTATTAAGAAAATCAATAGCTTAACTAATGATGGTAAATTATTTCATGAGATTGCTGTTCTTTGCCGTACTCATCTACAAGCCACTAACCTAACTACCTATCTTCAATCTTATGGTCTTCCAGTTCAAGCTCGTTTCCCTCGTTTTTTTGATATTCCATCAGTAAAAGATTTGAATAGTTGGTGCCAAGTGATTGGCCGTGGTAAATATAAAGATATTGGATTTTATCGATTACTTTCCAAATTTTGCTCTGAAGAAGATGTTATAGACTTTTTTAGTCAATTTAAAATAAAGGATTCATCCTCTCGTTTAGAATTCGCATTAATTCACTTTGAATCTCATTCTAATAATGGTCTAAAACACTTATGTGAGTCCATCCTTTTATTACGCAATCACCCAAAATCTCAATCAGCTGAAGAAGTTATTAATTCAATTTTAGAAAAAACTGGATTACTTAAACCTTATAACCAAAGCTACACTTTTGAAGATCAAGTGGCATTAATGAATACAGGACAATTTATCCAGAAAGCGCAAGAATTTTCTAGACGAAACCTTATCCAAAATAAATTAAAAGACTTTAATACTTTCATCGAATCTCTTATGGTCTCAGGGAAAATTTCCGCATCATTCCCTGAAATCAGACAAGCCTTCAATGCTATTACAGTTCAGACTATTCATGCTGTTAAAGGTGGTGAATTTCCTATAGTATTGATACCTTATAATCGTTCTGCTAGTTTTCCATTAAATTATCGTTCAGAGAAAACGATTAATCACCCACCTGATGAATGGCTTGATTATATTAAGAATACTGAACTTTCTTCAAAAGAACATCACAAAGAAGAAGAACGCCGGCTATTTTATGTGGCTATAACAAGAGCTCAGCAGCAATTATTTCTATTAGCACCGAAGCGCGCTACCTCACCTTTCATAAAAGAATTAAAACCAGAATTAATGGAGATTATTGATATGGATGAATTAAATCAAACTTCTCAACCCTATTCAACTTTGCGAACCAAATACGAACAGAAACTACAAAAAGCCTTGATCCAAAATCAATTTGATCAAACTGAAAATTTAATTAGGACCATTGAAAGAATTCACGAATTAGATAATGATTCAAATATTGTATGGGGAGATTCTCAATGGGAAATAGAATTGCAAAAGCAACTTGAAGGTGTATTCCAACCCTCTGCCCCAGATCAACTTTACTTATCTGCCAGTTCTATCGAGACATACCAATCCTGCCCTATGAAATATAGATTAGGTCGAATAGACTCCATACCTGAATCCCAAAGTAAGCCACAATTAGTATTTGGTAATATTATACATCGGGCTCTTCAGCGATTTCATGAGCCATCAGAAGAACAATCAGAAAATCGTCTATTAAAATTATTAGAAGAAGAATGGGACAGCAGTGGTTTCTTTTATTCCGATCAAGAGAAGGAATTTAAACTACAAGGTAAAGAAATATTTAAACGCTATTTTGCTGGTATTGCAAAATCCCCTCCTAATGT
>Ga0114994_10002616_pt1 | contig 13174 bp, 11 predicted proteins | sample ArcticOcean_MG_C_9_FD_87043 | JGI IMG/M metagenome (GOLD analysis project Ga0114994, IMG submission 87043) | Marine microbial communities from western Arctic Ocean - ArcticOcean_MG_CB2_152 | ecosystem: Environmental > Aquatic > Marine > Oceanic | place: Arctic Ocean: Canada Basin | collected... | reverse complement strand
TCCTGCTGAAACACCTGTGATGTCGCCTACGTTAGTTGTAAAGCCTGAATCATTATTAAAGCCTGATAAATTAATACTGCCTTTAGTGAGTTTTTTATCTGCTCCACTACTGCTAACTGTTAAGAAAAAATCTCCGTCTGCATCAGATGAGCTTGTAGTTATATTATTTCCATTCCATGCTATTGTAGGAATAGGGCCGGAGCCATTTGCAACACTAATAGGAGCATTTCCACTACCTACACCTGTTACATCACCTGTTGTTGTGGAGTATCCGTATGATGTAATTTTATCTTGTACTGCCGCGGCAGTCATTAATACTGTGTCGCTATCTACAAAAGCCTCTGAGCCTGTTTGTATTGCCGCCACTCCAAAGTCGCTAACTGCCAAGTCTGGCATAGTGTATGAAAAGAAGCCTGTTCCACTATTGTATGCAATGTCTCCACCGCTACTAAATAATCCTCTTATCGTAGCATCGCTTCTATCTGAATCTGTAAAACTAAATGCACCAGTTGACGAGTTATAACTAATATCACCTGAACCACTAAACAGTCCTCTGATATCTGCGTTAGCAACTTCTATGTCATTTGCATTTGCTGTAATACCGTAGCCGCCAGCAACGTTTAATGTAACGCCACCTGAAGAGCCGCCGCCTGTTAAACCAGTTCCTGCTGTTACTGATGATATATCTGCACTGGAATCTGTTGATATTGTTATAGTGTCGCCTGAATGAGTAACATCAATGCCTGTGCCTGCTGTAAATGTAACTGTGTCTCCACTTGTTACTGTTTCAGGTGATCCGGTGTCTGTATCAAATGTCCAACTTGCATAGTTGTCAGCAGTAGTGCTTATAACACCTGTACTTGCATTGTAACCTATTAAACCTGTTCCGCTTACTAACGATCTTACTTGGGCATTTGTTCTTTGAGTGAAACTGATTGAACCAGTGCTATTATTGTATGCAATGTCTCCACCGCCACTAAATGCTCCTCTGATTGCACTAACGTCACCGTCTATTATTACAACGTTCCCTGATTCTGTTGCGTTAGTGTATGTTCCGCCGTCAATGCTTTTAATACCATGTGTTATTACATTTCCTGCACTCGTGCTACCAGCATATATGTTAAGGCCTGTTGAGCCAACATCTGCTACTGTTCCTACACTTGCTGTAGGAGTAATTTGTTTTTTAATACCGTTAACGTATACCCATGCCTCATCGACATCAGTAAATATTGCGCCTGCATCTGTAACGTTTGTGCTTGGTAAAATTACTTTACCTGTGAACGTTTTAGTTCCTGCTAAACTTTGGTCGCCTGTTGTTCTAATAACTGTACTGTCAACATCTACTGTATAACTTCCAGCACCATCGTTGTATGTTCCTGTTATACCTGATCCAGGTATTAATAAATTGTTTACTCTGTCGTCTACTGCTTCAAGGAAATCTGTAACTGCTGTACTTGGTATTGCAATAGTTGTATTAGTTGATGTTGTTAACTGTCCTTGTGCATTTACATTAAATGTTGGTACTGCTGATGCTGTACCGTAACTTCCGCCGGTTACGCCTGAGTTAGTAATGCTAATTGCACCACTGCTGAATGTAATGCCTGTGCTACCACTAAAGTCTGAATGTAGTAATATGTTGTTGTCTGTGCTACCGTCGTTGCTGAACTGCCATCTTGTTGAACTGTGATCGTATTTTAAATATGTATCGTTGCCTGTTCTCCCAACAAATACATGTGCGTCTTGGTCTGCATTACCATTGTTCATAGTAATGTTTGCTTCGTTAACTACTAAGTCGGTTACTGCAACATAGTTTAAATTACCTGTAACATCAAGATTACCAGTAACTGTAAATGGGTTTACTGTTGCACCTGTTAAATCAACTGTGCCAGTAAATGTTTTTGTACCTGCTAAATTTTGATTACCTGTTGTTCTAATTACTGTGCTATCGACTGCAATATCATTTGCGTTTGCAGTAATACCATCGCCTCCGATAACATTTAGTGTTCTTGTTGCGGCTATTGTTCCGCCACCTGTTAAACCTGTGCCTGCTGTTACTGATACTGTTGTATGGTCTATATGTTCGTTTGCTACAAAGCCACTTAAATTATCATGGACTATGTCTGCATCTGTTGTACTAATTACACCTGAGGTATATGTAATGCCTGTGCCACCACTTAGTTCTGCGTCAACTCGTGTGCCTACTGCACTATTAAAGTCTGTAACTTGAGAACTTGTTATTGCAATACTTACATCAGCCGCTGTTGTTAATTGTCCTTGTGCATTAACTGTAAATGTTGGTATTGCTGTAGCACTACCATAACTTGTTGCTGTAACGCCTGAGTTAGTAATACTTATTGCACCACTGCTGTATGTAATGCCTGTGCTACCACTTAGCTCTGCATCAACTCTTGCGCCAACGGCACTATTAAAGTCGTTAACTTGAGAACTTGGAATACTTATTGTTGTTGAGCTGGCCGCTGTTACAAGACCTTTTGCATTAACTGTTATACTTGGTACTGCTGTTGCTCCACCATAACTTCCTACGCCACTATTAACTGTTGCTAATGTAGTTGCTAATACAACTGCACCGCTACCATTAAATGATACAGCACTTGCTGATGCGTCACCAGATATGCTAAAGTTTTGTGCGGTTTCTAAAATTGTTGCCTTACTGGCTACACCTGTGAATGTAGCATTAGAGCCGGTACCATTTTCTAATATTTTAGTTGTACCGTTTGATGCGTACACATCACCGACTAAATCTGCTGTTACTTTGTTTGCACCAAGATTAATTGGTTTTGAAAATTCAATGTAACCGTTATCTCTGTCAAAACTAATGTTTCCGTATACGTTATTACTGTTAAGGGCAATGGTTACAACTTCGTCTGTTCCATCACTGTTTACTTCAAAAAGACTGCCACCAAGTTGTGTAACATTTGTAGTCGTATTAGTCTGAGTTACGTTCCCTTCAATGGTGAGCTTACCCTGAATTATCAGTTCTTCATCTGCATTTATATAAGTCTTTTTAGTTGCCATTAAAGTAATCCTAACGTTTAGTGTTTATCTAACTATTTATCACAATGATTAAAAAGTCAAAAAAAAGCACCTTCCGGAGAAAGTGCTTTTTAATTGTTTCTAATGAAACTGTTCTAATAAGTTTTAAGGCTTACTGGAAAGATATGTTGGACAATGTAATTGCATCAACATAGTCTGCCGCGTTACCCAATGAACTTGCTGTATTAGTAAGTTCTTTGTAACCGTATCTTGTCATAAATGACACGACTGGTTCAAAAGTAGCAGGATCCATAACTGGACCTGTGCTCATTAATGGGATATAAGGACAATAGAACGCAGGAGCATCAGTTTCTGAAGAACCTTTGTAACCAACAAGAACCTTAGTTCCGTCAGCCGCATAGTTATCTACAAATACTTTGATTGTTCCGTTTAAAGTACCAACAAACTTAGTGTTTGTAGGAGCTTCAAAAGAACCTTCAGTTGTTCTTGCGAAAGTAGAAGTTGACGCACTTTGTAGTATTGTCAATGCTTCTGGAGATACAACGATATAGTTACCAGCACCACGTCTTGTTCTTGCCGCGATTCTGTTAGCCGCTCTGTTGATCTCAATTGCCAAAGCCGCATGTCTGTCACCAACGTATACACTTGTTCCACTTAAAGAGGAGAAGTCTAAAGTTGTTCCAGCACCTGCAAGAGTTCTTAATGAACCGATAATTTCTTGATCGATTTCAACAACAATCTCTTGTGCTAAAGCCTGCATAATTTCTGCTTCGACATCAACGCCGTGCATAGATTCTGCATCCTGAGCCGCCTCAAAAGTCCATCTGGCGCTTAGACGTCTTGTCTTAGCTTCAACAGTTTCTTTTAAGATTTGAATGCTCATTTTCTTACCTGTAGTTCCTTCAGCGGCCGCAGTTGCGTCCGGAGAACCAGCATAAGTTGAAGCAAGTTTGAAAGGACTTAAAGCCTCGTCACCTGCTGTTGCTCCACCACCAGTTTCCGCATAACGGACTCTTAGTGTATGGATTTGCCCTACTGGGCCAGTCATAGGCTGAACGCCTACTAATTCGTTAGCGATAACTGAAGGCATAACCCTTCTGATTAACGGTAACATTACTTTGTTTAAAGTTGCTACTGAACCGGCACCTGTTGCACCTGCTGTTGCGGACTCTTGTAAATACCTTCTGCTATTTTCAAGAACCACATCTAATGTAGATTTACGGTTACCCGTTACACCTTCCATTAATGCGTCTTTTGTTGCCGACCAGTTGCTCTCAAATAAATTTGCCATTTTATTACTCCTAATTATTTTGAAAGTCCGGCTAATTTTCTGATCATGTCAAGTTCAACGACATCATCAGAGTTTACGTCATCGGCTTTTGCGTTTGCAACGGCCTTCTTGTCTCCAGTTTTTACACTGACGACTGATTCTGACAATGTTTTCTTTGCTCTTGGTGTTTCTCCATCTAAAACTGAAGGTAAGTACTTGTTAAAGGACTCTTCCAATTTAGATGTTTTGACACTTTCAAGTAAATCAAACATTATTTCTTTCTTCTCTTTGCCTAACGGTGCTGTCAGACTTAATAATGTCTCTTTACGAGTCATTTTGTCTTCTGCTATTCTTAATTTAGATTCTACAAGTTTCGTTGCGTCCTCACTCTTAGCAATTACTTGCTTAGATTCATTAAGTTTTTGTTCCATATCGGCTATTTGTTTCTGTATACTCTTGATTTCTTTTGCTTCGTTTAGGTAACTTGTACCATATTCGTTAGCAAATGCTTCAAAAATTCTTCGACCGAAGTCATTTTCACGTGCCTTAGTAATGTCATTACGGAAAGAGCTAACTTCATTTATAATTACACCATTAACAATGCCTTCGACTTTGTTAGCGGCTTTTTTAATAAATTCTGCTTTGGCTTCTGCTAATTGCTTTTTGCCTTCTCTTACCATTTTGACTTTTTGCTCAACTAAAGATTTCTTATCTTCGTGGAATTCAGAAAGTTCTCCAGCAAGTGATTCTGTTACAAACTCATCGAGTTTAGTAACGTGTTCGCTTACTTTTGTTCTATCTGCACGAAGTTCTTTAACCTCTTTCGCTACTGCTTGAGTAACAAAAGTGTCAAGTAGTTTTGCATGTTCACTAATGGCTTTGTGATATTTGACACGATCTGTTGCAAGGACCTCTCTTTCTTCTGCAATCAATTGTACTTCTGCTTCTACTTTTTCTGAAATGAATGTGTCAACAGCTTCAACGATCTGACTTTTGTCATGTTCGTATCTACTTGCAAATTCTTCTCTAAGTTCAGCGGTCAGTTCATCTCTTGCTTCAGAAATTTTCTGAGTCCATGCGTCTTGAATATCTGTCTTAACTTGTTCAGTTAATTCAACGTTTTCAAGCATGTCATTTATAGTCACTGCCATAGTAGTCTCCTACTTATAATTTAAGTTCATTAATGAAATTAGTGATCTGTTTCATTAAATGTCTTTCTGCACTTTTATCGTGTGTTAACGCAGATGCGGTCTCAAAAATTGAGGCACCTCCACGCATATTAAATAAACTCTCATAGATAGTCTTGGGATAGGCGTCTGGGGCACTCGGTTGCGCCACAATGTCTACTGTTACTATATCAAAATCAGAAACAGCGCCGCTTTCGCTGACATTACCGCTTCCTCTACTTGATACACCAAGTTTTGCTCCCGCCTTTAACAATGCTTTCGCAATGTTACCCATCGGTGTCTCTATAATTTTCAACTTACCTAAACCGTTACTGTCGTCGCAATGCATATCAGTTATGATATGACTTACGCGGTCTAAATTTATCTGTAATTCTTCTGGATGATCTAACTCACCCATTACAGTTTCGCCTTGTTGTAGACGTGTTCTTACACTTTCAACAGCTTTTTTAATTTCATCTTTAGGATATATTCTACCATTTTGATTTTTTACGTCGCCCTGGATGAATAGTCCTGCCATAAACAGTTCCTTACCATCAGCTGATTCAGTAATCTGACACTTGCTGACTTCTGGTGCTATGTATTCGTATAATTTATTAGCCATTAAAAATATTCCTATCAGTTAAAAAAGACTTATGCCTTTTTTGGTTCAACTTTAATGTTGTCTGTAGGTGTGTTGTCTTTTGCCGCTTCACCTTTTTTGCCTTCTCCGCCGTCGTTTGCTTTAACAGGTTTTGCTAAAGTAACTGCTGGTTGAGCCGGTGCTTTAGTAAGTGGTGATTCTTTTGAATCTTCACCTGGTGCACTTGGTGTTGCTACTGTATCTGAAAGTTTTGTTGCTTCTTCAACTACTTCGTCTTCTGACTCTGCATCTTCTAAAGTATACTCAACTGATTCAAGATCAAGCTCGTCTTCTACAGGTAGCTCATCGCTGTCTGCATCAAATTCTGCTTCTTCACCGTCATCCATTCCGTCTACTTCGTCATCTGCTAATAGTTTTTCGAATTCTGCTTTAAGCTCTTCAAGTTCAGCTGAAAGATCGTCGACTTTGTCTTCTAAGTCTTCATCTTCTTCACCAACTTCATCGCTTTCAATTTCATCATCGCCGGACATGATATCTGCTTCGAAATCATTTGACTGATCGATAACTTCTTCTTCTCCGAAAGCTTCTTCTACTGCTTCTTCTTCAGTTTCGACAGTTTCTTCAACTGCTTCTTCTTCGGTTTCTTCAGCTTCTTCAACTGTTTCTTCTTCTTCAACTTCTGAACTTTCGTCTAAAACTTTTTCATATTCTGCTCTTGCCTTAGCAACAACATACTCATGTAGCATTTCTTCTGCTTTTTCGTTTTCTTCTGAAAGGAGAAGTTCAAGAATGTCTTCTAATTTATTTCTTGACTCTGACATTGTGGTCTCCTATTTAAAAATTAATTGTTAAATTAACATTAGTCAATGATTTGCCTGCAATTGCTACAAATCGTCTATTATACTTATATGAGTGGTGTTAAATACTGTGATTATGGTGTGATTTTCGGGCAAAAGCCTGGTGTGAACAGATATTTATACACAAAAAGTGCATTAATATATACTATGTTTACTAAAGCCCTGGGCCAGCGTCTGTTGGAGCCGCATACATAACTTTAACAAATTTATCGTGTTCAAGCTCTTCAGCTTTTTTAATTTCTCTTACTTTACGCAATTTGTTTAACATTTCCAAAGTTAGTTTACTTTTTCGTGTGTCGTCTTTACTACGTTTTTGTAAAGCATCAAATTCCGGATTGTAAAATTCGTTAAGTCTCATTATATACTCTCTATTCCGCCATCAATGGGTGGCGCATTAGTATTTATGTCTGGCTCGCCATCTACTGCACCCGGAATACCTTGCATATCAATATCAAGTTCTGCTTCTGGGTCAACTGCGGCATCAGGTTCTGTTCTAATACCTAAGTTTCTTAGATCTGCTTGTTGTCCTTCGTTAGCAAACTTGCTGTACTGATTTTCTTTACGCCATAGATCTTCGTTCTCTTTAAGCTCTGTTTCAGTTAAACCAAGATACTTTTTAAGTTTAAACTGATTACTTACAAACGGAATAGTAGCAACTTGATTAAACAATTGAGCTCTTTCTGTATCTAACTGTAAGTCTCTGTAACTTGTAAAGTTCATAGGCTTATTAAATTCAATATCAAAATCAGCACTATCTATTTCAATGCCTCTATGCTTGATAAACATTTTAAATTCTCTGTCAAGATCTTCTTCAACTTGTTTTTGTAGTCTTTCAACATACTTTGCAAATCTATATTCTTGAATGTATGCAACGCCTACTTTACCGTCATTATACACCGCGGAACCGTCGTCCGGGCCTGTAGGTAAGTAAGAACTCGGTATTCGTAATCCACGCAATAACTTGTTATTAAAGTACCTTAAATCATCAATTTGTCCCAGGTTTTCACCACCCGGTAATGTGTCTACTTTACTTCCTCTGCCGTCTGCCGTCTGTGCAAAGAAGTAGTCTTCCAACATGCTCATTGGGTTATAAGCGGCATCTACAACACTACTGCCATCTGATTTTTTATTAGGCACTCGTTTTTGCTGTACTTCATACTTAACTTGTTCTAAGTACTGTCTTGCTTTGTGAGGTGGCATATTACCTACGTCAATCATAAACACTCTTCTTTCTGGTGCTCTGTGAACTCTGTAAATAATAATACTGTCTTCAAGTAATTCTTTTTGCTTGAAAACTTTAAAAATTGGTTCGAGGATACTAATACCAAAGGGCCATGAATGATCCATGCCTTCTGTTAAACTAATATGTACAATGTGTCTTGCATCAACTGGCATTCCTTGATCTACTCCATCAATAGCACCTGTCATATAGTTGCTTGTTGACGTACCAATACTGCCCATTGTTATTCCAGATGCACCGGACCCATATGGTCTTTTGTGTAATGGTGCTACATCTGTTGCAAGTTGTTCTACAAAGTTTGGTTCAAGGTTTTTAACAAAGTAAGTTTCAATTTTCTTACCTTCGCTTTCGTTAACAATAACCTTTTCAATGTTTGCAGGGTCAATCCAAAATAGTTCAAATGTCTCTGGGTCTCTAATAAAGAACTGATCGCCGTACTTTAAAGAGTTACGGAACATTCTAAATGCTCTTTTATGTAAGTTGTTTAGTTTACACCATTGTGCTAATGTTTTAGCAAGAATTTTTTGTTCAGTGTCGCTTGGTGTTACATTATACGATAGTTCAAAAGGCATGCCTGTTTGTTCGTCTTCTTGTGTCCCAAATTCAGCAATTGTGTCTAACGCGGCATTAACTTCTAAGTCATTGTCCATTTGATCGTACTGAATGTAACGCATAAGTCTGTTAGGACTTCCTGCATATACTTCCGGTAACCAACTTGCATATCTACTGGTTGCGGCACCTGGGCCACCGCCTTCGTTTGATCTACCTGTGACATTTAAGGGTAAACCCGAATTGTCAACTGTTGTAAAGTGTTTTCTCCAACTCATAATATTCCTGATTTTTTATATCGTATAATTATATTACACTATTTATCGGTTTATGTCAAGTGTTTATTTTAAGAACTGGCAAAGAAAGGCCAGTTATGCATTAACGCCTTTTGATGTGGCTTTAGTGTTTGTTACAATCTTCTCTAAATGGCTATTCATTTTTGTGTCTTGCATTGCTATTGCTTCTGTAAGAGTTTTCATAGTTTGATCAGTTGCTGTAGACTTATCTATTATAAGTTTCAACATTTCTTGAAACTTATTCTCTATTTCTTTTTTGCGTTCATCTGTTACTGGTTTTGTGTTAGTCTCAGCCTTTGCCGCGGTTGCTGTAGTTGTACTAACAGCAGGAGTAACCGGAATAGCGTCGTTATTGGGATTGCCAACAATTACTTTAACAGTTGAGCCGGCTGTGTTATTTTTAAAATTTGTTCCAGTTGCTGTTCCAGTTGCTGTTCCAGTTCCAGTTACTGTTCCAGTTCCAGTTACTGTTCCAGTTCCAGTTCCGGTTGCATCATTAATTGTAGCCTGGTCTTTTTCAGGTCTAAAAAAGTCTACGGCATTTTTAATAACGTTCTTAATAGGAGCAGTTACATTTGAAACTGTTTCAATAGCTTTGTCCTTCTTGTCTATGAGAGTATTTTTTGCATCTGCCATTGGAGTTGCAGTACCAAATATTATCCTTTGCAAATTATCCCAGGTAAACAGCCCGGTAATTGCTGTCGCCATAGCAGTAAATATAGGTGTCCAAGTGTCTTTATCAGAGAGTATATTTTTTATTTTATCAAACATATCAGGTATTTTTTCAAATACTGTATCAGTAACATAGGTTGTTGCGGTTTTTAATTTGTTTTTAATCCATTCTGCTATGCTATCAAATGTTTTTTTGGCCTCTGAATCTTTCCACCATGTCGAAAGCTGGTTCTTCATTATGGTCCATAAGTTTTCGCCATTATTAAGTCGATCTGTTATCCTGTCCATGTATCCAGTAATGTAACTGCTGTAGTATTTTATAGCGTCTGCAAAAGTTTTAACTTCTTTTCCGGCGTTGGTTGATGTTTTACCAAAGAAATCAAATGATTTTAATACTGCTCGTACCATACCAGTAAACGATTGTGCAACCAATGTGGTTGCATCGTTTAATGCCTTTAATGTGTTGTCCAGTTCATCGCCTGAACCCATTACTTTACCAAATTCTACTGTGATGATTGTAATTATACCATCCATCATGCCTTTAAATCGTTTAGTCACAGAAGCAAATGCCAACATGGCTTTTTGAGCATCATCAATATTTAACCCAAGATTTTCAAGTTTCTTTGAGGCATTCTCTGAGGCAACAACTGCCTGTGCCATTGATTTGGCCATTTCGTCGCCGGCTCTTGCAAGTAGGAAAATCCTATCTCTTTCTGAATCAGATAAGTTTGCTAATTCGGTTGTAAATTGTTTTGCAATGTCTTCGCCATTTTTAAAGCCGTTTTCAAAGTCGTTGATTGCAGAATTCATTGTGCCTGCTAATCTTGGTAATACAGTAATCATTGCTACCGCGGCATCACTGAATCCAATTGCGCCACCTTGTGCCGCTTCAAGAACTGCGGCCGCTATTTCGCCGCCAACTTCTCCTGCTGATGCTCTTAATACTGAAGCAAACATTGTTGTGCCTGTAATAACGCTTTCCTGAGCATCTTTGTTCATTGTTAACAGCGAAGCAGTAAAGTACCCGTTGTCATCAATTAATGTTTGAACAAAAGTTCTAATAGTGTCTGTGCTAACACCTAATGCCTGTGCATATTCAACTTGTTTTTGTGTAGTTTTGGCTATATTTTTATTCATTCTGTCCTGCTGTTTAGCAGACAAACTTGTTACATTTGTTAAACGTGCTCTTGTGTTTAGTTCTTCAATTATTATGTCGTTTAGCTCTTCTAAGCCTGTGCCAAGATCTAATCCATAGTTGGTTAACTGTTGCACACTGGCAACTGTGGCACTAACTGACTTGCCCATTGTAGCAAATGCACGTGAATTATTCACCATGGATTGAACCGCTTCGTTTGTGCTAAATCCTAATAAGTTTAAACTTGTAATAGTTTGAATGGTTGAATCACGTTGGCTTAAACCTACTTTAGTTAGTTCTGTAAGTGCTCCGCCTAACGTAACAAATCGAGCAGTTGCAACTCCGGTTACTACAGAACCTAATGCTATCATTCCTTTGGCAAATGTTGCCAGTGTGCCACCGATGCCTCTGCCTATACCTGTGGTAAGATTTTTAAAACCTTGCCCCATCGAAGTTCTATTCTTTTTACTTTCTTCGATTAATGTCTTTTGTGATTGCTGTTGTTTTGATGCGGCATCTTTATCTCCGGCGTTGGCGCCTTTAGAATTATTAGCCATATCGTTTAACGCATCTATTACTTGTTTGTCACCTTTTACTAATTGCTTGATATTGGCTAACACCAATGCCTGCGTTGATTCCAACGAAAAATCAGGTATAGTCACAGTGGTGCTATTTCCGTCTTTATCTTGTATTGTAAAGTTTGCCATTCAGTTAATCCATTAAGTACCTATATAATGATGATAAATAAGTACAGTTAGTAAATTGTTATATTACTTTAACTATTTATCTAAATCATTAACAGGAGTTTTAATAATGAGTAAACAGACACAGAATCCTTTAAGTGGACATTTTAGGGCACCTAAACTGTACACTCTACTACCAAGTCAAGGTAGATACTATACCGATGACATTGTAGAAATGCCCGACAATGGTGAATTACCAATATATCCGATGACTGCTAAAGACGAATTAATTATGCGTAATCCAGATGCATTGTTAAATGGTGAAGCAGTTACCCAAGTTATTGCAAGTTGTGTACCAAGTGTAAAGAAATCAATTAAATTAATGTCCAACGATGTTGATGCGTTACTGTTAGCAATACAGGGTGCATCATATGGTGACGACATTAGCATAAGAGCAAATTGTCCAGAATGTAATGTTGAAGTAGAAGGTGTTATTAGTGCAGACGACACATTGTCAGCAATGTCTGTGTTAGAAGATAGTTATACATTTACTACTGGTGAATTAGAGTTTGCTGTTAGACCGTTTACATATGAAACTACTATTAAAGCCGGAATTGCAAGTTTTCAAAGCACAAGAAGTTTACAAGCAATGGCAGACATGCCAGATGACGAAGATAAGTTAAAAGTGTTTAACCAAAGTTTTGTAAAAATGGCAAACGTTAATTTTGATATTATCGTTGACAGCATACAATCAATTACAGCACCCGGCGATGAAGAGGATGTTGTAGTAACTGATAGAAAACAAATTTTAGAATTCATGAATAACTGTGAAAGCAGTATTGGCAAACAAGTCGAAGAGCAAATTGCTCAAATTGGCGAGATTGGTATTGCTAAAGAGTCAGAATTTATGTGTGAGGAATGCGATAAGACCTTTAGGTCCAGTGTTGCATTTGATCCTGTAAATTTTTCCACCGCTTCTTAAGTAGTGCTGAACCAGAAGAAATTCTCGAATATTTAACGAAGCTCAATAAACAGCAAGAAGAGATGTACCAGAGTGTAATGGAACTGGTAGTATTTTCAGAAGGTGTTGTTTCTTATTCCGAACTATGGCACATGAGTTTTACTGAAAGAGAAATGCTCGTTAAAACTATTAATAAGTATAACGCAAAGAAAAGCGGCGACAGTCAACAAGAGATGTTGTAGCTCTAACTTCCTGTTAGACCACTCACAAACTATTTAAATAATACATATATGCTTTATATGTTTGTTTTCCAATAACTCTAAAAGAGCATATTAAATAGTTAAACACTTTATAGACACTTCGTGTCTTTCCAAACTACATTCATATGTTCATTTCATTCACATATTCTTTTGTTTGAAAGTTTTTTAAAAAGAGAAGTTATTTACATTATACAAGTTATCAAGTAACTTGAGCCATAATTCTCCTTATGCAAGGAGAAGGATGTCAGGTGTCATCAAGTGAACCATTACCATCTCTAACTCGGGTGCTATTAGGAACCAGTGAGCGTTCTGTCCCCATACACTACCGTCTCGTGTCTCACGGAAATTTATGTAACCTGGTAGAGTTTGGTTACACAAACTTGTAGGTTGCTTTTTCTCATTGCCTACATTCTTTTAATACTGTTTGTCGTGTGTTTGTATCTTTGCCGCTATACATCTCCAATTCTCG
>Ga0114994_10002614_pt1 | contig 13177 bp, 13 predicted proteins | sample ArcticOcean_MG_C_9_FD_87043 | JGI IMG/M metagenome (GOLD analysis project Ga0114994, IMG submission 87043) | Marine microbial communities from western Arctic Ocean - ArcticOcean_MG_CB2_152 | ecosystem: Environmental > Aquatic > Marine > Oceanic | place: Arctic Ocean: Canada Basin | collected... | reverse complement strand
TATAAAGACACAAAATTAGAAATAAGCAATTTTGCAATTGGAGGCACCAGCACACAATTTCAATATGAGATTTTTAAAAAAAACATAGATAATTTTGACAAATTTATATTCCAGTTTACTGCTCCTTTTAGGCTAACAAAATATGTAAGTCCTATAAGCCAAAAAAAAATAAAAAAATATACATTTTTTGACATACATACAGGAGATAACTTAGAACGCAGTACACCTGGAAAATTTAATCAAGAATACACAAAATGGATTAAAAATGACAACGGCGAAATTCTTAAAGAGTACAAAAATATTTGCAAGCAAGTAAGCAATCATGAAAAGTGTTTATTTTCATTCTACATGTTTAAGCATAATTCAACTGTACAAAGTATAGAAATAATGCAAGAAATATTTCCTGATATGGTATACAATAACGGTTCAGCTACAGGCTATGGACAACATCTTACTAGGAAGGAAAATAAAATTATTTCAAAGTATATAAAGGAAAAATGTAAATTATGAAAATAGATGATAAAAATTTTTGTGTTGTTCCTTTTGTACAGCTTAACACCAGAGGTAAAGGTGATGCTAGAGTATGCTGTAGTATTACAGGAATTGATAGGGGTATTCCTAAAGAACTTAATATTGACGAGTTAACTTCGGAAAATTATACAGCAAATACATCAGTTTACAATCTACAAAACGACAGTATTGCAGATTTATGGAATAGTGAGTTTATGAAAAACTTCCGTATGAAAATGCTTAACGGTGAGCATATTCCTGCATGTGAGTTTTGTCATAGAATGGAAGCTAGTGGGTTAACCTCTAAACGTATTGGCAAAAACAAAAGATTTAAAGAAAAAACTCTTCCGTTGCTACAGAAATACTATGATAGAAACGGATATGTTGATATTATGCCACAATGGTGGGAAATACGGTTATCTACTAAATGTAATTTGAGTTGTATTATGTGTACGCCTGGGCTTAGTTCGATGATGTATAAAGAGTATTCAAAGTGGGAAAAGCAAGGCACTAGTATTCCTATGATGCAAGGTGCATTAGACATTGCTAAAGAAAGTGGGGAAGAATATTTAAGCAGTAGTAAATTCTTTAAACAACAAATTATGGACAATCTTGAACACTGTTTGTTTATGGAATTTAGAGGTGGCGAGGTATTTGCAGATAAACCTAGTATTAAATTTATTGACGGAATAGGCAATACACATTATGCTAAGAATATTCAATTAGACATTAGTACAAATGCTACACTCCTTACAAAAGAAGTAATAACTGTATTAAACAAGTTTGAAGGCGGTACTTTAAGATTTAGCATTGATAGTTTTGAAGATGAAGATGAATATATTAGATATCATACTAAATGGCAAAGTGTAATTAATAGTATGACTAATGCAAGAAAGTTGCATAAAGGTTGGAGATTCTTAACACAGACAACAGTACAATCATTAAATTGTTTAACTATGGATAAACTAATAAGATTTTTTGACAGATATATTAAAGAAGATAATAGTGAACGATTTTTTTTAGGATTTACTACTGTTAGGGGCAAAGATTATTTACGTCACGAAATGGTTAGTTTAGAAGATAGAAAGAATCAAATTAAAAAGTTAGAAAATATTCGTAGTGAGTTGTACATATTTAATAAACATAACAAGAAAGAGCATTATAATGCTGCGTTAAATATGCTTATATCTACATTAAGTATGCCTGAATATAACGATGATAATTTATACAAAAAATCAATCGAATATTTTGAAACATTAACAAAGTTACGTAAAATTGATTATTTTAAAAAGTTCCCTCAATTAAGGAAAATAAATGTCTAAAACACTATGTCCTATACCTTGGATGAGTCAAAGTTACCGTGCTAACGGAGATATACGAGTATGTTGTCAAACACAACACGGGCCTACTGGCGGCATACTTAAAGACAAAGACGGTAATGTACTTAATGCTAGAGATAGCAACCTTAATGAAATACGAAATGCACCTATAGAAAAAGAAATACGCAAAGCTATGATGAACGGAGAGCGGCATCCAGAGTGTATTCGTTGTCATACCGAAGAAGATGCCGGAATGACTAGCCGACGTGTTCTTGAAAATAAACTGTGGATCAAAGGCGGCTGGAACCAAATTAGAGAAGAAGATAAATTTACTTGGGAACACTTATTAGAAAATACACAAGAAGATGGAAATATTAACACAGATGTTATAGGAAACAGTTTCTTTGATGTACGTTTTGGAAACTTGTGTAATCTTAAATGTCGTATGTGCGGCCCTACTGATAGTAGTATGTGGTATGATGAACAAGTAAAACTTTGGGGAGATACTTACAAAGATAGTCACGGAACAGTTAAACTTATACCTAACGCAAAAGGTAAACATGTTCCAGAAGTAAATGTATATGATTGGCACGAAAGTGAAACATATTGGGAACAAATGAAACATCACATTCCTCATATTAAAAAATTATATATTGTAGGTGGTGAACCATTTATGATTGATCAACACTATGCATTTTTACAAAAATGTGTTGATCAAGGATACGCTAAAGACATTGTAGTAGAGTATAATAGTAATATTACAAACATACCTCAACGTGCCTGGGATATTTGGAAACATTTCAGACGTATTGGTATTGGTGCAAGTATTGATGCAATTGGCGATTTAAATGACTATATTCGACATCCTAGTCATTTTAGTAAGATATGGGAAAATCTAACAAAGTTATCTAGTGCAGACGGAAATTTTAAAATGTGGTTTGCAACTACCATTAGTGTTTATAATGTATACACGTTACCAGAGATGCTAGAGTTTATTATTAGAAATACTCTACCAAGGGTAAATGATGATGATATGAAACCTATTATGAGCCCACACCCTTTGCATGGTCCATATTTTTTAAATATAAGAATGTTGCCTAAAGGAGTAAAAGATAAAATTGCTAGTAAGTACGAAACATCAAAACAACACCTTGAATTAATTATTGATGAGTTTATTTTAGACGAAAAGCGTAATTTAGCAAGTAAACATCAAATGTTAAAAATACTTGACACATACAAAGAATGCATGTATGCTAAAGATATGAGTGATAAATTACCTAAGTTTTGGGAACACACAAGAAGACTAGATAAAATTAGAGGACATAGTTTTGAAACATCGTGTCCTGAAATGTATAACTTATTAAAGGAGTATGACCCTGCAATCTCATTATAAATTAGACAATGCCCCAGTTAAAATTGTACAAGATGCTATAGATATTTGGAATTCAATTAGTCATGATACAGAAAATAATCCAGATATAAAATTTTATAGACAAGCAGCAGAAAATTTAGGGCATTACAGTTTAGGAAAAAACTTGTCTAAATATACACATTTTAGAGATCATTTTCTTGAAGTTAGTTCAGAAGAACCGTGTTTAGTAGAATTTTATGTAGGTTGTCCTAAACACTATATAAGTTCTCCGCACACTGATAGAGGAAGAAAGGTAGCTATTAATATTCCAATTGAAGTAGACTTAGATAAGAGTACTGCATTTTTTGGAAAATACTCTGATTTATCAAAGTACCCACAACATAAGCCTGACCAACTGGCTTTAGGCGCCTTATTTTCACCACCTGAGGTGATAAATCAACGTTATGACGGAAACTATGTTCCAGAATATTACGATACTGCTATTCTTGATAATCCTGTAATTTTTAATCCAACACTTCCGCACGGAGGCAGTAACACAGCAGATTCTCAAAGGGTTCTTATGAGTTTAAGTTGGTATACTTTTAGTTATGAAACAGCAATATCTAAATTATCTAAATTAGGATGGATCAGTGAATTATCTTAATGCCCTAGATATAAAATATTTACAAGTTGATCATAATAGCACTTGTCATTTACGCTGCCCGCAATGTGCTAGAACGCACGAAGGTAACACGCATCCTGATCTTCCTTTACTAGAACTAACTGTTGACGATTACAAGAAATTTTTAAATGGTACTAAGAACCTTGAAACTATTATGTTCTGCGGTAACTATGGCGAAGTAGTATTTTCTAACACTTTTTTAGACTGCCTACAATATGTTGTAGAAAATACCACAGCAAAAGTTATTATAACTACTAATGCTAGTGCTAGAGACGAACAATGGTGGAAAGAAGTTGCTAAACTACTAAAAGGGCGAGGCAAGGTAAACTTTAGTATTGACGGATTAAAAGATACTAATCACATATATCGGGTCAATGCTAATTGGGGTAAGATTATAAAAAATGCTCAAGCATTTATAGGTGCCGGCGGTCATGCTCGTTGGGATTATCTAGTGTTTGATCACAACGAACATCAAGTTGATGATGCTGTAGATCTTGCTAAAAATTTAGGATTTAAACAGTTTCAAATAAAGCTAACTAATCGATTTGTTAACGATACACAGTATACACAAGGTGGCAACATACAAGCACAAGAAGTTAAAACTAAACGTAGTGAATATGTACTTAACATGCCAAAAAATCCAAAATTTCAAGGTTCTGGAAAAAATCAAAATCAAGAGATTATTGAAAAATACGGTTCTTGGACAAACTATGTAAATGTAACCCCTATAAAATGTAAATGGAAACCAACAGGCCAAATATTTTTAGACTTTGAAGCAAGAATTTGGCCGTGTACTTGGACAGCTAGTGGATATCATCATTACGGAGATAACACACAAAAAAAACAAGCCCAACAACTCTTCGATAAATATGGTAGTAACTTTAATAATTTACATTACTATACTCTTAACGAAGTACTATCTAATGATTATTTTGCAAATGATTTTTGTAAAAGTTGGGAAGGAACAATGGATAGTGAAGTTCCCAAATTGTTAGCTTGTGGAAGAACCTGCGGCACAGATTACGAATTTAGTTCAGCGTATGGATCTAATAGGAGAATGATTGAATTATGAAATCAGATAACGTAAGCCCAACTATGTGTATTATGCCTTGGACAGGGTTAGCTACAGATCCTAGTGGTGGAATTCGTCCGTGTTGTTGGATGGATTCAATAACTACTGATAAATTTATAGGTGATCCTAAAGATTATAAAAATAGCAAGTATTTAAATACTGTTAAAGAACAGTTCTTAAATGGAGAGTATCCTAACACTTGTAGTCGGTGCAAATTAAATGACACTACAGGAATGCAGAGTAAACGGGTTAGAGAAAACACCGAGTGGGAGAAAAATCCATCTAACAACTGGAATAAAATTGATGAACTAGACTTTAGTATAATAGATTTACGCCTAAGTAATGTTTGTAATTTAGGCTGTGTAATGTGTGGACCTAAGAGTAGTAGTTATATTTTTAAAGAATCAAAAAAATATGGAGAATTAGCACCAAAACATAACGCAATTCAGCAGAACATGTTGAAAGAATATAATTTAGATTTATTAAATCCTTATACTGATGATCAAATTGATGAAATAATTGAGGAAATTGGACCTAATGCAAGAATTTATTGTACCGGCGGAGAACCAAGTTTAGTTAAAAAAACAACTAAACTATTAGAAGTTTTAGTTGATAAAGGTTATAATGAAACTGTTACTTTACAATTTAACAGCAATTTTCAAACATTAAATCAGCAATGGTTTGATCTGTTAAAGCAATTTAAAGGTGATATGTTACCTAGCTTAGATGGTGTTAGCAAAACAGCAGAATATATTAGATACCCTTGTGATTGGAATAAGGTTGAAAATAATTTAAAAGCATTTATAAATGAATGCGGAGCAACTTGGACAATAAAGATTATGCCAACGGTAAGCATAGTAAGCATATTTGGCCTTAAAGATTTATACAAATGGTGGTATAAAGATATAATGGAAAATTATCCTCTTGTAAAAGAGAGAGTATTAAACGTTAAAAATAATAATATCATAACTATGCGAGTTCAAGTTAACAACAGACTTGTTAGACCGCTCTATTTTGATATTAGGAATTTTCCTAAATACGTAAAACAACAAGCTAAAGATGATATTAATATGATTATCGATACATACGGAAAGTATTTTCAACAACCGAGTGAACTCATATATCTTACAGACGTACTTAAACAACTCGACCAAGAACCAAATAAAGATTTTTCTGAAGCAGTTGACGCATTAGAAAGGTTTGACCATATACGTGGTACTAGTTGGAGAGAAAGTTTGCCTGAATTAGCGAGGTATACAAATGCATAAAATATTAGTAGCAGGAAACCCTGATTACGGACTATCTAAATCAATAAAATTTGTATATCCAGATGCTACATTTGTAAGTAGGACGCACGGTGGTTTTGATTTAAGTATACCTAGCAAGCAAAGAGAGCTTGCTGAATTATCAATGGATTATGATGTGTTTATTGCTGTTAGTTGTATATGGCGTTTTGCACAAACTGAATATGTACAGGAAGTTGCCAAGCGTTGGATTGAACGTAAACATGGCTATATAATTTCTATTGGTTCTAGTGCCGATACTCCGGTTAAAGGTTCACCTTGGATGTACCCTGCAGAGAAAAAAGCATTAAGAGCATATTGCAGACAACTTAGTCAGATTAGTGCAGGCGAAAATGATTGCGGGTTAAAAGTGACATACCTAAGTCCTGGTAATATACATACACCTAAGCAAGATGAAAAAATGCCAGATACATCTAAATTAGAACCAGCGTATATCGCAGGAGTCATACAATGGCTTATTGGTCAGCCTCAGTCTATAAATATTAGCGAACTGTGTTTAGATAGGAAAATTAATGGTTAAACATGGAATTTAAAAAATGAAAAATTATTTACAATTATCAAAGCCGCCTTTACAATTTTTAAAAGCATGTAAAATGTTATACAAACAGCATTATAAAAAACATAAGTTTAATATTAAAATGAGCGGTTTTCATGTATCTACAGACTTGTCAGAACCCCACGCGGAAATGTTACGACAATTTATACCTGTAGAAGTAGGATGCATATCTTGGAATTTAATTAAACATGCCGGACCGCCCGCACCGTCGCACATAGATAGAGGCAGAAAGACTGCAATGCAAGTTCCTATTGTTGCTAATCCGTTAGTACATAGTTCTTATGTTTTGAAAGATGAAAAATATTGGGATAAACTTGTACCTTCCGATAACCCAACTGGTTTTACACACAAAGAAGATATAATAACCAAGTGGGAAAATCAGAAATATCCTAATATGCCAATGTTCCATAATTTTGTTCCAGAATATTTTGATATTATACCGGTACATCCTTGGGTTCCTTACTTAAATAATACAAGTGTACCGCATGGAGGTATTCACAATAAGAAATTTTCACCTAGGTACTTCTTCAGTCTTAGTTTTACACACAGAGAAGAAATGTCCGATTTAACAGAGCTGTTTAAAGAGTGGATTTAAAAATGAATAAAAATTATACAAAATTAACAAACTTCCCAAAAGATTTTTGCCAAATAGCAATAGAACAATTGCAAACCCAACATAACAAAATTTTAAATTTTTTAAACGAAAGTAAACTTGGAGTTATAGAAGGTAATCAGCTTCCTAAAGAAACAGTAAGTTTAAACTGTTTTAATAACATGAGAAAGTATGATGAGCGTCTGTTCCACTTGTCGATAAAAAGAGATAAAATAAATTATGATATGGATATTGAAGGATTCAAAGCTGTTTCATTTTTTGTTAGTTTACCAGGAAAGATAGATAAATTTCATATTGATACGGAAAGATCTTGTGCTATTAATTTTCCTATAGATGTCAATACAGAAACTAGTGCATTTAGAATAGGAATAAATCCGGATTTAAAATCTTACAAACTTAGAGGTTCTACTATCTTTTACCAATGGCAACACAAATATTATGATGGTAAAGGTAAAGGAACTTTTAATTTAACAGACGAAGAATATGAATCATATGGTTTACATGAAGCAGTATTATTTAATGCTAAAATTCCACACGGTGGCGCAAATTTTGGAAATGATGTTCGTGTTATAGGAAGTATAGGATTTAATGCATCCTACAATGAAGTGTTAGAATATGTTAAGGATTGGTTGTAATGTATCACACATTTGAAACTGTTAAAGATATGCACGTTGAAATTACAAATCGCTGCAATGCAGCTTGTCCTATGTGTGCAAGAAACGACTTCGGCGGCAAAACTAAAGAAGATTTAGAACTTGACGAATGGTCAAAGGACGATATTAATAATATTTTTAATAAACAATTTCCTAATTTAGAAAACGTAATGTTTTGCGGTACTCACGGCGATCCCTGTGTTGCTAAAGAAAGTTTATACGCTATAGAACGAATTAAAGAAACTACAGATGCTACTGTCGAATTTTATTCAAATGCCAGTTTAAGAACTCCTAAATGGTGGACAGAATTAGGCAAAATGATGCAGGATAAAAAACCCAATCACAAACACTATAGAAAAAACGATCTTGCAATTTTTAGTGTTGATGGATTAAGCGATACAAACCATTTATATAGACGGAGGACTAATTTTGAAAAAATTATGGAAAACGCTGAAGCATATATTAAAGCAGGTGGTATTGCCCGTTGGGATTTTATTGTTTTTAAACATAACGAACATCAAGTTGAAGAGGCTGAAACACTTGCAAAGAAGATGGGCTTTAAACAATTCCGGATACGCAAAACCAGCAGATTTGACTATAGTCCAGACGGCCCCGATAAGTGGCGTGTAAAAGATAAAAAAGGAAACATTGAATATTATTTAGAACCTCCTGGAGAAAAGTATCGTAATCAGCAGAGTCAAAAGTTCCAAGAACTTACTGAGCAGTACGGAAATATAGAAAAATACTATGATATAGCACCTATTGAATGTTTGTATAAAACTGAATTTAAACGTATATATGTAAACGCATACGCACAAGTATTTCCTTGTTGTTACATTTCAGATGACAGTTATCCTCATAAAAATAAAATATATCAAGACACACAAAAGAAAATATTTGAAAAATATGGTTTAGGATTTAATAGTCTTCGCAAACACAGCTGGAAAGAAATACTAGAGCATCCGTGGTTAGCAAACGAACTCGAGTCAAGTTGGTCAAAAGATCTTGCTGGAGGAAAACTAATGAGATGTGCTAGAACTTGTGGTAAAGGCTATTCACCAATTAAAAGTCAAAGTACGGATACAAGTCTTTAAAGTTTTCGTTACGTTTGCTATCTAAAAATTCAGTGTGTCTTTTAAATTCTTCTAACAAGTTACTATCGTCTTTTGACATCATATAATTTTTTATGTATTCGCAACTTTTCTTTGTATTTTCATTTTTAAAATTATACGCAGTAAATTTGTCAGCTATTAATTTTTTAGCAGAAGCTGGTAACACAGTAAGACTTAAATGTGTAGGATGCGTTAGATGTGTTGCATTATGTCTTATATTTTTCTCATCTAACCACTCTAATGTCTCTGGTAAATGATAAACGTTTAATATTGTTATAGTAGGTCTTGCAATAACAGTTAAATTAATTTCATTTTGTAAGTCAACAAACCTTTGTATATTTACAAGTGCTTGGTCATGTTTTGTACCGTGCCTTAGGTATTCATTTTCCTGTGCTACTATACTATCTAAACTAATAGCAAGCTCTATATATTCAAATTCTTTCCAACGGTCTACAATGTGTTTTTTTGGATAAACTGTATTGTTGGTGCTATAATTTAAATAGATATGATGAGCATGACCGTTGTCAATAATATAATCTAACAACCTCCAATGATCAGGAGTAATAAGAGGTTCTCCGCCTGTTAGTTTTAAATGCTTTAGTGTAGACACATAAGGAAATACGCTCTCAATAGGCATCTTTGTATGTTTAGTTTTTGCTTGGGCAGTTCCGTAGTATTCTAATTCTTCATCAAATAATTTGTGACTGTATTTACTATCACACATTCTACACATTAAATTACAATCATTTGATATCGCTAGTTCTAGCCATTCTATACGAGGATTATCTACTTCAATAGTGCCTAGTTTTTTATGTTGTGCATAGCGTTGTCGCAAACTCTTTTTACCACTATCTTCTTCTTGCCAGCAGCGTTTACACCCATCAGGCCTTTCCCCAGCAACCATTTGCTCACGTAGTTTAACCATATGATCACTACTAAATGTATCGTTTAGGTCTTCTTTAATTTGTCCAATGGTTCCTTGATACCTACAACAAGGTTTTACTCTTCCGGTCCCGTCAATAAATTGATGATTCCAGACCATTGGACAGAGAGTTTCTGATGTCATAAATATATTTATATACGTACATAATGATTAGGAACGACTTTGAAACCAGTAGCAAGTTATTTTAAATTTAACCCCACCGGGGCATTTAGTGTTGATTGGTACATTGGCAAGCGTTGCAATTTTAGTTGTAGTTATTGCGTAGACTATTTACACGACAATCATTCGCCTCATGTTCCTTTAAAAAATATGAAAGTACTTGCTGATGCTATTATTGATAAGCATGGAAAAAATGTATTTTGGAGCTTAACAGGAGGAGAACCAACTATTAATCCAGAGTTTCTAAACTTATGCAAATATATTAAACATGAGCGCGGTGCAAGACATGTTAGTTTAACTACTAACGGTAGTCGAACTGCAAATTACCTAAAAGACTTATTTCAATACATTGACGGTATTACGCTAAGTTTTCACTTTGAACATATACAAGAGCGTATTGACGAGTTTATAGATAAGTGTATTCAAATAGAAGACTGGCGCAAGGCCTGGAATACAACGCAAGAAGCAACTGGTAATAAATTTCCAGACTGGGAAAACGGATATGTTAAGAAAACACTAATTCTACGTTTTATGATTTATCCAGGACAGTTTGAAACTGTAGCTCGTATGGAGAAGGCATTTAGAGATCACGGTATTACAAATATTGAACATCGATATATAAGACCCCCAGGCGGAAACTCAAATGAACTTATGCCTGATGTAAAACTAGATTTTAATAAAAATCACGATAAAATGAATCCTAATCTTTTAGTACGTTCAAAAGATAAAGTTGAGGTAAAAGCAATCGAAACTAGAGAAAATAAATTTTACAAAGAAGGCGAAAAAGAAAAAATTAAAGATTTATATGAATCTAAAATTACGCCTGATAAGCGTAAACTTAAATTTTGGTTTTATGACGGCAACGAATATAAAGATGAAGACTTCCATTATAATGAATTAAATTTTGATAAGAAAAACAATTATGAAGGATGGTTATGTTGGGCAGGTGTTAAACATCTAAAAGTTACTCCAACAGGAGATATATATATTGGTAGTTGTCATGTCGGCGGCAAACGTGGAAATATATACGAACTAGAGAGTATAGATTTGCCAACAGAGCCTATTCGTTGTCCCAAGTGGAGATGCACAGACAACTTAGATTTAAAAGTTCCTAAGATTAAAGATTGGGAGCATTATGATTTAGTAAAAGATATGATAGAGTGGAAGGAGGAAACATATGACTGATGATCTTAAACGTTATAACAAAGATGGTACACTTTTAAATTTAGTATCAACTTCTAATAGAAATAAACAGGCAAATTGGATTCAAAAATATTACGATAATCCGGCTAGTGTTGAGCCTAGTGCAGAAGATATCAAATGTGAATTACAGCTTCAAGCACTAACATCGTTTGAACCGCTAAACTTTTTGATTGAATTTGGAAAATTTAGAAAAGAAATTGAATCTTATAAAGATAAATGGCAACCTTATTTGCGTAGAGAAGGAGTATCAAACGATCGAGAGTCACTTCTTATTGTAGGACAAGAAGGAGATACGGCAAACAGTTATTCTAGTAGACCAGAAGCATGTATTGCGGCAGGTAGAGAACTAGATGAAACAGACTTTAATATTCCTACAGATTTATTTTATAATTTAGAATCTTGCCATAAGTTATTAACTTACTGGAAACCAATTGGCAGAACAATGCTCGTTAAAACAAACGCAGGTGGTTGGTTCCCTCCACATAAAGACGAGCCTCTGTTAAATAGGACAACATTTAGAATTGCTGCATTTATTGGAACACATGTAGATCATGAAGCGTTTGAATGGGAAATGGATGGACGTCGTTGGCCTATTAAACAAAACAGGGCTTATTATATTGATACTCGAAAAACACATAGGACACATAGTTGGGCCAACGATAGTTATCATCTAATAATAAATGTTCCAAAAACTTGGGAAAATGTTATAAAGTTAATGACTGTAACAAGGTCTTCTTAAATGCGGACTGACATTCAAATAGCAGGTATTAAAAAACACGAATCTAATCCAGTACAATTATTTAACCTAATTAATAAAGAAAAAATTAAAAGTCTTATCAATTTTTATAATAGTAATGACAAGATAGAAAAAAATACAGGTCCGGTTGTTAGTTATATTAAAGAAGGTGATGGAGTTATAGATGACATATTAGAAATGTTACGGACTCAATTTGGTAATTTTACATTAAGGTCTGCACACTATTTTGATGTAACCAAACCGCATATTATACACAATGACGATGATTTTAAATATCCAAATTCGTATAAAGCATTTACTATTCCGTTAGAAGTTAGAGCAGATGTAAATGAAGCAAAATTAGTTTTTTTTGATCAACACTATTATGACGGCCCTGCTAAATTTATTAATAAAAGTGATGCAACTAATTTTCCTAAGTATTATAATAGTTTTGTAACGTCTTATGAAAGAGTATTTAATAAAAGCAATATAGAAATAAAGTTAGAACATAGAAAACTATTATCTCATCTTAAAGACGAGTGGTTAGAAGAATTATCAGTTCAACAATGTTTTCCTTGGACAATTGGTTCAATAATTGCATTTGATAGTTTACAGTTACATTGTGCAAGTAATTTTTTAGATACTGGTGCTGTTAGTAAACTAGGTCTAAGTATTTTTACAACACTAGATTGACAAGATATATAAAAGGTGTTATAATAATAGTATGACTGAAGATTTAAAATGGAGCAATTATGATTTTACAAAAATCCCGTTTGACGACATTGTTAGTGTCGGGCAAAGGACTCTTCTTTATCGTGATCTTTTTACTGTTAGTTGGCTACTGGGCCGTTTCTGTAACTATAAGTGTAGTTACTGTTGGCCGTACGCTAGATCAGATAGAAAAGACCATAGACCAACAGAACTATGTCTTAAAACAATTGACGAAATAAAACGGCAAGCTCGT
>Ga0114994_10002609_pt1 | contig 13193 bp, 10 predicted proteins | sample ArcticOcean_MG_C_9_FD_87043 | JGI IMG/M metagenome (GOLD analysis project Ga0114994, IMG submission 87043) | Marine microbial communities from western Arctic Ocean - ArcticOcean_MG_CB2_152 | ecosystem: Environmental > Aquatic > Marine > Oceanic | place: Arctic Ocean: Canada Basin | collected... | reverse complement strand
CACTTATTGGAATAGCATCAATCTTCATGTCACATATTTTTGTGAATAGTGCGATGGCATCTGGTTTAATGCCTGTAAAAGGACTACCTTTACCTTTTATCTCTTATGGAGGTTCATTTTTATTATCGTCTTTTATGATGCTAGGGTTGATCCTTAATTTTGGTCGAGATGATGTTTATTAACTCTTTTAAAAAGATAATGACGGTAAAGGTTTAAAAGAGGTAAATTAAAGGTTAGTATTGCATTCAATAATTTAAATATATGTGTATATGATTAATAAGTTAACTAAATCAATTTTATCTTTTATAATTGTTTTCTCATTTGTGTTCTTATCAGCTCAAGATTCGGCTACGAAACGTGAAATGAAAAGACTTAATGCTAAGATAGATAGAGAAAATGTTCGTGTAGATTCTTTGGATACTCAAATCCGGATGTTATTACCAGAGCTTCAAAATGCACTTAAAGCAAATTTAAAAGCTAAAGAGCAAACAGATTCTGTAGCTATACTTTTAATTAATAGAATTAATACGATACAGAATAAAATGCGTTTAATTGAAGATAAGACAGCTTATATAGACAGTGTTAATTTTGAAATTTTAGCTCAACTTGTTATGATTGAGAATAAAATTGTAACACTTACAAATAGTTTTACCGAGATGTACAACCTGAAGACTAATAGGGGGAATGATAAAGTAAGTGCAAAAATAAGTCCTTCTGATTATAAAAGAATTTATATAGAAGCGCTTTCTTCTTATCAAAATGGTAAGTTTGAGAAAGCTGTTACAGGTTTTTCTGGTTTAGTAATGAGCGATCCTGGTAATGACTTAGCTGATAATAGTCAATATTGGCTAGCAGAGTGTTACTATACAATGAAAAATTATAAGCGTGCAGTTATTGAATTTGAAAAAGTTTTTACTTTTGCTGGTACAGATAAGGATGATGATGCTCAATTAAAATTAGGACATTGTCACAGAAGTATGGGTAATATTGAAAAGGCTCGAGAAGAGTATCAAAGATTAACTGATTATTTTCCTGGTTCTGAGTTTTATGAAAAAGCCAGAGAATCTCTTAAGCAACTTAAAGTACAGTAAGTACAGAAAAACCACCTATGCCTTTAAAATTATTTTACCTCACTACTGAGATTGACCCTTTCGCTAGCACATCACATCTTGGAAAATATTCTGTTCATATACCTTATGCTCTTCAGAATTTAGGCCATGATATTAGAATTATGATACCTAAGTATGGCTTTGTAAGTGAGAGGAAATATATTTTAAGAGAAGTTATTCGTCTTCGTGAAATTGAATTTGAATTTGATGGTGAAGAGGTGATGACTTCTGCTAAAAGTGCATTTATACCAAAAACTAGAGTTCAAGTATATTTTTTAGAAAATATTGAACTATTTAAACAGTTAACAACTTTACTTTATAAATCAAAGAATGGTCGTGTGTTAACTGATAATGATGATCGGTACAACTATTTTTCTAAAGCTGCAATTGCAACTCTACCGCATCTTTTTTGGAAACCTGATGTAATAATTTGCAATGATTGGCAAAGCGCAGCTGTACCTCTTATCTATCAACAGATATATGATAAAAAAGATTTCTATGGAAAAATTAAAACTGTGTTAACCGTACATTCAGTGGATGAGCATTCTATTTTTAGTCGTGAATCTTATGATAAGGTGGGCGTTAAACTACCGAAGAATTTAAAAGGTGATTCCATCAATTGTTACGAGGCAGCAGCTCCCTATGCAGATCTAATTATTGCAGTTGATACGCCTTCAAATAATATAACTAAAAAACTATTAGAACTTCCTTTAATAAAATCAAATAAAAAGAAACTTGTTTCTATTAAAATTGATGATGATGAAAACCCTGATTTTAGTATTACGGCTACTGCTCTAAATGATCAACTGACAGAACATTTCGCTTAATTCCTCGTAGTATCACTTATTTAAGTGTTGATTATATGAATAAAAGTTATAAGAAATATTTTATTTACTATTTACTAGGGATTATACTCTTCTCATCTTGTGAAGAAGTGGCTATTCCTATAGATAACAGCGTTACTAATATACCCTTATCTATTGATACAGTATCTTTTCCAGTTATTAATACAATATCATATCAGGTTCCTCCTGATATAGGTTCGCATGAATTCCTTTATTTTGGTAAAAAAGAAGAATTTAGTTTTTTATATAATCTTATTCGTTTTAGCAATATAGATAGTACAAACCTTTACACTTTTGACTATTATAATGATTCATTGATTGTAGCTGATAGTATGAAATTAATTATGAGTTTTGTTTCCGATAGTATTGAAAAAAATGTAGATTTTAAACTTAGATATTTTCCTAATTATGGTGATTCTATTTTTAATGAATCAACTACAAATTATACTAATTTTGATCAATCAATTGCATCATCTGTTATTTCATCATCAACTATTTCTAGTTATTCTATTGATTCAGTAACAACTCAGCTAAAATTAAATTTTCTAATGGATACGACAATTATTAATACATTTAAAGATACATCTATAACAAGTTTTAACTCATCTTTTTTAGTGGAATTGACCAATGAAAGCTCATCTGAATTTAAATTATTTAGTTCTAACAATTCTTCAAGTCCACCTAAATTAAGAGTTTATTATCGTGAGTTTTTATCTGATTCTGTTGGTGTAGATACATCTTTTCATACGTATTATTCATCTCAAGATGTCTCTATAATTAATAAGCCAAACGTTTCAAACTCTGAAACATATAATCTTTCTGTTGGCCTCGCTAAAGGAATGCGATCTTTGTTATTGGTAGATATGGAGGGTTGGGAATTACCGAAAAGATCTATTATTAGTTCTGCAGATTTAGTTTATTATAGAATAAATGATGATACTTTAATTGGTTATTCTGTATCATCATATCCAATCAAAAGTGAAGCTGACTTTGATAAATTTAATATTTTTGAGATTGATCCATATGATGTCGAATTAAATTATCTTTCATCAGCCTCACTTATTGATAATAAATTAAAGATTGATTATCGAAAAATATCAACTGATTATGGACGTGGTGTAAAAGTTAATTATGGTTTTAAGTTGCAATCTAGTCCAAACAGTGACCCTTTTAAAACCATACAATTTCATAATTTAAATAGTAATACTTTATATCCAGTTTTAAGAATTATTTATGTTAAATAATTTTATAAGATTATGTTTACTAATCTCCTCTATTGCGGTTACTCAATCAACCTTTAATGGATATGGTTTAGGCTTAACTAGAACTTCTTTTCATTCATCCGTTAATGGTGCGGGAAGTATAGGCTTAATACCTTCTTTCCAGCCTGAAGTTTCAATGGATAATACAGCCACATGGCCTGGTCTTAACTTTACTTATGTTACTGGTTCATATTTAAATCAAGCCTATGGTATTAAAAACTCCAATATTATGAATCAAGCTTCTAGGTTTAACAAATTACAATTTGTAATACCAATTCGTGAAAGATATGCGTTAGGTTTAACAGTAAAACCTCTTAATAATCATAATTCTTTTTTCACTACTGATACAGTCTCTTTTAATTTTAATGGAAAAGATGTTTCTTCAAATAAAGAATTTCGTTCTGGCGGAGGAATAATGGAAGCCTCTCTAGGATTAGCTTTTCCTTTAAATAGCATAATGGGCTTAGGCGTTTCTGTGAATTATCTATTTGGATCTTCAAGAGATGAACAATCTGCAATTATTAATAATACATACTATAGAATGTTTAATCTTCGTACTTATACTGGTTCAACTTTTGATTTTGATTTTGCTGGATTACTCTACAGTGACAATTCTCTATCAATATCCACTTATGCTAAAGTTGGTTTAACAAATAATTCAATCTCAGGTAAACTATATCAATTTGACTTTTATGAAGATAGTAATAAGAGTTATTCATTTGATTTAAATGATTATCCAGATGACTTAGTTGCAGACACTACTTCAATAAATAATATATACTCTCCGAATAGCTTTAGTCTTGGTGTTAATTTAGCATTTAAAAATGATTTAAATATGTTTACCGAGCTTCAAATGTGGAATGATGAAGCTACTAATACTAATTATTCATCAATTTTCAATGATAAGATAGGAAGTAAATTCCATTTTGGTGGAGGTATTATAAGGTTTGGAAATTTAAATGCTAGAGCTTGGCAAGATCAGATCACTTTTAGAGTAGGTGCTTATCAAGATAAATACAAATTAATATATTCAGGAAAATCATTAATTGAGAATGGTATATCTGTAGGCTTTGGCTTTAAATTTGGTACTTCGAGTAACCAAATAGATTTTTCATATCGCAATGGCAATCGATCAATTACTTACGGTCAAAAAGAATTATTTAAAGAAATTACTATAGGAGTGAGTCTAGGGGATAGATGGTTCCTTAGAAGGAGAGCTAAACAATGAGAAGAAACAATATATTCCAAAATTTATTTTTATTAGGTGTGGCATCAATTTTCATGACGATGTGCGCACCTCCTGAACAATCAGATGCAGATGAAAATTTAGCTGAGCAAGCACGTCAAGACTCAATAAGGCAGGTAAGATGCCCTCGTGTGTTTAGTAGTGCTGCAGAGTTTTATAAGAATCGAGATTGGGAGTCAACTGTCAGAGCCTATGACGAATTAACTGATTTAGGTTGTGATCGTGATGATCCTCAAGAAGTATATCTTTATTATGCTATTGCGTATGAATACATGGGTAAATATGATAGTTCAGCAACTGTCCTTTTAAAAGGACTAACATTTTTACCTGATAATATAGACTTGAGAAAAAGACTTGCCTTCTCATATGAAAAGCAAGGTATGATAGATTTACAAATGGATGAACTAGATCGTCTTTCATTCCTAGCGCCTGAGGATATTGATATAAAAGATAAGCTAGCAAAGCTCTATGCTTCTCAAGACAAATATGATGATCAAATTTCAATATTGAAAGATCTTTTAAAAATTCAACCAAACAATGAAGCTGCGCAAAGTGACCTTGCACAAGCTTATGAAAAAAGTGGTCGTGATCCTTTAGATGTTTATAAAAATAGATTTGATAATAATCTAGACAATGTTAGTTATGGCCTAGATTATGCAGATAAACTTATTGTTGCAGATAGGGCAGATGATGCTATTGACGTATTGAAGCAAGTAGTTTTTGTTGATCCTTCAAGTAAGGTTGCATATCGAAAATTAGCTCAAGCATATGATTCAGATGATAGGTTGCAAGATGCCGCTCGAACCTATGAGCGTCTTTTCAAACTTGATCCTCGTGACTTTAGAGTGGCAATTAAAATTTCAGATGTTTATGTAGAAAATCAAGATTATAAATCAGCTTTTAATTGGGCAGATAAAGCTTTAACGCTTTCAGGTGAAGGTGAAGCTTATGGTGCTAAAGGGAATGTATATTATAAAGCTTTTCAAGCTTGTAGGTCTGGAGAGATTTCTGTTGATGATCGAGTTGTAGCAACTTTATCTCATGAATTATTTATTCAAGCCGAAGAAAATGGTTTTACTAGGTATAGTAGATCAAAAGAATGGTTAAAAGAGAATGAAGTCCTCTTTGGTAAAGCTCAATGGTTTATGATGGATGCTGATGTGAAAAATAAAGGTTTTATTAAAGCTTCAACTGCCTGTTATAAATGGGTAAGTGAAAGACTTAATAAAGGTAAGGGTTGGTAATAAATTGACCAATAGTACAAACTCTTTCTCTTTTATAAAAAACTCTGATCCTGAAATATATGATATTTTACAAAAAGAAATTTCAAGAGAAGACTTAACTTTAGAATTGATAGCTTCAGAAAACTTTGTTTCCTATTCCATTTTAGAGATGGCTGGCGGTGTTATGACAAATAAATACGCTGAAGGTTATCCTGGTGCAAGATATTACGGTGGATGTGAGCATGTAGATGAGGCTGAAAATTTAGCAAGAGATCGTGCTAAAAAGCTTTTTGATTGTGAATATGTAAATGTTCAACCCCACTCAGGCTCGCAAGCAAATATGGCAGTTTTGATGACTTTCTTAAATGTTGGCGATACTATAATGGGTCTAGATTTAGCTCATGGCGGACATTTGACTCATGGTAGCCATGTTAACTTCTCTGGAAAATTATATAATTCTGTTTCATATCAGGTTGATAAAGATACAGGTAGGGTTGACTTTAATTCAGTAAGATCAATTGCTAAAGAATTTAAACCTCAATTAATTATTTGTGGTGGTAGCGCATATCCTAGGCATGTAGAATTTGAGCAATTCAGAGAGGTTGCTGATGAAGTAGGTGCTTTCCTTATGGCAGATATAGCTCATCCATCTGGATTGGTTGCAGCGGGCCTTCATCCTTCTCCTATGAACTATTGCGACATAGTCACTAGTACTACGCATAAAACACTTCGCGGACCCAGAGGTGGGATGATAATGATGGGTAAGGATATTGAAAATAAATGGAAAATAGTCGCACCTAAATCAGGTCGGACTAAAATGGTTTCTGAGCTTCTAGATTCATCTGTTATGCCTGGAATTCAAGGTGGCCCATTAATGCATATTATTGCAGCTAAGGCAATTGCTTTCAATGAAGCTCTTCAGCCAGAATTTAAGATTTATGCTCAACAAGTTATTGATAATGCTAAAGCTATGAGTGAAACTCTCTTATCAAAAGGTTATAATTTAATTTCTGGTGGAACGGATACACATGTTGTACTAATAGATTTAAGCAACAAAGATGTTACAGGGAAATTAGCTGAAAAAACATTGGAAAAAGCTGGGATTACCGTTAATAAAAATATGGTGCCATTTGATAAAAGAAGTCCTTTTATTACTAGCGGTATTCGTATTGGCTCACCTGCAATAACAACGCGTGGGATGAAGCAGAACGAAATGGTCCAAGTAATTAATTTAATTGATAAAATAATCACTAATATTGAAGATCAGTCAATTATTGAAAAGGTAAAAATTGAAGTAGAGTCTTTATGCTCCTCATTTCCTTTATATAGTGAATTGCATAATTAAATTTAAAAAAAACATTGTTCATTTATTAGTAAACCAACTTTTACTTTTTTCTTTTATATTTATTTCTTGTAGCCCCACTCTTACTGTTCTAAAGTTCAATCCAGAGTTTGCAAAAACATCTTATAAATATATTGCTGATAAATCTGAAAAATCGATTATAACATCACCAAATAATGGTAAAAAATTGTTGAAAGCATGTGAAACTTTAACAAAGTTTTCTTTTGGTTTTACAATGGAAGAAGCAGATCAAAAAGTAATGTTTGATTACAAAAAAGGTAAGCTGCTGTATAAAAGTGCACATGAAAAATTTGTTAGAGCTGTAGATTATGGTGAGCGAGCTTTAACAGTTAAATATAAAAATTATAATGATTGGATTATTGGTCAGACATCAAAATCTCCTATCTTTACATCCTTAGACTTACCATACTTGTACTGGACTGCTGGTGCGTATGGAGGTGCTATCAAATCAAGTCAAGGTGATCCAGAATGGATAATTAAATTACCAAGGCTAGGCAAATTATTAGAAACAGGACTTTCATTAGATCCAGAATGGAATAAAGGAGCTTTCTATAGTGCAATGATTTCGTATACCATGATTAGGCATGATGCTCCACCTGATAAAGAATCAATTGCAATAAATTACTTTAAGAATGCAGTTAGAGCATCAAAGGATTTAGACTTAGGGCCGTATGTTGCATTAGCTGAAAGCGTAGCCGTAACTACTCAAAATAAAAATGAATTTACTAATTTACTTTATAAAGCATTAAATATTGATATCAATACTGACTCTGATTTACGTTTAGCCAACTATATTAATCGAAATAGAGCAATATGGTTACTTGATAATATAGATGAGTATTTTTATTAGTTATTATGTTTAGAAAATTTTTATTAATAGTTTTTACTTTATGTTTAGTAAGCCAATTTATTTGGGCAAAAAAAATTATTATAAAAATGGCTACACTGGCTCCAGAAGGTACAGAATGGCATGGACTTTTAGTTGAGCTAGGGCAACAATGGAATGTTGTTACTAATGGTGAAGTTCGATTAAGAATCTATCCAGGTGGCGTTGTTGGTGATGAAAGAGATATGATTCGTAAGATGCGAATTGGTCAAATACATGGCGCCGCAATATCAAATGAAGGTATGACAGAAATAAATCCATATTTTACTACCTTTTACATGCCCATGATGTATCAGTCTTACGATGAAGTTGATTTTGTTCGAGATCGCTTAAGTGATGAACTAATAAATAAAACTGAAGAAAATGGATTTAAAATTTTAACAATGGTCGACGTGGGTTGGGCTTATTGGTTTTCTACAGATCCTATATATACTCCAGATGATCTTAAAAATAATAAAATTTTTATTTGGGCTGGCGATTATAAGTCTGCACAATTATATGAGAAACATGGATACCAACCAATACCTCTAGCAATGACCGATGTTCTCTCAGGTCTACAAACAGGTTTGATTACATCACTTGGTTTTAATCCATTATATGCATTGGCTCAACAATTGTTTGGCATTGCTGATAACATGCTTAATATGAAATGGGGCAACTTAACTGCAGCAATTATTATAGATTTAAAAACATGGAAAAAAATTAAGCCTGAACATCAAGAATCAATGTTAGCGGTAGCTAAAAAGATTGGCGATGGCTTTCAGCAAAAAAATAGATATGAATCTGATAAATCAGTTGAAGTGATGAAAAAATATGGTCTTAAAGTTAATACTCCAACTCCTGGACAAGTTAAGATATGGCATGACTTGATAAAATCAATGTCACCGGATATTCGTGGTTCACTAATAGAAGAAAAAGCATTTGATAGACTGATGGAGATAAAAAAAGAGATGGACTCTCGTTAGCTGACTATTTTATTTGTTTTTATTTAATATAAAATCTTTTGATCAAATTCTAACGTTTCTGGTTTTTATAATGTTGGTTTCTTTGCCAGTCATTGAAGTGATTTCAAGATTATTTAATTCAACTGGAATTGTAGCTTCTTCTGTTTTAGTTCAACATTTAACATTATGGGTAGGCTTTCTAGGTGCTGTTATAGCATCTCGCCGAAATAATCTTCTTTCTTTAACTACTAAACCTTTATTCTCAAATACTGAAATAATTGAATGGAAAAATATTGTTGGTAAAGTTACAAGTATTTTCATTGTTTTATTATTAGCATACGGTAGCTGGACTCTTGTGCAAGTAGAAATGGAATACCCATTTAATATTGCACCTTTTATTTCTAGATGGTTTACTCAGTTAATAATGCCTATTGGCTTTTTATTTATTGCTTTTTTTATGTTTATTAATAGTTTCCAATCAGCAAAAGAAAAGATACTTATTTTGGCTTTTATAGTTCTAGTGTCTTTATTCTTTATTTACTTTGAACCTATTCAAGAATCAACTTTTTTTATGTGGGTTTCTATTCTTGTGATTGCTTTATCTTTATACTCGGGAGCGCCTATTTTTGTAGGCTTAGGTGGTTTAGCTATTCTTTTTTTCTGGCGTGACTTTACTTCTCTATCAGCAATTTCAGCAGAAACATATCGCATTGTTGTTTCTCCAACGCTTCCGACAATCCCTTTATTTACATTTGCAGGTTATATCCTATCTGAAAGCAATGCTTCAACGCGTTTAGTTAATCTATTTCGTTCTGCTTTTGGTTGGATTCCAGGAGGAACACCAATTATTCTTGTTTTGCTTTGTGGCTTTTTCACAGCATTAACAGGTGGATCAGGTGTCACTATTTTAGCTCTAGGTGGTCTTTTTTTACCCATATTAATTAAAGAAGGTTATAGTAGAGTCTTCTCTTTAGGTCTTATAACAGTTGCTGGTTCCTTAGGTTTATTATTTCCACCAAGTTTGCCATTAATTATTTATAGTGTAACTGCTGGAGTATCTATAAAAGCTGTTTTTTTAGCTGGAATTATCCCGGGCTTAGTTATGCTTTTCATGGTAGCTGGTTGGGCTATCTTACAAGGTAAAATACAATCTGTTAAAAAACGTTCCTTAAGTTTCAATGAATTAAAAGATTCGTTATGGGAAGCAAAATGGGAAGCCATAATTCCTATTTTTATATTATTTGGAATTTTTGGCGGTTACTCAACTTTAGTTGAAACTGCAGCTATGACTGCTATTTATATCTTTATTGTTGAAGTGTTAATTCATAAGGATATTAAATGGTCAAGTCTTTATAAGATCACACTTGATTGCGCTTCTTTAATTGGTGGAGTTTTAATTATCCTAGGAGTGGCAATGGGACTTACTAGCTATCTTGTAGATGCTCAAGTGCCACTTCATTTATTAGAATGGGTTAAATTAAATATATCTTCAAAATTATTATTTTTACTCATATTAAATATTTTTTTACTAGCTGTTGGTTGTATGATGGATATTTTTTCAGCAATTATTATTGTTGTACCATTAATAACACCCTTGGGTATTTATTTTGGTATAGACCCTGTGCATCTATCTATAATTTTTATAGCAAATTTAGAATTAGGTTTTTTAACTCCTCCCGTAGGTATGAATTTGTTCTTATCAGCTTACAGATTTAAGGAAGATATGCCAACAATTTATAAATCAACGCTACCTTTTTTCATTGTAATGTTAATAAGTGTTTTAATTATAACATATATACCTCTTTTATCAACATGGTCACTAAATTAATTTAATTTTAATTAAAATATTTTTTCTATTTTCTTGCCTTGTCTAATAAGAAAAGAGTAATTTTAAACATGAATATGGAGTGCCTATATAATAACGCTAACGGTTGAATCGTTTCTCTAAACTTATAAAATATGTAACCCCTTTATTGGGTAAAGGAATATTCATGAAACGTTTATATTCAATTGTTGCGGCGCTTCTACTCTCAAGTAGTTCGTCCCTCAATGCGCAAAGTGAAGCTGGATCAATATTTTTACTCATTTCTCCAGGTGCTCGCGCTGGTGGAATGGGAGAGGCGCAGGTAGCAGTGGCAAATGATGCTTATGCTAGTTATTGGAATCCTGCTGGTTTGGCTTTCCTGGAAGGATCTGAAATAGCAATAATGCATGTTAATTGGTTACCAAATTTAGCTGATGACTTATACTATGAATTTCTAGGCTTTAGAAGAAAATTTGAAAATTTAGGAACCTTAGGTGGCCATTTAATTTATTTAAACCTTGGTGAGCAGGTTCGTATGGATGAGTATGCTCAATATCAAGGTAAATTTACATCATATATGACGGCAGCAGCTATTTCTTATAGTACAAAATTATCTTCTTCATCTTCTTTCGGTATGAATGCTAAACTGTCATATCAGCATTTAGTTGAGTTGGGTACTGGATCTGAAAAAGGAAGTGGAACTTCCACAGATTTTGGCTTTGATTTAGGTTATATGAAAAAAGGTTGGTTAACGCCAAAATTAGATCTGGGCCTGACAATGACAAATATTGGGCCGAAAGTTTCTTTTATAGATCCCGACCAAGCTGATCCACAGCCAACAAATTTAACATTTGGATTTGCTTACGAATTATTTAAAAATGAAAATAATAGTTTTAAGGTAGTTTACGATGTAGATAAACTTTTGGTTTCTTCTTATCCAGATATGGATTGGGATGGTGACGGTCTTATTGGTGGTTATAATAGTAGTGGTGATGAAACATCTAAAAATAACGACTATAATAAAAATGGAAAACTAGAAATAGCGCATAAAGATCCACTTTATAAAGCAATCTTTACCTCATGGGTGGATGATTGGTTATTGGGAGGAGATATTGATCTATCACCTTCCGGCGAAGATGCAGACCGAAAAATTGGCGGTTGGGAATGGTTAGGTGATGCGAATGGAAATGGAAGAAGAGATGCGGATGAAATGATTAATACTTTTAAAGAGTATGGTGCGAAGTTTGGTGATTCAAATTGGGGTGCCTATAATGAATGGGGACAAAAAGAAATTGGTTCAGCCGATGATAGATCATTGCAAGATGAATTAGATAAGTTAGTGCATAATTTTGGAATTGAATATTGGTATTCAACTTACTTTGCTTTAAGAGGGGGTTATTACTTTGATAAAACAGGTAAAATATCAAACCCTACATTTGGAGTAGGTTTAAGATTCTCAAATTATGGTTTTGATTTTGGTTATACTTCGGGAGAACCTGGTCATCCTTTGACCAATACCATGCGTTTCTCTATGAATCTTTTATTCTAATCTAGTTTTAGATGAAAGCTCCATTCTACCTTAGGAAGATTTCAATCTTTCTTTTAATCTTTTATTCAACGCTATTTAGTCAAATAAATGGTGATTTAAAAGTTGCTTTGATAAGAATCTCTTTTCCAGTAGATGCTTATCTAGGAATTTCTGGAAATGGAGATTACTTATATGATTCATATATAGATCAATGTGGCGAATATACAATCGATCCTCCACCTCATGATAAAAACTATTTCAAATCCCATCTAGAGGCTGTTAATAATTATTATAGATCAGTATCAAATGGGAAGTTTGGATTAGACTTAAGAGCTTCTAAAATTTTTCCCAGTGAAGATCAATCTAGCTATAAGCTTGAGCAAAAAATGAATTATTATAATGAAATAGATATGGATAATGTTCATGAAAAACGTATTACTGAATTATTAAAAGATGCAGCTACAAAAGCATATGAGATTGATAAAATTGATTATAATGAGTTTGATTTAATTATTATAGTTCATCCAGGCGTAGGGCAAGATTTTAGTTTACCATTTCTCGATCCAACGCCTGAAGATATTCCTTCTACGTATATTGATACTGGAATGGTAGTGAAACATTTAGGTGGACCTATTAAATTTAAAAATTCATCGATTTTAAATGGAATTGTAATTCCGGAAACACAAAATCATCTTTTTTATGAATCTGCATTATTTGGTCAAATGGCAAATCCATGTGATGCCCAATATAGCTTAACTGGCACGTTATCAATGATGATAGGTTTTTCAATAGGTCTTCCTCCATTATGGAACATAGAAACTGGTTTCTCTGGAGTGGGAATCTTTGCACTAATGGATCAAGGCTCAAATAATGGTAGAGGTATTATTCCAGCACCGCCTGATGCTTGGACTAGAGTTCATGCAGGTTGGGCTACAACAATTATACCTTCTAATTTTAATAAAATTGAACTGAAAGATTCTTTG
>Ga0114994_10002601_pt1 | contig 13212 bp, 8 predicted proteins | sample ArcticOcean_MG_C_9_FD_87043 | JGI IMG/M metagenome (GOLD analysis project Ga0114994, IMG submission 87043) | Marine microbial communities from western Arctic Ocean - ArcticOcean_MG_CB2_152 | ecosystem: Environmental > Aquatic > Marine > Oceanic | place: Arctic Ocean: Canada Basin | collected... | reverse complement strand
TTACGTGGGGCGAAGAGGCGAGCGGCGAAGAACAGCGTTCTGGCGAGCGGCGCAAAACACACTAGGGGCTAGTGGCGCAAAACCTACTAGGACCTGTGTGACCCGTACCGTTAACGGTACGGGGCACGGGTCGGCGCCCGCGGCGCTCGATGCAGTGCTTTAAACAGTGTAGATGTTTTTGAGCTCGGCGCGCGCACTAGGCGTCGCCGAGTTCCTCAGGACGAAATGGGACACTGAAACCATGCGAGTAGTAGAGTAAGTTATGATGAGGAGATCTGGCGGGTACGAGAACGACGTGGTTCCAGAGGCAGCGATTTCCTGCACGGGTTTTGCCCGAGCGCAGCTGCGCAGGCCTCAACGCATTATGCCGCCGCGGGGAGGCGCGCACCTACGCGGCAGGAAGATGTCTCACGATCATTACTACGCCGGCGACCGCGGGTCCTTGGACAGCGCCGCTGTCGACCCCGAGCCCCCGGCCGCGTTGAGCCGCGCCGCGCGCGCGAGGGCCCGCGCGCCGTCCCGGGAGTTCGACGAGGACCGCGTCGACCAGACGCGCGTCGGCGTGTGCGGCGACGTGGCGAACGTTGACAAACCCTTATGACTATTCCTTGCTACTAACACATTACTTTCAATGTCCGTGAACGGCACCGCCACGATCGCGAGCTTGGCACCTCTAGCGGCCGCCCCTATAAAGGACGTCGAGCACACCACGGCCATGTCTAAAAACCCCGCCTCGACCCAGTCGAGGGCCACGCCGCCGCTCGGCTCGTCGTAAAAGGCGAAGCACGCGTCCACAAAGTCCAGGGACTTGCCCATGATCCCCAGCACGGCCGGCGACGCGAGGCGCGGGGCACCGATTCGTACGGTGCGGTTGCAGGGGCGGCACGGCGGCGCGGCGGCCGTGCCGCAGGCCGCGGGCGGCGTGCTCTCCGCGGGCGCGCGGCCGCCGGCGCCAGACTCGAGGGCGTCGTTCGTGGGGCCCGGGGCGTGCCCGCGGTGGTGCCCGCGGCGGCGGCAGCGGCCGCGAGAAGGGCGAGCGCCGGGAGCGCGCCGCGAAACCGGCTCGCGGCGCGGCGCGGCATCGCTCTTTGTTTCGGTTTTTTCGTCCGGCGGTTGCGTGGCGGCGTCGCCGGTCTCCCGGTCCGCGTCCCGAACCCGCAGCGCGCGCGCGCCCGCTTATTTGGCTACTTTTGCGCAGTGCTCTTAATTTTTTGTTTTTCTTCCGCGGCGCTCCGGCGACGGCGCCGCTCCTCTGTCGTATCTGAGCACTACGTGGGGAGAACCTCAGACCGCAAGATGGCCCCCCGCGCTTTCGCTGACACACCAGGAAGATGCTTTCGCTCGCGTTCTGGTTCGGGTTTGGAAATTAGGCAAAAAGTTGCGACCTAACTATCTTTCCAACGCTCCCGGAGGAGTAAACCGGAGGACTGCAGCGTTCAGCTCACAGCCCGTCGACATCTCGACCCGTCCCAGCGCCGTGCCAAGCTACAAGCTTGTAGCGCCGCAGCAGCGGGCAAAAGCTGCTCGGCAACGCGCCGACGCGTTCGCGGAAGCGACGAGACCGGCCGACCCGGACGAGGAGTGCCGGCGCGTAGCGCAGCTCGACCGCACGGGCTGCCCAACCACTCATAGGCAGCCTTCCGCCGCACGGCATAGGAAGAGGAAGAAGCCAGGCCAGCTCATAGGAAGAGGAAGCTTCCGCTGCAGCCATGCCGCCCAAGAAGAAGAAGGCCGCGAAGAAGAAGAAGGACGCGGGCGCCGACAGCAAGAGCGCCAAGAAGGCGACGGGCGCCAAGAAGGCCAAGTCGACGAGCCCGGCCCCGAAGGACAAGGCGCCTACGAAGAGTGCCAAGAAGGAGGAAAAGGCGCCCGCGAAGAGTGCGAAGAAGGCCAAGAAGGGCGACGCCTCCGCCAAGAAGGGCGCCAAGAAGGGCAAGGCCAAGAAGGGCAAGGAGAACGTCGTCGAAAGCGACTCGGAGGAGGAGCTGCCCCACATCCCAACCGAACGGGAATTATGGCGCACCTTCGGCAAACTCCCGGAGGACACGTGCGGCGCGGAGGATTTATTACGGTACGAGCTCCTGGCGCACGACGAGGCTATGTTAGATGAGGCCATTGAGCGACGCCCGCACACGGCCTCGTGTCACGGCTTTGCGATCCACTGGCTGCCCGAAGTGAATCAGCAGTGGCACGCGACGCCGCCTGTCCTAAACACTTTGCTCAAATCGGACAAACTACCGCGCCTCGGCAAGGCGCACGAGCTGGACCGCAAGGGCGTGGAGCGGTGCTGGTTGCTACTCCGGAGTCACTTCGAGCCCATAAAGCCCCCGCCAAAATACGACGAGGCCGTCGAAGCCCGGAAGAAGGAGGAGAGCGACGCCGTACGGGCGATCCACAAGTTCTTCCGGCGCTTTTCTGGTGTCAAAGTGGCCCTCGACGCCTTCCTGCGGCCGCCGGACCCGACAAGTCCTACGAAGTCGGTCGGCCAGGGGCCGTCCACGGCCTTTGTCTTGCCGCTCAATGACGCGCACGCGCTGTTAGGGCCGCGCGCTTGTAGTTTGCGAGGCTTCTACGACTTTCTGGAAAGTGCCGGCGAGGCGTTTGCGGGGGGCTACCCCTACGACCCCGTGAAGTGGCGGCCTTTACAATATTTGATAAGGGAGCACTACTTCCTGCCCGACGATGACACTCGCATGCAAGTGCGGCCCCGGTCGTCAAGCGCGGCCTTTGCGCTCGATGGGATCGACCGCCGCGTCGCCGCGAAACACTTGCCACTCCAACGACCGCGCATCCTGAAACCAAGAAGACGACAGGACGACTTGAGGGACCGGCCGCTCTCGCCGCGGGAAGCGGTAGATGTCGCACATGACGTGGCCCAGGGCAATTTGGAGGTCGCCGAATTTATCGACGAGGACGCGTGCAACGCGCCGGACCCCCACGGCGACCGGCCGCTAGTCGTGGCCGTGCTCGCGGGCAAGTTGCGGAGCATCAATGCTTTGTTAGAACGGGGCGCGTGGCCGTCGGCGCCGTCGTGCTCGCCGTACGCGTCCGGCGCGACCGCCTTGCACTATGCCTGCGCCAAGGCCGACGCCGACGCCGTGCAAATCCTGTTGAAGGGCGGCGCGGACCCGAACGCCTGTACTACATGTGGAGAGGTGCCCTTGCACTACTTGTGTAGAGCCCCGTTACCGCCGCCGGCGGACGAAGTCGAGTCCGACTCGGACGAGGAGGAGCCGCCCGACGCCAACCTGACGAATATTGCCAAGTTGTTGATTGATTTTGGAGCGCACCCCGATGGGTACGAGGACCGCCGCTTGAACCGGGCGGACCCCCTACCTCCGCCAGCACCGGAGGAGGCGGACGCCAAGGGCAAGAAGAAGGGCAAGAAGAAGGCCCCCGCCAAGAAGAAGGGCAAGAAGGACAAGGGGGACGATGCTGGCGACGAGCTGCCACCGCCCGAGCAGGGGGGACCGGTCTCACATGAAGGCCACCGGGCCACGTCCGAGACGCACGCGGCGCAGTACACGCCGCTCCAGCACGCGGCGTCCGTGGGCCACCACGCCGTCCTGAAGGAGTTGTTGCGGCGCGAGGCGCGCGCGGCGTCCGTCGCCGAAACCGACGCGGGGGACCGCAGCACCGCGGTGTCTCTATGTGGTAGGGCAATCGCGTGCCCGGACCCGCCGACCGAGGCCTTCGCGGCCTTGTGCACGCTGCGGACGTACCTGCACCTGCCCCCGCCCCTGCCGCCCGGGAAGGGCGGCCCCAAGAAGGGCGCCAAGAAGAAGAAAGCGCCGAAGAAGAAGTAAGTAGCTGTGACTGTGTTTGTTAGGGCGGCGCGTCGGCGGCGTCGGGGGCCGTGGACGTACATGTAGGCACGCCGCCGCCGCGACCGGGGTCGTAGACCGGCGTCGGACACAATGCGTCGGAACTCCGTGATATTGTGACGGTGCTAGGGCCCGTGGGCGGGGCCCTGAGGAGGAGACACCGCGCGTTGCCTACTCACTCACGAAAACCCGTTTTTATTAATGAAATATTTTGGGCAGAATTTTGGCCGTGCGCAGCGGCAATTTCAAACGTACAGCGATGGGCTGCCGCCGGCACGCCACTTTGAGCAAACGCGCAGGCTGCACGCCGCGGTAAGCAGACACAAGCGCCGGGATGCGCCTCTTGCTGGGCGTCGCAGTCGCCCAGGCCTGGCTGCCCCAGCGGCCCCTCAACGGCAGCTGGACCCACAGCATCGAAGCGGAGCTGGACCGGAGTTTGAGGCAGTACGCGCGGCCGGCGGACGCCGCCGCGGCATTTGAATTAGCAAAACAGTTACTCGCGGACCCGTACCGCTTTGTGTTGATCCTTGGCGACACGTTAATCGCGGACACGCGCCTCGTCTTCAACAAGAAGGGCATGCACCATTTAGAATTCGTGAAGAGTATCATTGAGAGGCGGGGCCACGAAAATGTCCTCTATAGCTACGAGTGGAACGCGGACGGGTATAGGAGTGAAGACCAGTTGGTGCGGGAGGGGTGTCCCACGCCCTTTGACTTAACAAGGATCAAGCCGCGGTCCTGGGCATTACAGCAGACACAAGTACCGATGCCGCGTTTTGTGATAGCGAAAAGGCACGGCTACGACCAGTGCGGTTTACTAGTGCCGAACTGCTATTTTGATGATCTGAAGCGGTGGCGCCACGTCACCAAGTTGATACGCGGGGAAGCGTCAAACAGAACCTTTGAGTCGCGGGACGACCGCGCGTTCTGGCGGGGGTCCATTCGGACGCAGCCAGAATGTGCGGACGAGGGGGGCAACTACGCGCGGACCCAGGCCGTGGCGCTGAGCCAGACCCACCCATCCCTCTTTGACGTCAAGTGCCTTGATTGTGATGTGCGGAACGAAGTTGCAAAGCCATGTCCGGCGTACGCCTTCGACGAAGAAACGGCGTCCGTCATCAAGGGGGACTTCTCAATGTTACACGCGCCCCACATCGGCAAGGCCCTGTACGCCAAGTACAAGTACCAGCTGAACCTCCCGGGCAGCGTGAGCGGTTCCTACTCGCGGAACTTAAATCACCTGTGGTCCGTCGGAAGCGCGGTGTTGTTGTGGGACGCGCCCTTCGTCGAGTTCTACTACCCCGCGCTCCGCGATGGGGAGACGCACGTCAGTGTGGCACGAGTCGATGCCGCGGGGAAGCTCGCTGCGTTGCGGGGCGACCGGGTCTTGCAACAGAAATTGTTAACGAACGCCGAGCGCGTCTCGGAGGAGCTCCTGTGCCCCGCGTGTCTAGAGGCGTACTGGCGGACGCTCATCGACCGCTACCGGCGCTACTTTCGGCTTGATAGAGTGCTCGATGATCGCGTCACGTTGCAACGGCTACTCGACACGCTGGACGTAGAGGCGTTGCAACTGGTCGCGTTGGACGTGTCGACGAAGTGGAAGCTGGTCCAGCCCCGCTTCATCACGTCGCGCGACCAGTTGGTGGCTTTAGCGGACGCGGCGACGGCCGACCCGCGGGCGACGCCGGCGCCCGCGCGGGCGTGGCGGGCGAAGCGGCGGAAGAAGAAGGCGCCCGTCGACGAGGACGTCGCGCGGCGCGCGGCCAAGAAGTGGCTCCGCGGCGTGGTGCCGGTGTAAGTTGTTTTCGATTTCGTTCTTTTTATGTGTCCGCGGCTCGGCTGCTTCCGGCGCCGGGGCTGGACGGCGAGCTTCTGCTTCGTGTACTATGTCCTTTGCTGACACATTAAAGTACTATCCTTTACGCACTCCCCGGCGACGGCGTTTCGCGGGCGCGGAGCGCTGCTCGCGAATATCGCAGGGATATCACAATGCCCGATGTGAACGGGTGCGCGTTGCCGAGAACGCGCCGCGCAGTCCGTTCCGTATCCTCGAAGGTCGTCACGGCCTCGCGAAGATCATCGACACCTATGTGCCTCGTACCGTTAACGGTACGGGGCACGACCGTGGCGCTGTCGTCACAGTAAATCGCCCGCGCGTAAAGCACCCTCATCGTAAGCGTGATTCTATCATTCTCCCCGAGAACGCGTCGCGACATGGGTATCATTTTGCGCAACAGCGACTTGGCTTCTTCGAAGCGATTTAGTTGTTTTAGCAATGACGCGTAGTTGTTGGCTTCTATCAGCGTGGCTCTATGTTCCTTTCCACTGAGCTTCAGAGTTCCAGAGTATACGTCTCGGCGGATAAGGAGGGACTTCTCAACCTGTCCAAGCTGTTGATACGTATTCGCAATACTGCCTTGCGTGATAAGGTATGTCGTGTTCTGACACCGGCGCGCCGCTCCCGCAGTACGGCGTGACCCTCGGGACGCGGCAGGCGCTACGGCGCTACGCTACGGCGCCGCCGCGGCAGGGCCGGCCCGGGGACGCGGACGTCGTGCCCATGTGCTTCAAGTGCGGCTGGCGCAACTGCCGCCGGGTGCACCCGCGGCGCTGCCTCGGGGCCGGCGGGCCCTGCGCGGTCTGCGGCATGACCTCGCACGCGACGCGCTACCACGACGAGTTCGAGGGCCACGTCAAGGAGCGCAAGCCGCGGCCCCCGACGGAGCCGGAGGGCGAGGACGTCGAGGCCATGCTGCGCGGGCTCGGCCTCGGCCAGAGCCCGCCGGCGCAGGCGCGGCCGCTGCCACCGGCGGCCCCGCCGGCTTAGTACGGGGGGACCCTCCACGCCCTCTCCGAGCCCCCGTACCCCAACTGGCCGCCGAGCCCCAGGCCCGCGCCGCCGCCTCCGGGGCTCCAATTGGCCGCCGCGCCCCAGACGCTGCCGACCCTGGCCCAAGGCGCCCCGCTCTTGACGCCGGCGGCCTTCACGCCGGAGCTCTTCACGCCGGAAATGCCGGACCGGAAGATTGACGACCCGCCCGCGGCGCCGGCCAGCCCGGATCCGGGCCGGGTGGCCTACGCGCCGGCGCCGGCGATGCCGTCGATTCAAGGCGCGGCGCCGCCCCCGACGGACGAGGCGCTATGACGTCCGGCGGCGCGCACCGTGTGCGCGTTGCCCGGGCCGCCTGTCCTGCAGAACATGCAACGAGCTTGGCTCTCGCTCAGTGCGTAATACCTAATTAGGTATTACGCACGGCCGGCCGCCGTCTTAGGGGCTGGGGACCGGACCTGTCAGTGTTGTAGGTATTTGTTTGTTTATACTAAGTAGCCTCTAGTCTAGTTAACTTTGCGCGCGAAAAGGGCGCGGCGCCCAGCATCCGCCCAGGCTCACGCGGCGACCTTTGCGGGCATCTTGGCGACGGGGCCGTCGTAACCGTCGCGCTTGGCGAGGGCGGAGAGCTCGTCGTTGAGCTCCGCGAGCGCGGCCGCCGGGAGCTCGACCTGCTTGCCCTGCTTGGCGGCGGCTGAGGTCGCGGCGGCCTTGAAGTGCGCCGCGAAAAGGTCCGTGACGAGCGCGGGCTTGGCGTCCGGGCTCGAGAGGGCGTCGATGGCCTCGGTCAGGGCCTTGGTCTTGACCTCGGGCGACGCGAACTGGCCCGTGACGGCCGCGGCGGCGTCGGCCACGAGCTTGGCCTGAATGCCCGCCGTCACGAGCTCGTCCTTGGCCACGAGCGTGTCGAGCTTCTTCACGATCGAGTCGCGGACCGCGTGCTGGAGCTCCATCGTCTTGGCGGCCTTGAGCAGGCCCAGGGCCTCGGCCTGCGCGCCCGAGATGGCCTTGAGCTCGCCCAGCAGCGCCACGCGGCCCGCGTGCGCGTCGACGACCTCCTTGATCGACGCGATGGCCTCGTCCTCGAGGGCGTTGTGCTGCGCGATGATGGCCTTGCCCTTGGCGTCGAGCATGTCGGCGATGGCCTGGTTGCCGAGCACGTAGGACGCGCCGCAGAACATGGCGAAGACGCCCACGAGCTGGGTCTCCGCGGAGAGCATCAAGACCTCGTTCGAGATGACGGGCACGGCCAGCCAGATGCCGAGAGGCAGCTGGTACTGCCACTTGTCCAGGCCCAAATCTTTGAGCACCGACAGCGACCGGGCCGGCGCGACGGCGGGGCGCGCCGCCCGGGTCGTCGCCCTCGCCGCGAGGCCGGCCGCACGCCTGGCGGCTAGCATCCTGCGGTACTTTTCGTCGCTCGCTGACGGCGGAGGTCTCGCTCGGCTTCGAGCGGGCCGGCTGCTGGCGGCTCGGCGTCGAGCGGGCCGGTTGCTGTCCTTGCGCGGTGGGGCGGCTGTCCTTGTTACCGGCGAGTGGAGTAAGCGGCGGCGGCTTTTGGCCGGGTTTTGACGCCCCTCAAGGGGCAGATTCCTCCCGTGGGCTTCTGCGCAGCGCTCAGGGCGACTCGCCTGCTCCGGGACACATCCAAGAAGTTTTTTTTTTAGGATGTTGACGAGGACACACAAACGCAAGCTTATATCCCGTCGATCTCGCCACGCCCTTCGCGCGTCAGCACCCAGTGGCGTTTCGGTAGATCCCGAGCGGTCAACGTTGGTTTCCTACACGTGCAAAGCTCTGTTAGCAGCGCATGGCGACTGGGCTTGTGGTAGCGGCCACCCTGCTGGGCGCAGCGGCCTGGACCCCGCCGGCGTCGTTGCGCGCCCCAAGGCACGTTGCGCTGCGCGCCGCCGCCACGGCGAAGGCTGATGAGTTCACGGTCATCGGCAATGACGGTAAAAGGGTATCGCTCAGCAAGGGCGAGAAGGAGCGCGTCTTCATCGACGCGATCCAGAGCTACTACTTCGACGGGCGCCAGGTGCTGAGCGACGCGGACTTTGACCTCCTCAAGGATGACCTCGCGTGGGAGGGCTCGGAGTACGCGGTCCTCTCAAGAAATGAGACGCGCTTCCTGGGCGCCATGGGCGCGTATTCGCGCGGCGAGGAGTCCATCATGGGCGACGGCGAGTTCGACGCGCTCAAGGCGAGCCTCAAGGCCCAGGGGTCGATCGTTGCGTGCTCGACCGAGCCGCGCTGCTTCCTCGACACGGGCATCTGCTCGGTCACGTTCACGCCCGACCGCTTCCGCGGCATCGTGCTCTACCTGCCCGCCATCTCGGTCCTCACGCTTCTCTGGACCGGTGGCACCTACGAGCTCATCTCCGCGAGCCGGGGCCTGAACCCGCTGATCACGCTCCTCATTGGATCGCCCCTGATCGTGTCCGTCGCGCAGTACCTTACGGAGCAGGCCCTCTTCAAGGACCCGTTCATCGCCCAGGGGCCGTGCCCCGACTGCGGCGCCAACAACCGCCTCTTCTTCGGCGACATCCTCGGCGTCGAGGGCTTCCAGACCGAGGGCGACGTCCAGTGCTCCAACTGCAAGACGGCGCTCAAAGTGAACCGCGACACGCTGCGGGTGAGCTGCAAGAAGGCCCTATTTTAGAGGGGGGAGCAGACCTAAAAACCATGGATATTCCGAGCGACTTGGGGCGACTCAATTGGCGACTTCTCGCGGACGCCGACGGATATCTAGATTGTCACTGGTTTGATCCGAGTCAATCAATTTCAATTATGTCACCAAAATATCGGCGAGGAGGACGGCGTCTCAGGACTTCAGGTCCGCATCTCGCCGCTTCTTGGTCTTCGCCCCGCACCCTGTCGAGGAATTTAGGCTAAGTTTACCCGAATTTTCGTTGCAAAGGGTACCTGGACCTCCGGCTTAGGGGCCCGGGGGGCGTGGTCTAAACGCGACAGCCCGCACCCCCGGGCCCAGATGCCCACGTATGAATAATGTATGAATAATAATTAGAACACTATCGAGCAGCAAGACGACCGGCGACCGAATGAATAATAATAAAACCACAGGCATGTTAAACTACTGGTCCTCGACCTCCTCCTCGAGGGAATCGAACCAATTTTCGACCTCCTCCACGGTGATGACGTCGTCGCTGTTCGCGTCGATCTCCCGGAGTGCCACCTGGATAAATGCCTCGAGCGCCTCGGGGTCGTCACGGAACTTGTTCTGGCGCAAGGCGATGGCGGCGAGAGCGTCGCGTATCTCCTCTACGTCCACAATCCCGTCGTTGTCGCGGTCGATGAGGTGGAGCCGGTCGCCGAGCCGCTCGTCGACGGACGCGATTTCGCGTGCGATCTTGGCGGTCATCCGCTCGAGGCGCTCCTCGAGCGCGACGACCTTGCCGTCCGGCGCGGGCGCGTCGTCGGCGGCCTCGGCGGCGGACGACGAGGAGGCTGCCGCCGCCGAGGAAGAGGCGCCCTCCGAGGCGCCCGCCGCCGAGGAGTCCGCCGCGGCGCCCGCCTCCGAGGAGTCCGTCGCGGAGCCCGCCAACGACGCCCGGACCTCGGCGAGCTCGTCCTTCTCGCGCTCGAGCGCCGATTCGTAGGCCATGTCCACCAGGACCCCGGCGACCTCCATTTTTTCTTTGGCGGAGAACGAGGTCGCGCTCGCGTCGGCGGGCGCTGCGAAGAGCGCCTCGGCGGCGGCGTCCGCGTCGGCCGCCGCGCGGCGCTCCGCGGTGGCGGCGGCGTCCGCGGCGGCCTCCGGCGTCGCCGCCGCCAGCGCCGCCGCGTCGACGGGCGGCGCGTCGGCGGCCTCAACGGCGACGGCGGCGGCGGCGTCGTCGTCGTCGTCGCGGCGGCGCGCGGCGTCGCGCTCCTTCTCCTCGAGGCCCTCGGCGTCGCGACGCTCCTCGGCGATGAGGCGGTTCTGCTGCTCGAGCGAGAGGAGCCGCGCGGTCTTGAGCTCCGCCGACGCGTCCTCCTCCTCGCGCGTCGCGGCGGCGGAGACGGCCTCGTTCACGAGGTCGGCGTCGAGCGCCGAGATCGACTCGGCGATGGCGCGCTCGGCGGCGCCGCTGTCGGGCGCCGCCGCCGGCCGCTGGAGCGCGAAGGCCTGCGACATGATCAGGAGCGCGATCGGCAGCTCGCGGAGCGCGGCGAGGTCGAGCCAGCGCGCGAGCTGCGCGTGGTACTGCGCCTTGGTGAGGCCGACGCCGCGCATGCCGCGGTCCGCGCAGGCCTCCTGCTTTTCCTGGCGCGTGAGCGTGTCGAGGCCCTCGTAGACGATCCGACGGTCGTCCGCGCGCAGGTCGCGGATGCGCGTCCGGAGCAGGTACCTGAGGAGCGCGTCCGTGCCGTAGGGGTTCAGGCCCATGTACTGGCAGAGACCCACGAGCTGCGCGCGCGGCAGGTTGTCGAGCATGAGGTCGTCGCCGAACGACTTCGCGACGCGTGACGCGTCCTCCGGGCGCGCCTCGCCCGCGCGGGCCTTGGCCACGAAGTCGGCGAGCTCGGCCGCCGACGGCCCGCCCTCCACGGTGCCGTCCTTCCGCCGGCCGCCCCGGCGCAGCTCGCCGAGCGCGTCGCCGAGAAAGCCCGCGAGCGCGAGCTGCGCGCGCAGCGTCGCCTTGGCCTTCTCCTCGCGCTTCGTCGAGTCCTGGAACGTCGACGGCAGCATGCCCGGGAAGACGGCGAGCGCGACAGGCAGCAGCAGCTCCATGAACGGCACGATGAGGAAGATCGAAAAGGGCACGAGGCGCATGAGGTCCGCGGACGTCCGCGTCAGCTGCTTCCGCTCGCGCCGCGTCAGGTCGTGGCCGGCGAGGACGCGCGTCAGCAGGCTCGACGACGTCTTCACCTCGAGCCACAGCAGCTTCGACCCGAGCCAGTACTGCTTCATTGTCTCTAGGAAGTGCGTCCAGTGCCGCCGCAGGAACGGCTGCGGCGGCGCCGCGCGCTCGGCCGACGCGTCGACCGGCGCGGCGACGTCTCGAGAGGTAGCGCCGGACGGCGGCGCGGCAGCCGCGCGCGGCGCGTCGGCGGGCCCGGCCGCGCGGTCGATCGGCGCCGGTGCCGGCGTGGCCGGCCCGGCCGCCTCCGCGGCCGGTCCGTCAGTCGCGGCCGCGGCCGACTTCGCGCTCAGCGGCCGTCGTTGTGCGTCGCGCAACTGCGGCCGCGCTGCCGCCGCGAGCGCCCGGCGCCATGGATCGAGATGCGTCGGCCCGCAGCGCCTCGCCACGACGCCGACCGCGCGTGGTCGCCGCCGGCGCACAGCGGCTGCTAGGTAGCGCAGGGACATTGCCCCCGGCGTGTTAACGTTAACGTAGCTGTGCGACGGTGGAGAATTGCAACACGCGCATGGGGTTCCTGCAGGACGCCGTCTACCTATTGTGCTGCTCAAAGCGAGAGATGGCAAACAACGAACCCGTGCGATAAGCCTGATCATGCATGAGAAAAATGGCAAGCATCGGTGAACGTCGTGCGGCGTGGGCTGGGCTGCCCCAAGCAATGGGATGACACTACATCTGTCTTGCGTGCTGCTCGCGGCGCGCGCCTTCGCCGTTCCACCTTTGAAGGAGCACATTTTCGCCCTGAGCGCTGCGAGCCCGCGCGGCGAGATACACGATTGCTGGGCGCAGCGCGAGCACGACGCCTACCCGCCCGCGAGCGAAGCGCTACGCAGCTGCTGCCTGCCGTCGGACGCCGACCGCCTGCGCACGCGGGAGGAGCTCAAAGTGCGACCGCTGCACTTCCCGCGGAGCTACGTGGAGCTCGCGTGGCAGCTCGTCAACCGGACGGCGCGGGACCTCGATTTCAACTTCGTCGGGCGGATCGACGCGCGGCCCGTCAAGGCCGCGCGGCAGTTCGTGCCCGGCTTCGCCAAGCGCCACTTCACGGCCCGGTCGTACTACGCCGAGTCGCGGCCGACGCGGGGCGGCGCCTACGCGCCGCTGGGCCCGTGGGACCGCACGCGCGACAAGGCGCTGAGCGAACGCATGGTGCCGTCGCAGCACCTCCAGGGCCACGATGCGGACCCGTGCCTCATCGCGGCGTACGACGCGGACTACATGAGGATCCTCGCGCGATCCAAGTTAACGCTTGCGCCGCGCGGCGAGCGGCGGTGTTCGAGACGGCATTGAATCGCTTCGACTCTGCCCAGACACGTTTCATTGGTCGATTCCTCCGCAGGCGACCAGCCCTGGAGCATTCGATTTTACGAGGCCATCCTCTGCGGAAGCATTCCCATCGTCAAGGGGGGGCGCGCGCGGAACGCGGCGGAGCGGCGCCTGGGCTACAAGTACTACGACGCCACGAAGACCGACACTTTCGCGTACCGCGAGGATTGGGCACGGTCGAACATCGACATCTTCCTGCGGCACCAGACCTACCTTATCGACACGAGGACCCCGTTCGCGCCACCGGCGACCGAGGAGTGGCGGCGCCACGCCTGGAACCCGAACGGCGTCTCCGCGAGGCCGCCCCCCGGCGCCCTGGCCGTCGTCATCGACGGGCTTCTGGCGGACGCTGCCGACCGCGTCG
>Ga0114994_10002600_pt1 | contig 13214 bp, 7 predicted proteins | sample ArcticOcean_MG_C_9_FD_87043 | JGI IMG/M metagenome (GOLD analysis project Ga0114994, IMG submission 87043) | Marine microbial communities from western Arctic Ocean - ArcticOcean_MG_CB2_152 | ecosystem: Environmental > Aquatic > Marine > Oceanic | place: Arctic Ocean: Canada Basin | collected... | reverse complement strand
GAAACGACTTGAGACCTTCGTCGCCGTCACCGAAGTACACGACGCGACCGCGCGCCATGAACGAGACCCGGTCCAGGGTCTGCCACGCGGCGTAGGACGGTTGGTGGAGCGTGAGGATTACAGCGATCTTCGACTGGTCCGCCACGGCCTTGACCTTCTGGAGCACGGCCAACGCTGAAGCAGAATCAAGGCCGCTCGTCGGCTCGTCCAGGAGCAGCGTCTTGGGCTCCGCGACGAGCTCGACGGCTATGGACAGGCGCCGCTTCTGGCCGCCGCTCAGGCCCTTGAGCAGGATCGTGCCCACTATAACGTCCTGGCAGCTACTGAGTCCGACCTCGTCGAGCAGCGCGTCGGCGCGCCTCTTCGCCTCGGCACCTGTGTTGGAAGTGTGTCGCGTCGATGGCGTGACCTCGCGTTCTCAGGACACACCGCGCGGGACCACCGACGAGGGCCGCGGCCGTGTGCAGCGTTTCTCTCGTAGTAAGCACGCCAACGAACGCTTCCTCCTGAGAGACGTACGCGCAGCGCTCACAGCCCGATATGTCTCCGAGGAGGGTCCGGCCCTTGCGCGCGCCGTCGATGCGGCCCGCCAACGCATCGAGCAGCGTCGTTTTGCCGCTGCCGCTCGGACCTAGCACGCCGCACACTTGCCCACCGAGCACCGCGCCCGAGCAGTCGTCGAGGATGGTCTTCTGGCCGGCGCTCTTGTGCGGCACTTTGAACGTGATGCCGCGCCAGCGCGCTTCCCAAGCCGCGGCGGGCTGCTCGACGTCGACTTTGCTTTGCATGTTATTGTTGTGGCAGTGGCAGCCAGTGCTGTTCAAGACCTGGCCTGTCTGCAGTGTTTGTGCGGCTCTACGGTCCCACAGTTGACTTTTCGCTGCGCAGGAGCTGTATCTGATACCAGGCCACGTATCCGTGGCTCTAGCTCTCTCCTGGCGCTTTGTGTTCTGAGCTGTGCGGCGTTTTACTCGGTGAGAGTGTCAAAACCCGTCATAAGTCGCAAGTTGATTCGTCACTCAGCACTGAGGCCAAGAGCTAAGCGCAGCCGTCCCAGCGCAATACGCCGCGCGTGAATGCCGCCGGCGCACAGAGCAAAGAGACTAGACTCCCATACGAGAAAGTTATTTCATCCGCGGCTCGCTCGCGGTTTGTTTTTGTTGTTTTTGTGTACTTGGGGAGAGGAGAAAGGGAGGTGAGGGGCACCTGGTTGTTCAGAGGTTCTTCGGGGGTGCTCGGCCTGGCCGCGTGTCGCGGGCGCCGGGTCGTTCGTGGGTCAGTGCCGTGGCACAATGGTCGGTCATCAGCGTGTCACTCGCCCTCCTCGCGCTCGTTGAGCGCGGCAAGGTGAATTTGTGTCTCCGGCGCGCGCTTTGTGCGCGCGTCGGGTGTTTTTTATTTTTTTTTGTCGGCGCGTCCTTACGAAAAAGGGGCACCAGGTGGGTCCAACTACTCGGCCGGGTCCTCCGGAAAGGCCCAGAGCGGCGACGTCGAGCCGGCCGCGGGCATGTCGTCCAGCGAGAACTCCGAGCCCGACCGGAGCGCGTCCGGCCGCGGCAGATCTAACGCCGCGGGCGACATGGAGTACCGGTGCTTCTTCGCCGGCCGCGGGTCCGGCGTGCTGGAGCTGGCGCGCGCCACCTCCACGTCGTCGTCGCCGATCTCGACCATCGCGGACCGCAATCTAGCCACGTCGTCCGCGTCCAGGCCGTCCATGGGCGAGTCGTAGGTGCCCAGCGGCGACGTCGCACACGAGACCACCGTGCCCAGCGTGTCCGTGGAGCGCGCCATGGCGATGCGCAGATCGTCGTCCGTCCGCGAGGCCACACGGAAGCGCAATTTGGCCAAGGGCCTCCTCGGCTTCAAAGACCCGTCGTTCGACGACTCGTCCGAGTCGTCCGTCGACGACGGCGACGACACCTCGGTCGCGCCCTCGTTCTGGCGCTTCAACCGTTCGACCTCGCGCCGCATGATTTCCATGTCCGCCCTCAGCTTCTCCACGACGCTGGCGGGCACCATGCCCGCGGGCGGCTCGCGCGGCCTGGCCCGGCCCCGCTTGTCGGCGCGCTTGTCGGCGCGCGTGGCGCCGCGCGTCGTCGCCGGGGCCAGGAACGCGGCCCGCGGGGCGCTCGCGAAGGCGCCGTGCGGCCGCGGCGCCGGCCGGTCCCGCCGCCCGGGCGCGTCGCGCTTCTCGCGCTGGTGGCCCCGCTTGAGCTCCACGTACTTGAGCTCAAAGAACGTGCTCAGCTTCCGGGCTGCGATGTTCACCTGGTGCAGCTCGTTCTTGTTGAAGAGCAGGGCGTTGGCGAACACAAGTCTAACGTCGGCGGCGAAGTCGTCGAGCTCGGCGTACTCGTTGCTGGCCAGCTTCTGCTCGACGGTCGACAGGTCCATGGGCATCTTCACGATCGTCGGGTACAAGGGGATGTTCAGGGCCACATGGTCCACGGGCTTGCCGAAGTAGAAGGCGAGCTTGGGCTTGGCTTTTATCGATTTGAGCACGTCGCGCCAGAGGCCCGCGTCGGGGTTGCGCACTAAATTTTTGATGGTCTTGCCCATGGTGGTGTACCTGCGGGGGGGCGGAGGTGATGGCGTTGTCCTTTCGTCGAGTTCTCTCGGCAGGTGTGTGGGCGCCTCTCGGGGGTCGCCTCGACGGCGTCGGAGGCGCCGCGCTGCTCCGACCGGGTCGCCACAAGGCTGTGGGTGGTTCCGGGGTGGCCGGGGCCTCTCCGCCACCCCGCGCCGCTCTACCACAACGCCACAGGCCAGGACAGCGCTTCAGCGGCGCCCTGGGGCCCCCAAAGAGGCGACCAGGTCGTAGCGCTCTCGAGTGATCTTAAACAGTTCTGAGATCACACGAGGAGCTGGCCGCCTTTGGAGTGCTGCTGTGCCACCGCAGCGGCGTGGGCGAGCGGAAAAACGCGGTCAGGGCTTCCCTCGCTTGCCGCCCGGCGCTCTTTTTTAGTGTTATTGGGTCTTTTTCGCGCGCTTAGCTCGTATGCAACGTAAACGCATTGTTTTTGGCTCAGGTTTTCTACCTGGCCTCCCGGCAGCGCGTGAGCGCCCGGTAGGCGTACCAGACGCGAGCTGCAGCGGGGTTGGGTCTCGATTTAGCAGTCCATTTTGTCCGTCGCTATTTTGCCTACAGGGCATTTCTCTAGTAGTAGGGGGTAAATTTGGGCCAAAACTTTCCCAAGAGCAAACGCATCTGATTGGTCAAAATATTCAAGTTCCCCTCAATGTCCCCGGACGATGCAGCTCCGACCCACAACGGCAGAACCAAGTCGCAAACCCGGCCAAGAAGTACTACGAGTAGCAATACGACGCTATCGGGGAGTACTTAAGCGAATAGACGCCGCCCGAAGGCTGGGGACTAGACCCTTGGGTGTACAGGATGCGTTTGACCGTCTCCGACACGGCAATTTAATTATTATTTTCTAAAGGTGACGGCGCCGCCGCTGCTCCAAATTTGACGATGTCTACACTGGTATGCGACCTGTTGAACAACGACACATATGCTTTTATGCAGAGGTCTACGACAGCTCTAGTAACACAACACTTACGACGCCACACGCACCACGTCTACAACTCGACGCGGCTCACGAAGTCCCCGTTCAAATTCCCGAGGTACAGCGCGGCCCCGTCCTGCGCCACCGCCGACACGGACGAGACGCGCGCGCCGCTCAGGTCGTACAGCGCGTCCGAGGGCTTGCCGGCCGCGTCGACCTTGAACACGAGACCGGCGGGCTTGGACACGACCGGGAGCAGCGGCCCCACGAGGTGCGCTGCCAGTGTCCGCAGCCGCGGCAGCGGCGCCAGTAGCCGCGGGAGCGGCGACAGGCGCACGACGCCGCCGATCCAGAAGCCGCCATCTTCCGAACGAGAAATGCCGTCGGGCATGGCCGGGATCTTATCGACGAAGACCTTGGAGGTGCCCTTCGCCAGCGAGTAGCGGAGGACCCGATTCAAGTTCGTCTCCACCACGAGGACAGCCTTGGCGTTGGCGGTCAAGGCGACGCCGTTCGCGTACCATAGACCACTTAATAGCGTCGTCGTTTCTCGCGTTTTGGCGTCGTACTTGAGTAAGCGCCCCGTGTTGTCGCCCTTGCACAGGTTCTGGAGATAGGAATGCAGCGTATCGTAGAACCCCTTCCGGGCGTCGAAGCGGACGCCTCTTTCTGTAGAAGAGGTGAAGTAGACGTCGCCGTTCGGAGCCACGTCCAGGTCATTCACATAATTGAGCGGTTCGTGCGTGTCCGCGGCCACGTTCGCGAGCACCTCCAGGCGCCCAGACGTCATGTCGAGCCGGAGGAGCCCCTTGAGCGAGCACGCCACGTACAGGTGCGCGTCCTTGACGGCGTGGAAGCCGAGCGGCCGCCCGGGCCCTATGTACCAGCGCTTGGTCGCGGTCGTCGCGCCGCGAGGCGCCGTCCAGACCCAGCCGTACTTGTCCACCGTCAATAGAGTACCATCACCCAAGGTCGCAACGGACTCGGAGCCCTCCACTTGGCCCTCGAAGAGCCGCGTGGTCCGCGTCAGGCGGTCGTTCATCGCCCAGGCGCCCTCGAAGACCGGTGGGAAGGGCGGGCCCCGCGCGTTGCCGGCGAGGAGGCTGACGACGGCCGGATGTACAGCTGTGGCCGCGCCGTCGTCGTAGGGCGCGGGCTGGCGCGTGTACTTGCTGCCGATGGCGGCTAGCAGCGCTGCGACGGCGGCGTACTTGAGCATTTGTGCTGTGCTGATGTCTGCTGGTTTCCTCTTGTGCTGCTGCTCTGTGCTGGTTTGCTCTGCTCTGTGTTAGAGACGAACTGCTCTGGGAGCGCGAGGAGTTATGCTGCGAGTTTTTTGACGGCGGATCAACGTGTGGTGATGCACAAGCACAGCACCGAGTTTTTGCACGGGAGAGGTTAAAAACCCGTCCATGGAAACCCGACCGTCTCGACCTGATCCTAATTTGGTTGGCGTTTGCGGTTGCTTTTGTGCTAGAAGCGTGGAGCCTGCTGTCGTTGCATACATCGCTGTATTGCTGCGCGCAGCGCCCGCAACTCTGCCCGGCTCAGCCACCCAGTCACGATGCTGGGCAAAGCTAACAAGGAGGGGGCCCTTGAGTTCATCGAGAGCGTTAGACGTGGTAAAACAGCGTGGGACTCGCCTGGTGAAATTGAAAAGTGGGGATGTCGCATGTTGGATAGTCACCGAGATCAGAAGGAATATATCAATGCGATTGCCGAGGGCCTCTCGGGCATGAATATGCACGTGCCCGCGAGCGTCAGCAATGCGCGTGCATTATTTGACCGCCACTTGAGCCCTGTTATCACGACTAACAAGGCATCAGCGGCGCCGCCTCTGACGCGCCGCGCCCGCTTGATCCTCATCGGCGGTGCCGTCGTCGCGGTCGCGGCGTACGTGTACCACCGGCGCCGCGCGGCGCGACACGCCGCGGAGCTGGAAGCCGTGCGAACGACGACAATGCTGGAGGTCGCCACCGCAATGCACGACGCCGCGGCCGCGCCGCAGCGCCCATCGCGCCGCGAGCGGTCCGAGGTGGAGCAGAAGCTGGAGGCCGAGACGGCGCGAGACGCGGCGGTGGACGGCGCGGCGCGGGCGCGGGCGGACAACGACCGACTTCGGGCGGAGAACGCGCGCGTCGCTAAATTGGCCGGCGACGAGGTTTACGCGGCGCGGGCGGAGAGTATTAGACTCAAAACAGAGGTTAATAGACTCCGAGCGGAGGTCGCGCGCGTTTCTGTGAGTGCCGACACTGCGGCGGTCGACGCCCTTCGAAGAGATAACGTTTCCTTGCGAGCCGAGATAGCGGGGCTCGAGGCCCACCTCCAGGATAGCAACTCCCAACAGGACGAGCTCAAGGGAGCAGTGCAGTCTCTCCGGCGGGAGAATGCGGACATAAACTGCGAAAAATTAGCCGCGGTGGCAAAAGCACGCAACCGCGAGGCGTGTCTCGAACAAGCTGAAGTTAGATTGAACGCTCTCCGGCCCGAGCGAGACCATCTTCTTGCGGAAAATACCTCACTACTCACCGAGCGCGCCTCACTAGTTGCCGAACGCGCCTCCCTCTACTCGCTAGTCGAGGAAAGCGCGCAGCTCGTGCCCGCGCCGTCCGCGGGCGACCTGGCGGCCCTCTCCGATACGTCACTGGCGGCCTTCTCTGCCGAAGCAGCAGTCTTGGCACACTCGCTCGTGCGCGAAGACTCACGGCGCGCCGCCCTCGCCGCGACGTCGACGGCTGCGACGAACGAATGCGTGATTTGTAGTGAGCGCCCGCTCCAGGTCGCGTTCGGCTGCGGCCACTTCTGCGCGTGCGAGGTCTGCGCGACGGGGCTCACCAAGTGCCCCATCTGCCGCGCGCCCGTGACGGAGCGGCGGCGCATTTATGCGTCGTGAAGAGTGAGCCACCCGTGCGCGGACTCACCTGTGTAAGTGAGCATACTAGTACTAGGACAGAGCCGGAAGTAGTGCCAGCCACCAGGGTCTGTGATCACACGAAATAGTGCCTCTTACGCCCCCGTGGTGGGGAGCATCACCACCTTGTGTGGCAGAGGGGGGGGTGGGGGGCTCAGGCGTTCTCCTTGTCGAACTCGAGCACCGGCACGGCATGGGACTTGGCCGCGCGGCGGACGCCCTCGTTAGAGGACTTGCGGCGCGCGGCGCGGTCCGCCGCGGACGTCGCGCGGACGCCCTCGTCGCCGTCCGAGGAGTCGCCGGACGCGCGGGGCCGCTTCGCGGCCGGCTTCTTGGGCTTGCGCTGGGCGGGCTTCTTCTTGGCCGTGGCCGGGGCGGACATGCGGCGCGCCTCCACCAGATCCTCGGGATCCATGGACTCGGTGTAGAGCTGCGTCGGCAAATAGACCACGCCGTGGTGCTCGCCCAGGGCGTCGACGTTCTTCACGAAGTGCTTCTTGACGACCTCGGCGCTCAGGGACGCCGTAGCCCGGAGGCGCCGCGTGTTGTCGCCGCAGGCGTCGTCGTGGCCCGCCATGTCCGCGCAGGCCGCGAGCAAAAAGGCCACGCCCTTGTCGCCCGCCGTGGCCACCAACGGCTCCAGGAGCATCATGAGCGCTTTCGAGGCTTTCCCGTCGTCCTTGGTGGCCTGGGCGACGCAATGCACCGCATACGGTAAAGCGTAGTCCGGCAGGTACCGCGTCGCGACGCGGTCGATATCAGAAGTCACCCCCCCCCCTGGTAGTCTTCTCATAGCTTGCGCGTGGGCCTGGCGCTGGCGCGCGACGGCGACCCGCAGCGCGCGCTTCGCTAAATCTTGGGTGACCTTGCGCTGCTCCCGGGCGTCCGCGCCGTTCGCCGGTGCTAGAGCGACCAACACCAGCGCCCCGGCCCACTTGGCGAAGGGCGCCGCGCCGCTCTGCACCGCGTTGCTTAATTTCCGGGCGAACTCGTTGCGCACGACGTCGTCCCGGTCGACGAGGACGCGGGCTAGAGAACTGTACTGCTTCGCGGTCAATTCCCGGTTGGCCTCCTTGTTCGCAGAGCACAGACCCAAAACTGCGGACGCCGCCGTCAGGCGCAGCTCGGCGCGCTCTTCCGAAGTGCACTGCGCGCCCGAGGGCGGCTCGCCGTCGTGGCCGATGACCCGGAAGCAGAGGTCGAACGCACTCTTGCGAGCTGCTTGCTCCGCGCCGCAGCCGCGGTCGCCGAGCGGCCTGGCTTTGGCGCACACCACTTTAAGAGCGGCTCTCAACGCCAAAAAGGCCTCGGAGAAGGCGCTCTCGCCCCGGGGCAGCCCGAAGTCCGACCCGCTCAAGGAGGCGCGCTGGTCCTGATTGTCCTCAAAGGCAAGGTCCGCCGGGGGTCGCACATCAATCAGCGATTCTTTCACGCGCTGCACGACGTCGGACGTCGCGACGGCCTCGGGGAAGAGCTCCACAGCCCGCGTCAGCGCCCGCAACCGCGCCAGCAGCCGCGAGGCCCCGTAGGCCCAGGCGTCCGGGTTGCCCGCGTCGTCCAGCGCTTCGAGTAACGTGGCGCCGCCATTGGCATCGATCGCGTACAACGCCGAGACACCCTCCTTCGCGCACGAGGCCAGGAAGCCGTCCCGGTCGTCGTCGTCGTCGCCGCGCCACGTGCCTTGGGCGGTCGCGACCTTGCGCAGGGCCGCGTCGGCCCGGGCCACGTCCCCGCCGGCCGCCGCCGCCCCGGCGCACGCGCGCGCCGCGGCCGCAAAGGCCCGGGGCTGCCGGGCCTCCGCCGATTGAGACGCGTACTCCACGACGGCCTCGGCCGCCGCCGCGAGGAGGGCCGGGTGCCGCTGCGCTAAGAGGGTGCAGGCGAGCCGCGCGCCCTCCTGCGCGACGGCGTCGCCGTCGCCTTGCAAGGCCGTAGCCGCCCGCTCCAGAAGCTTGGTCAGGGACTGGGCGTCCAGCACGGCGTCGCCGCACCGCTTCAGGAGCTTGGCCACGTGACCGGCCACGTCCTTCTTGCCGGCCGCGGCGACGCGCTTGACGGCGTCGTCGCGCGCCGCTTTGCGCGCGGACCGCTCTTTCAAGAGGTCGTTGGCCGTGGCCAGGCTCCGGAAGATCTTCTTGTCGCGGCTCTGGGCGAGCTGGTTGATGAGGGACCTTGCGTTACCGGTACCCGGACAGCACCGCGCCAGCTCGTCAACTGAGGCGTCTAAGACTCGCTTGGACTGGGCCTTCTCCGGGCCCTCGGCCCGCGCTTCGTCGCTCAGGACGTCCCGGACCCGTTGGACGGCCTCCAGGAACGTCTGCAGCGCTTGCTGGTGCCGCGCGGTTTTGGCGAACAGGGCCCCAAGGTGCCCCTCAACATTATCTTCCACGACCGCCGGCGCGATGCACGCCGCGAAGGCGCAGCCTCTGAAATCTTCAGAAGCAGTGGAAGCGAACATGTGGTCATCTAATAAAAGGCGGGCGCGGTCCGACACGTCGCCCGCGTTCGCCGACGACGCGTAGGACTGCACCAGTAAACTGGGGACGAAGCGCAACCGCTTGAAGGCGTTCGCTTGCGTGGCATTCAAGGCCGCGTCGGCGTCGGGCCAGTTGTCCGAGACGTGGGCCCGAAACAACGTGGCTAAGCCGGTGAGGCACTCCTTCCGGATGTCCGGGCGCTTGTCCTTGGCTACCCTAGTTAATTGTTCACAGGCGATGTCCCAGTCCTTGCCCGCGTGGTCATCATTCAAACCGTGCGGCGCGGAATCCAACATGGCGTCGGCCAAGGCGCGCGTGGCACTTCTTCGCACCTCCCAGTCCTTGTCCTGTAGTCTTTTCGCGCACTGCTCAATCAAAGGAGCTCTTAATTGAGGCTTGGACGCGGCCACTCTTAGTGAAATGCGGACCATGGCCGTGCGCACGTCGCCGCTCTTGTCGCGGAAGCGCCGCAGCCACTCGGCGTAGATGCCGGGGTAGTTTTTGGCATAGTCCTCTTTCGGTGAAGCAAACAAGCGTCCCAATAAAGTCAGGGTGGCTTCTCTCGTGCTATCATCTTCCGATAATAATCGCTCCGACACCTTCGGTAACGTATAAAGGAGCATGCGCGGCTCCGCCAAATGGACCTCGAACACCAGCGCATAGGCGTTCGCCCCGGATGCGTCGCTTCGAGCGAGCGTGTGCTGGTCCACGCGCTTCAAAGGGATCTCCTGTTCTTCCTCGGACGAGGAAGACTCGGAGCGGCGGCGCCGGCGCTTCTTTTTTTGGTCGTCTGGGGTCACGACGCCCTCCGTCGGGGATAACGACAGGCACCCGTTGAGCCACGCGGCCACGGGCCGCGTCAACGCGTCCGCGCCCCGTCTTACCACGGCCTGGGCGAGCCAGTGCGTCGCGGGGGCGGCCTTCCGCCCACTGGGGAGGAGGCTGACCAGTAATAATTCAACAAGACCGTCCGGGATCGCGTCGAGCTGCGCCACGATGCCCGAGAACACGTCCAGCGTCGCGTTCCGCAAGTCACTCTGGCCGTCCCTGGCCTCGGCCGACCTCAGCAGCGCGTCGCAGAAGTCCAGTAGACCGCCCTGGGCGCCCTCGGCGCCAGAAGCGTAGAGCTCCGTCAGCGCGCACGCGCTCTGGAACTGCCGCAACGATTCGATGACGTGGCGCGCCTGGCTGCGCGCGAGGTCGCCGTCGCGGCCCGAGCTCGATGAGCCCGCCGCTCTCAAGGCGGCGCCGAGCAGGCGGAACGCGCCGAGGAGCTCGCCGTCCCCGTACGGCGCGTTCGGCGCGAAGATCCTCAAAACCTCGCACACGCACGTCGCGGCCCACAAGCGCACGGGCGCGTTCCGGTGCTCGGCGACCTCGGGCGTCGCGAGCTGCCTTGCTAATTTCGCGAGGCCCCGCGGCCGCGCGTCCTCCTGGCGCGTCGTGCCGAGACAAGTCTGGGCCTGCTCGAGGCGCTTGGCGAGCTCGCGCGGCTCGAGGGACGAGAGGTCGGCGAAGGGCGCGAAGTCCTGGGACGCGCGGCGCGCGGCGGCCGCCTCGGCGGACTTCTTCGCGGCCTTCTTGGCCGGGCGCGCGGGCTCCGCCGGGCTGGCCGGGCGCTTCTTCTGCTTGGGCGGGGCGGCGGCCGCTATGGAGCTCTTTTTCTTAGCCATATTTGTAATTGGCGGGCTGTCTGCTTTTGGCGGGCTCGCCGCTGGCGCGCGCAGCTCGCTCGCGTCGTGAGCAGCGCTTCCTGTAGTATAGCAGCGTCGCTCAAGGCTGCGCGGCACTGGTGGTCGATTGAGGGCGGCTTATGAGGGCGGCTTATGATCAAAGCGCGGAGATCAAAGCAAGAGATGACTGTCAGGCCAATTTCAAGTGAAACTCCTCGGTGAACGACCAATTCAGACGAGCGCGTCTGCGCCGTGGCCACGTCCGAAGCCGAATGTGCTAAATGGCTCGTGGGCCTCACTTTAGCGGTCGAGGTACAACGCGAGTTTTTCTAAAAACCCGCACGAAAGCCAAACTCGTTAAAAACGGGTATAACAGTATCGATTTGGACATCAGGCACCCCTTGGAAACTGAACATCGTCAGTTGAACCTGTAAGAGCCAGCGGTCGACCATGACGTCTCTCATCGTGGCCGCACTCCTGCCAGCATTCGCATTAGCAGCGGTCACAAGCCATACGACCATTGACTCCTCTGCCAGTGCTGCGGGCTTCACGCAACAGCTATCGTCTTTTGGTATTGATCTGTTCGCCACGGCCGGCACTCCAGCGGCCGCGCTCCAGCACGCGGCATGCGTGATGGACCAGTACCTAGACCAGGACCGGGACGGCGTCGCCGACGACGCGAACGTCGTGGCGGAGCTCACGGCGCGCCAGGCGGCCATGGTCATGGGCGCGACCGAGGACGATTTGGAAGACACCACCGACCACTCGGGCTCCTTCGGCGACCGCGCGCTGCAGGACGTCTACACGAGCGAGACCGCTTATGACGGCGCCACGTACTTCGACGCGTCGCTCGAGGAGGTCTTGCATTTGATCACGCAGCATGGGTACGCCAACGCCTACCCCAGCTCCTTCGGCGAATACTCCGGGACGACCCTCGCGGACGCGATCGACGCGGTCATCGGCGACTGCGAGATGTCATGGGAGTGCGGCGGGGGCGAGGACGAAGACCAGAACAACGACGACGACAAGTACGGCGGTGGCGGCGACGACCAAAACCGCGGCGCCGGCGAACAGTTCTGCGAGGAGTCCGGGTTCTCCCAAGAGGAGTGCGGGAGCTACGACTCGTCGGCCTGCGCGTGCCAATGGGACGACGGTCAGTGCTGGTACGCCGGCGGGTCGTGCAGCGGCCGGCGGCTCGACGACTGTGAGGACTACAGCACCGACACGTGGGTCCCCGGAAGCTGCAGCGGCGGATTCCACTACTCTGACACGACGTGCGACTACGGCTGCCTCATCACGGAGGGCCTGTATTGGGGCGTCACCGCTCTGCTCGGCGCCCAAGAGAACCGCTGTGACGACATAGACCAGGAGTGGGAGCCGTGCACTCCGGCGCTCATGCGGAGCGACGCCCCGGCCCTCGCCTCCCTGATCGATACGATGGGCATCACGGTCCTGCCGGACGGAAAGTGCGGCAACGATTTAGACGGCGACGGCGTCGAGGACGCCGCGCCGGACGACCAATGCTGCACCTACTGCTACGGCTGCGACTTCGCCACGCACTCGTGCGGTGGGACGTTGGAGGAGGTCGAGGCGGCGGGCTGCTGCCCCGATGACTTTCTGCTGCGCTATTCCGTCCAGTTCTCCGGCGAGGACCAGTCCGCGTTCGACTGCGTCTCGTTCGTCGCCGAGACGGACTGTCGGGGTTTTTGGATGGACGCTCAATGCATGCGCGGCGACGCCGCCGCGACAGACGACACCCCCGCGACGGACGACAACTACGTGCCCGCCACAACAACAAATTGGGGCAGCGGCGCGGGGTGGTGCTACTCGTCGCTCGACCGGGAGATCGGCTCCGCGACCGGCGGCGAGTGCTGGGCGCTCTGCGAGGCGACTTATGGTGCGAGCCTCGTCGCGGTCGACTGGAACGGCGATAGCGAATGCTTCTGCCAGTCCGCCTGCGAGTGCTTGATGGATGTAGGCGACAATGATGGCTATTTGATGACAGTCGACTCAATATCGTCGCTTCCCGGCGTATGTCCGGCTTCATACTACGACGACGATGGCGGCGACGCTTCCTTGTGCGGCGACCGGCGCGGCTGCAACGCACCGTCCGCGTATTCCTCGCTCACGGTGAACGGCGACAACGAGCCCCTCTACGTGCAGTCGACGGGCTTCGACACGACGCTGCGCGCCGGCGTCGAGACCGGCGTCGACCTCACGCGAAATATGATCGGGACGGCCTCGGACACGCGCATCTACCTGCTCGAGCCGAACGGGGATGATGACGTGTATAGCGCGCTGGTTGACGACTATTGCGAGTTCGTTGGCTGGGAGGACTGTAGCCAGTGCGGCGACTCCGAGCGCTCGGCGGCGCAAGATGGGGGCGGCCAGTACTACCTGAGCGGCGCCGTGAGCTGCGTCTGCGGCGAGTACACCTACGTGGGCGCCCCCATGTTCATGATGCCGAGCACGTACGACGACGCGACGATGGTGGCGGAGCGGGCTATTCATGAGTACACGCACGTCGTGCAAAAAGCGTCGGGTGGACCTATGCCGGCCTGACTCATGGAAGGCGGCGCGGTCTTCAACGAGTGTTGGCTTGGACCGAAGATCGCCGGGTCCTACTACGCCTCCTTTTCCGAAT
>Ga0114994_10002599_pt1 | contig 13214 bp, 11 predicted proteins | sample ArcticOcean_MG_C_9_FD_87043 | JGI IMG/M metagenome (GOLD analysis project Ga0114994, IMG submission 87043) | Marine microbial communities from western Arctic Ocean - ArcticOcean_MG_CB2_152 | ecosystem: Environmental > Aquatic > Marine > Oceanic | place: Arctic Ocean: Canada Basin | collected... | reverse complement strand
GCCGTCAACGCAGCAACCGTCTCAGCCTGAGAATTTATTTCTCTCGGGGTAGGCGGTAGGAGTAAAGCTGCACAACGCCTTCCGGCGGCGTGAACCCCCCCAAAGCTGATGGCAAAAACGTGTCACATGTGTACTGGCTAGCTTGACCCGCAAGTTTATTGGCGGTGTCAGGGCCGGGGGGTACTATTGACGGCCACACTGCGCCCACATGGAGGTGTGCGGTTGTAGCACTCGGCGTGTGTGTACTGTTGTTGAATGCCACAACAAAATCATTTGTGGGCGGTATATAACCAGGCAATGCGTGGCCACGAATGTCGCTCAAAGGCGACGGGTCGGCCCGCAACCCGTACACGTTTGATGACTATACGAAGGAGGGATCAACACTTTCTGGGAGCAGATCTGCGGCTCGCCTCAGATCTGTCCGCGAGGTCAACTATGGTGGTGAACCAGAATTTCCATTGTGGTGGACTGGAGAGGATGGTTCCAGAATACCGCTCATCAGCCCCCCCCAAGCTCTCAAGGTCACCCACGTGGGGGGCGATGTACAGGTCAGTGCTGGGACCACACCTTACCTGTACACACTGCCAGCTACTTTCGACGACGTCACGACAAGTGTAGAAGGGAACATTATAAAGAGCAAGATGGCGGCGGTCAACAACATGGTCGCGGTCGGTGGTAACAAAATCGGATGGTCGGGCACCAAACCACGATGGTTATCTGAGAAGCGAATCTACATGATCACCATCAACGACATTAGCGCGGGCACCGAGCTCTGCTTTGACTACAATCGGGTCTGGGCGAAGGAGGACTCGGGAGGGGCGCAGCAGGACTCGGGAGGGGCTCCGCGCAAGCTGATGGCCGGGCAACAATTTGATGCCAACACCATTCTCGGTTGGTATCAGGGCAACACTATGGGATCTCGGTCCCACGCCATGGAAGCACAAAAAGGGGTGATCGTGTACGGCGCGACCACGCCGGCAGATGTGGTAAAACCGAACATGATCTTCTCCATGGCAAACACTCACAAATATCGGTACCGAGTGTGACCGCCGGAATATTTGGCCGGAGCTGCTGCGCCGACCCTATAAGCCCACACACCGTGGTTACAGATGGCTCGTTCCGGTGGGTGGGTGTTGGCCTGGGTGGCGGCCGCGGTAGCACTTGCCACCCTCGCGCTTATCCCGTACGGACAAAGGCTCACCCTGCCGTTCGCAGACGCCGACATTGCGACACACACATTCCTAATAAGTCCCTTCAAAGCCACAACTCAGCCCGACTACTACGATTGTGACCCCCGTATGACACCCCTGCCTTACTGTGCGGACGCATGCGACCAAGCGGAACAGTGCGTAGGATTCGTCGGCGTAAATCTTCAGAATTTGCAGTCCATGGCGGATAAGGTTTCGGCCACCACAAACAGCTCCGACGTTTTAACCCTACCTGAGTGTGTATTGTTAATTGCTGACCAATTGAACCCCCGTTGGGAAGGCAGGCGACGAAATGGGACAATCGTAAACACTACAGGGTCCGACTATTACGAGTGGTGGATAATAACCCTATCCGGCGGAGCGTGCGCAAAACGTGAGCCCCGTCCAAACCAGTTGCAAATAAAAGACCTTCAGTGCGCTGCAAGGCACCCTGACGCACCCGTCACCGAAGATGCTTGCGAGGCCGCACAGGCTTGGTACACATCGCTGTTGATTGTTGCCATCGCCATCGCCGTCCTGTTTCTGCTGCTGGCGGCCGGAGATGTGGCGGTCACGGCGGACGGTCACAAGTTGGCGGCGGCAATGGGTTCAGTACCCGCGTGCGCTACAATCGCGCTTGTGGGGGTACTGGACCTGATGATGCTCGCCGGGACGATGACCGCATTCAAACACTACACTGACACAGTCAACGATGATTTGGTCGCACAATCGCAATTACCCATCGAGTACCATAGCACTGGGCAGTATTACTGCATCATCGTGGTGCACACGCTGGGGGTGCTTCTAGCAGCCGCGTCGGTGTACATCCTGCGCGTACCCAAGGATAATAGCAACTCACCCGCCAAAATTTAGCCGGTTAATGACGTAGGTGGCAGAGTTGTGTCGCAGCAAGCCAATACTGAATTACAATATCTGGACAAATACCACATTTCCTAATACGAGAACATCTCCGGCGCCGAGCCACCGACCACCCGGCTGGCGTCGGCAGCTGGCGCCCATCAAGCTGTACGGGCGGCTGGTTCAGGGCCCTGGCAAACTACCTCCACGCGTACGGCCAAGTGGGCGCTGGTGTGCCCCGGCTGCAAGAAAGCCTACCACCTGCATCATTTGTGGGGTATTTGGCCCTCGAGTTTAAGGCGCTAAAGACTCCGACGCAACAATCGCACCAGGCTCACATTAGCCGGAGGCCTTACGGAGGACAAGTTAGCCGTATCGGAGCTAAGGAGATTCAGGCTTGCCGGTGAGCGGAAGAAGACGGCTGGAAGTGTCTGAAGCAGCAACAAAGACGTGCGCCCTCCGCCACGGGTTTCAAAGGGGGTAGCTATGATTACAGATGAAGGCTCTGCCGCTTGGGATTGTGCTTATGTAGTTGGGGCTTTCACGCGGCGAGAGATAATGTGCCCGCATACGATAAGTGCTTGAGGATCCCACGGCCGCGGTCACATCCTTTCTGTATTTTGTGGCGGCCGCAAGTGCGGGACGGCGATCATCCCTGGGCGACAAACAGCGCACCCGCAAATTCTCACGAGGCGATTTTCAAGGGGTTGTTCGCGTGACCGGTTCTGCCGGCAGTTCGGAAGGCCACGTCGACTACCCGCAGAAGTGCGACCCTGCCGTCAAGATCACTCCAAGTTCGTGGTGATCGTCATCGACCAGAGGGATCCCGGCTTCCGGGGACTCGGAGGGGGTCTTCGCGCCCTCATCCCACATTTCCTAATACGAGCGGCGGGGGAACATCTCCGGTTTAGGCCGAATTTTACTCTTTCGCGAGATGCCTCCGAAAAACGCGAAAAATCATACCCCACATTTCCTAATACGAGCGGCGGGGGAACATCTCCGGTTTAGGCCGAATTTTACTCTTTCGCGAGATGCCTCCGAAAACCGCGAAAAATCATACCCCACATAAAGGGCAAAAAACGCCCAGTATTAGACCTGTCAAGTTTTTTTCGTATTAGAAACGCACGGAAAGTGGCTGAAAACGCGTAAACCCCGAATTCTGTTTTACTCGACAATCCCATTTTGTGCACAACGGTTCACAAAAACCGCAGTTCAGGAGGTTCCCACGCTTTTACGATTTCGAAATCGATCAAAATCCAGCGTTAGAGGGGGAGAAACGCCCGGATTTACCACAAACGGGTTTTATTCCAAAACAAAGATCCTAATGCGACAGTTACTTGGGCATTCCATTGGAAGTCGCATTAGAAAAAAAGAGGGGTCGCTTTTTGGGAAAAGTGAGTTTTGCGCCTAGGTGGCAGACGCCCGAAACCGGAAAATAAAAATACCCTAGCAACCGATGTAAAACTACTAAAAAACAAGCGACGGTGCCATGCAAACCACGTTTTTGGTGTGTAGAGTGCAAATAGACCAAGTTAAAAGAGTAGGGGTGGCATGTCTACACTCCCTTTATATATATATATAAAAGAAAATTCTTTTTTATTTATAGGTATGGTACCATACATTTGTGACTTCTTGTGGTGTTTAAGCGTTGTACATGTGTTATCACGCGGCATATGACACGGCGTGGTAGACGGCGCCTCGGCCAGCAGGTTTGGGGTGATTTCAGCGCACGCCGCGTACGTCTGCCGACGCGCAGTCAATCATCGCAAGAAAATGGGTTAGTCATCAACCCTCCCCGTACCCCACCCCGGCGTGGTCATCTCTGCCACCTAGTGCACGTTCGATCCGCGCATCGGCATGTAGTCGTGGGATGTGTCCCGGTCGATCCCCAACTACTTCCGAAGTACTCACGGATCCCTAGTAGGGATCGTGGGGTCCCTAGACGTACATCGGCAAGGGTCTGACACTGCCGATGTAACGATTGTACCGTGACCTGTAATTGAAGTGGACATTAGAACACAGCGCCGCCCCGCAGCCTTGGCCATCAGGTGTGAATACCCCCCTTGCCCTCGATGGCATTGGCGAGCGAAAATCGTCATCCGGGTCAAGGCCAAGCCGCATGGAGACGTGGTTGCCAGCCGCGCGGAAAAGCCCCGCGATTTCGTTAATGTAGCCCTCGCTGTGGTGGAAGGGTTTGGTGCGCGCCGGCCATGATGACCGACCGCGTGTAGTTGGGGGTGAGGCGGGGGATTGAGCGGTAATGAGACAGCGGGTGGCCGACCGACCACATGGTCAATCGACCCGCTCCAGCGCCCAAGGTACACCATGTGCTGCGTGTCGGAGCGAGACGGCAATGGTGCACCCTCTGATCGTACGCAGCAACAAGTGAGGTTGGGTACCTCTGGCTCATTTCTTTCACTGTCTCCTGCCTGTACCGTCAGGTCGGAAAGCCGGCCTGGCAGTTGCCAGGCACTTATGCGGGGCCGGATCCACGGTTCTGTGCCCGGACAGCCCTCAAGCCCGATGTGTGCCGGGTAAGACCCCTTAGTCGCGGTGCATGCACTTAGGAGGGGCTGCTCACCACATGCCGCTTCAAGACCACGCGAAGAAACTCAGAGAGCAACAGGCCGCCCGCCAAAGAAGAAGCTGAGCGAAAATGCACCTGTACCGCCAAAGCACGACGCGAGAACACTCGCCGCCAAGGTGGAACGACTCGCATATTAGCGTGGACCAGGCTGGCAGTGATGCCACCTGCCCGTTTCCTTGACCACACGGCCGGCCTCTTTGCGGTGGGGGCGGGGACGCCTGCAGAGACGCACGAACCCATTGTGGGCGGGCATGCGCCTGCGGTGCCGCTCGAACCCGATGCTCCCTCATGGTTCGGTATTGACTGGTCAGCTACTGCACTTGTCGATCTGCTGGCCGCGACGACGGTCCCAATACGCGCAGACACCGAGGAACTGCTTAATCTCGTAGCGCTTAATCGTATGGTCGGCCAACTGCAAACTGCGGTGGACGACGATGAAGTGCCTGTTGACCTCATCGACGACATCCGTGCCGGCCTGGCCGCCCTACCGGAATCGCAGTCCGTGAAAAACGCGAAGCTGCTATTCAACGCGGTGGCGACCTTCAATGACGACGACTTTTGGCAACAGGGGTCACCCGCGGACCGCGAGGCCATGCTTGTGTGTGGCGTGGATTGCCTAGAAAGGGCGATTGGGAGTGGCGATCTGCTCACCACAAAACATCTTTTGGCACAGATTCAAGATCGCGTGGATGAGTGGCGCATACGGTGGTGGGCTACCTATCGCCCGTTTAGCCGATCCGACTCGGGCAAAGCCATGATGTTGAAATTCAACCAGCAACAGTACCGTCATAAAAGACAAACCCGGCAGATAGCGGACCTGGAAGACTGGGACGTGTTTAAGGTGATGGATTACCTCGCAGGTGATCAGTGGGGATGGGATTCCCAGGTGGATATGGGGGTGTCCGGTCGCTTCGCCATCTTTCGGGCCGGGATTCGCTTCCTGACAATTGCGATTGACGACCGGAGGAGGAGCGCCGCTCTGCGCCTCAAAAGCTCGCTGACGCGCCGCATGGTTCAGTTGGTCGACGATGAACCGGACATATACAACGATTCGGAAAAAATGGCCGAATTGCAGCGGGACCTCGCTGTGCAGATGGACCGGCTCGAGACGGATGTCGCAGCTGTCCAATCGGATGTAGGGCCAGCCTGGCCAACGTCTGCCATTCATCGCTGGGACGAGATTGCGGTGTTGGATTACCTCGAAGGTAAGCAGTGGAAATTTCACGGCAAGGAGGTGGGTGTGGTGGATCGCCCTGCCATCTATTTGTATGGGATTAACTACCTGACAGCGGCGATTGACGACCGCAGGATTGACACCGCAGTAGGCCTCCAAAGCTCGCTGGCGATCCGCATGGATCAGTTTGTCGTCGAAGAACCGGCGTTTAAAAGAATGATGGGTACCCTGGAGCAAGACCTCGCTGTGCAAACGCGCCGGCTCGATCGTCTCAAGATTCCGCCGACAAGGCTGGGCGTCATAGCTGCACCCGAGTGGGCCGAATCCACCATCGTGAGCCTCACAACAGCCGTCACCCCCACCATCTCGGACACCACGTACATTGATGGACGCGTCGTCGCTGGTGTGTCCGCGCAAGGATCCCTGGTCGAAAGACTGTTGAAAACATTCAGAGATTCCGGTGGCGAACAAGAAACGTACGATCTGCTGGACTTTGTTAGCCAGGGAGAGATTAGACAGCTGGTTGACCTCGTTGTGGGGCGATTCCCAAAAAGCGACCACCTCGACAAAGTGATGTCGCAGCGGCACGAGGGTCACACCACGTTTAATGATGCTTTAACGAACCAAATAATAAATGACGCTGGCGACCTCGCCATCACAATCGAGATGAGGTCCCCAGAATACCGCTGGAAGCACCAGGAAAGAGTGCTTAAATCGGATTCGGCAGGTGCGTGGCACTACGACATCTTGCCCTCCACCGATCGAAGTACCCTTGTGGAGGGCTTCTTTGTGTTTGGCAGAGACGGTGTCGATGTGGTCCACCCGACAATCGTTGGTGTGGGCGCCGGCAAAGCGAACCGTGCGACCAATTCGTTCATGGCCATGCACACGCATGTTGCAGGTCTCTCTGGCCCAGGGGGCGACTTCGGCCGCATGGTGGTGACCGGGTTGGCATTTGCACCCGATACTGAAGTCTCCGAGTTCGACGACACGGACGGCAGTCTGCCCGGTCTGGCCTTCATGCCGTGGGGCCCAGACAACGCAGTGGAGGTAACCCCGGCAGAGTATGCGTGCGTCTTGGTGGCGTTTCCAAACGTATCCTTGGTAATTTCAGAACAAAACTGATTCGGCACTTTCCGGTGTTTTCCAAGATGAGCGGACCAGACGTTGACATAATCTTGGTAAGACGTGCGCGCGTAAGAACAGCCCAGTTTTTGTGTCGTGCGCACTGATCGCCCTTTCCTTTGCAGCGTCTCGAGGATGCACGGGCCGCCGTCGGGCGGTGGACCGAAGAGAAGAAGGTCTGCGAGGCCCGAATCGCAGCGGAGGAAAAAACCATAGCTAGTCTGCTCGAATTGTTGTTCGACGGTGGATGTGCAGCTGCCGGCAGTGTACCCACCGCTTCCACGGTGAGGGCTCCCGGGTTCAGCCGGAGGAACGCCACGATTAGCGATCCATGATTACACTCATTTGCCTGGACTGTTATAGCGGTTGTCGGCTGGCTGGCCCGCGAACGTGGCATGTGATCCGCCGGGCCTCGTGTACGCCAACGGGACCACCGCCGTGGGGAACAGCCGTCACAGGACGAAATGGTCGAACGGGTTGGAAGTGTACAACCGGTACGGCTACTTTGAGACCGCCGGCGTGCCAACCGGTTCGTCAAGCCAACGGTCTACACAGTCTATGGGGAGGGTGACCGAGATCGTTCTACCACCAGCCCGGGTCCTCGCTCACCCTGAACCTCACGGGCCACACCACCCTTGAGCTCGACTGGACCTCGCGAGCCGAGCGCTTCGCATTTCTCAAAACCATCGTGCAGCCGGCGTCGCTCCGCCGCATCGGCGTTGAGGTGATCCTTCGGGCGCGCACCTTCACCGACAAGGCCACGCCCTGCCCGGACGTTCAGCTGCGAGTGTGTGGCCGTCGATGGGATCTTTGCCGCGTGCGCCAACATCACCCGGAACGAATCGGCGGTCATGGCGTGCGACAACACGGATGCCACGTCGTGGCCCCTCGACGGTCCGACCGTCGTCGCCCTTGGAATGGCGTGGGCGAGCCGGCTCCAGTGGCCAGCGGGAACGCTGTCGGGGAACCCGATCTACGCGGGTTCGCGATCTGGTGGCCGGCAAACGTCATTGGCGACGGCATGCCGCTGTTCTTCAAGACGGGCACCGGCGACGGCCACGTTTGGAAGACTTCCGCCGCAGGTGCGATTCTCCTTGCGCTGTTCGGGGGGCCGTACGTCGAGGTGGCGGCATTCATTGCGGGGTTTACGGGGTCCGCGGCGACGTGCGTGGTGTGGGGTGTTGCCACGGCAACGACCGATGTCAAGTTCCTCGCCGTCGGCATGACGCTGTCAGCTGTGCTGTCGTCTGGCATGGTCCTTGCGGTCGGCGGTGCTGTACTGCGCGATCGCGCTCGTGGCACACCAGCCTGTGGAAGCAGCTGCCTGCTGCCGGAACCGACCGGTGTGGTCACGGCCGACTACGTGCCCCACGCCCGGTATGCCGCTCTGTACGCCATCGCGTACGCGATCCCGGGCCTGCTCCCGGAGCTCAAGCTCTCGTCGCTGGAGTACAAGGCGATGATCGCGGTCGGCACGGGACATCGTCGGCTCTTCGCCGCGAAGGTCGCCAGCCCGTACGCACTGCCGATGGCGGCCGCGGCAGCGGCCATGATCGGCACCACGTTCCCGGTGAAGCTGACCTCGGTTGCGCTTTTCTACGCTGTCAGGGGCGGCGCCGTGATGGCCACCCAGCTGACCGCCAAGCCGCGAGGCGCCCTCGGTGTCGCCGGTCAGGTCGGGGCAGGGGCGGCGGTGACAGCGTTGTCCCTGTTGAACAACACGGCCGCAGCCACACATGCGAGTGCCTCGAAGTAGAGCATGCGAATCGGGACTAGAACGGAGAGCACGGCGACAGCAGCCGCGATGCGGCTGGACTGGAACTGACCGGCAACTGCCATGAGAACCGCGAGCAGCAGTGGCCATGCCGCAAACCACATGCCCCACCCGTATCCTGTCACGGCCAACTGTGCAAGCCTGCTCAAGGCGGTGGCGGCAAAGAGCGCGATCGCGACCGCTGCAGCTTGCCGACCCCTCGTGGCCCGACACGCGAGCCCCGCCACCGCCAGGGTTGCGATCAACGCGTAGCCGTAGGCGTAGTTGCCGACCCAGGCACTCACCCGCATCACGTACCACGACAGGCCGACGAAGTAGGCGAGCCAGAACTCCTCCTGGGTGCCGACCGCGACCACGTATGGTGCGTCTGCAGAGACGACCAGGGTGCAGGTCTGGTCAGAATCGCTTTGGTGCCCGGTGGCCACCACCACCACGACACGCAGGTCGCTTTCGCCAAAGGGCTCGTACACAAGCGAGCCGGCGGTTCTGTTACTGGCGTGGTCGCTGCTGGCCGGTGCGCCCAGGCGGCAGCTGAAGTTCTGCGACACGGAGCCCAGCACCCCGACCGCCGACGCCCCCAGCCGCTGTGGCTCGAGGATGGCGACGTGGATGAAGTTCCCGGCCTTGTAGCGGATGTGTAGCGTCTTTGGACCGTGGCAGTAGATGGCTGCGCTCGGCTCGCCGTCCACAACATGATGCTTCCCGCCCGCGAAGTGCGGTGTGTGGGCGACGGCACAAATGGCTGCCAATACGAGCATCACCGTCACAATCTCGGTCGGCTAATAGCGCTCTAACGACATCCTGTTTATTTTGCTGTCTCCTGCCAGACTGTACCTCGCCTACACAGACGACCGCCGGGCGGCCGAGGCCGGGCCGAAGAATAGTTTGAATGACACTGTACCGGTCGCGCTGTGTCACACCGTGCTTGATCAGCAAGTGGTTGTCCCCTCAAAGTGTGGTCCCGTTCGCTGTCAGGGTCTGCACCAATTCATCCGGGAGGTTGCCACGCAGGCGGGCATCGAGTGAAAGCACCCGGAGGCCGGTGAGCTGTGCAATCTCGGCCGCTAACGACCCCAGCTGCTCGCAGCAGCTGAGGTACGACGCCAGCTGAGTGCAGTAGCAGAGGTTCAGCGTCTGGAGGCCGGTGAGCTGCCCGATCTCGGCCGGCAACGACGCCAGCTGCCTGCAGAAGCTGAGGTTCAGCGTCTGGAGGCCGGTGAGCTGCCCGATCTCGGTCGGCAACGACGCCAGCTGCTCGCAGTAGCTGAGGTCCAGCGTGTGGAGGCCGGTGAGCTGCCCGATCTCAACCGGCACTGACCCCAGCTGCTCGCAGTCGCTGAGGTCCAGCGACTGGAGGCCAGTGAGCTGCCCGATCTCGGCCGGCAGCAGCACCAAGTCGGAGGTGAGCCCCAGCTCGACAAGCTTGGGGCAGCACATCCCAAGCGTGGCCACCACGCTGTGCGTGGCCAACTTCCTGCCGAGGGTGAGCTGGGTGATGCTCGGGTGGATCCCCAGCACCCGTTTCAGCCCGAACGGGGTGACGCTGTCGCAGCCGGTCAGGTCGAGCGAGCCGAGCAGGCGGACACGCCGGGCGATGCCCAGCATCTCGGCGTCGGTCAGAGTCGCTGTTTGGGCGGCACTGAATCCGCCGCCGGACCCGAAAACGAGTCGGGCCGGTGGCATCTGGTGGCGGTGGATCCGGGCCCAGCTCTTGCAGACCGAGGGGACGACCATCAGCTGGGTCTTCACATCGAGGTGCATGAAGATCGCCACCATCATGTCGTCCGGCAGCTCCGCGATCCCGGGCCCCGCCGTCTCCTGCCCGCCGTTGGCCGCTGGCGCTCCGTCGTTGCCCTCAAGCCGGTGCTCTGCCATGGTGGTGGCTGGCGGGTGGCGGGGATGGGGCTTCGGGGTGATGGGTGAAGGTGGTGTAAAAGGAAGTTGGGGTAGGCATCTGGGGTTCAGATATGATTTGCCCGCCTGTGAGACCTAATTATCATTTTGGTAAAGTTTGGTGGGCAGCGCGGGCGGGCGGGCGGTCGGCGAGGGGGTGCCAACACGGCGTGGACAGTGCCACCACACATCGGCCCCTGCAAACCAAACGCCAAAATTAATTTGGACCCGCGCAATTCGTCCCTTCAAACCAAACGCCAAAATTAATTAAATTAAATTCGACCCGCGCAATTCGGATTTTTTGGGTTATCACTTTTTTGCACGATGGCTTCCAGGTGGGTTGTCCTCCGCACACATCAAACGTCTACCGTTGTCTGACCCCCTTTCTTTGCCGACAGGCTCAAACGGCAACGCCCAGCGGATGCAACGGCGGAATCTCTGTATGTCGGGATACCCTGGCCACTCGAAATGCCCACCTTCTTGCGTGATAACCCGCCCCCCGCAACAACTGACGTCACACGCATCCACCCGCAGGCGGAACCAAAGAGACCAGGCCATCTACGCATGCGCGCAGATGGAACTCGCGGCCACCGCCGCGGCCGCCAAGCACCGGCGCCTGCAAGCTAAGATCGAGGCACATGAAAATGTGAACTGCATGCAACAGAAGAATCACGATGAGGCCGTCGTCAAGTTTCAGGGACAGCACGCGGAGGCCGTCGTCATGCTTCGGGGTCAGCACGCGGAGGCCGTCGTCGTGCTTCGGGGTCAGCACGCGGAGGCCGTCGTCGTGCTTCGGGGTCAGCACGCGGAGACCGAAGCCCGCCTGCAACTGCAGCTCAACGATGCCCGCCGGCTGGTGGGCAAATCCGACAAGGTCACCACCGCGACCGAGGCGTCCCTGGCTGCGAACGTGGCGCTCGTCAAGCTCCTCCAGACGCAGATCGCCGGTCAGCAGGCCAGCGCCCTCGAGCACGCGGAAACGGTGCGCCAGTCGGAGGCCGCGACCCAGACCCGCATCGACGAGTTCATCAAAGAGCGAGTGGCGAATCGCCAATACGTCGAGAGACTGGAGGCGCGGAACGCCGTACTGGAGCGCGTGCGATACAAGGGGGACTACCACCAGCATGTCGCCGACCAGGCCATGGCGGATCACCTGGACGGCGATGAGTAGGCATTAAACACCACCATCGACTACTCAGCACATTTAGCGTTCTTGTGACGTATTGCGAGCAAGTTTATCTAGCGGTTAGCTAGGCATCAATAAACTCATACAACAAGCACACTCACAGACACCCTCTCTCGCAACCAGTCATGTCACAGGATACACTGTTCGCCCTCGCACATGGCTACGTATCCACCGAAGCGGGGTCGGAGCGGCTGAAAAGGCGCCTCGGCATCGCCGACCGCGAGATCGCGCTGTTGAGCGAGTCGACCGCAGCTCGAGTAGGGCTGTCCAGTTACATGGCCATGGCGTATGCCGCGCACGCGGTGGCTCGCGGCGCTGTGGGGTTTCTGGTGTCACCTGGGCCCGAGGACCAGCGACCCGCACACTGGTATGTGTACGAGATCGGCGTTGGCGCGATCAAGCCATGCATCCTCGTCGGACCTAGTCGTGAGCAAAACAGCACCATCTGACTTCCACAAACCTTCCAAAATCCATTGAACATGGCACGCCAAGAGGCCAAACGATACTGGTCAGCACGGGTCGAATACCGGCCGCCCGGGTCCTTTGCACCGCTCCACGAGTACCCGATCGAGGTTGGCATGGCCGGCTTCGACGACACAGTGAAGCTGGACAACACGCCCGTCCTGGAAGCGCATCGGCCGCTCGTTGAAGCGGTCAAGGCAAACTACATGGCGTCTGGCGACGCCGACTTGATGCTCTGGGCGGCCCTGGAGTTCGCACTGGCGACCGATGACACGTCCATCCTGGGCGGCGACCTTCTGACCGCGCTCGATTCGCCACCACGCAACGACTCTGAATAAACGCGGAGTCAATCGAGTGTCATGGAGGGCAAGCGTGGCCCACCTACCATGCGTTACAAATTAGGGTTGCGGACCTGCCGAGAAGGGACAGAGAAGTGCGAGAGAAGTGCGAGAGAAGGGATAGAGAAGGGATAGAGAGAGGGGAGATGGGCCCGGCGAACCATGCAGCTGAAAAGAACCAATGGTGGTCTAGGTGGCAGACACCGGAGAAACCGGAATAACGCCATGACCGCCTTTTGGAACACCGCCCGGTCCTCGAATCCCCCGCCAACTTCCTGATCGTCGACCTCGAGATTTCAGTTATATTGCATTTGGCCCCACATCGCGGGTACAAAACAGATTGTGCAGCGATTCATACCCTTGATTGATACCGTGACGTCATCATTTATAAATGTATTCGCCCATGGGCAGGTTTTTAAGCACAGGTTTTTGAGCACGACAGTAATACATTTAATATACTAGAGATTTCAGTTATATTGCATTTGACCCCACATCGCGGGTACAAAACAGATTGTGCAGCGATTGATACCCTTGATTGATACCGTGACGTCATCATTCCCTATTTCAGCAATACATTTAATATATTAATATACTAGAGATTTCAGTTATATTGCATTTGACCCCACATCG
>Ga0114994_10002593_pt1 | contig 13231 bp, 10 predicted proteins | sample ArcticOcean_MG_C_9_FD_87043 | JGI IMG/M metagenome (GOLD analysis project Ga0114994, IMG submission 87043) | Marine microbial communities from western Arctic Ocean - ArcticOcean_MG_CB2_152 | ecosystem: Environmental > Aquatic > Marine > Oceanic | place: Arctic Ocean: Canada Basin | collected... | reverse complement strand
ACGCCAGATTTAGGTTCTGGTGCCGCAAGGTGTGTGGGTTCGAGTCCCTCCACCCGCACCATTCCAACTTAGGGTTAGATCCATAAAAGGAACTGTCCAAAAAAGGAACCCCATGCAAATCAGTCAGGAATCAATTGATGCGTTAAGAGCGCACATATGTATTACCATCGATAAGTCAGATTACGAAAGTCGCTGCGAGAAGATTCTGAATGTTCAACGAAAGCAGGCTCAAATGCCTGGATTTAGAAAGGGCAAGGTTCCAATGGGTATCATCCGCAAGCAGTACGGAAGAAGCGTATTAGCTGATGAAATGAACAAACTGCTTGCAGAAGCTCTTCAGAAACACGTCGAGTCTAACAAGATACACGTCCTAGGAAATCCTATTCCTGCTGAGAATAAGGAGGATACGGGGGATTGGGATAAGCCTGGGTCTTTTACCTTTAACTATGAGATGGGTATTGCACCTAAGATTGAGTTTAGTTTCGGTTGGAGGGCAAAGTTCGCTCGCCACTTCATCAAAGTAGATAAGAAGGCAATTGACATACGCATTCAAGACATTCAGCGTCAGCACGGAAAGGTAAATGACGTGGAGGTGGCAGGAGAGAAGGATATGTTAATGGGAACATTCGTTCAGCTCGATGAGAACGGTGAGATTTTAGAAGGAGGAATTGAAAACCGCTCTTCTATATCTATTGAGGGTGTTGAAGATAAGGCAACTAACAAGAAGCTTGTGGGCGCGAAAATGAATGATGTCATAATTATAGACCCGAGCAAGGTGAGTAAGGGCCACGAGGATTTGGGGCGTATGCTAGGTATCACTCATGATGAGGTGCATCACTTAAAAGGTGAATTCAAATTCGGTGTTGAGGAGATTAAGCGTCTTGAGGAGCATGAGGTAAACCAAAGCCTATTTGATAAGATCTACGCTAAAGATGAGGTTAAGGACCTGAAGGAATTCAAATCTAGGATTGAAAAAGATCTTGAGGGTCATTTCGACAGAGACGCTGAATGGTTATTCCGTCGTCGTTTCGTTGTGGACTTAATGGAATACATGAAGATTCCACTACCTGAGACGTTCCTTAAAAGATGGATAGTCTTAACGAACGAAAAGCCTGTAACTCCTGAGCAAGTAGAAAAAGAGTTCGCGGGTTATGGCGATTCATTGCGATGGCAATTAGTCCAAAAAGCCGTCATGGAAAAGCTAGACATGAAAGTGTCTGGAGAAGAACTTGAAGCTGAGGCTAGACGATTTGTAGGTGCACAATACGCACAATACGGGATGCCATTAGACGAAGAGACTATGACTAATGTCGCTAAGAGCGTGCTCGAGAAAGACGATGAAAGACGTAGAATTGCTGACGTTATCATCGAAGGGAAAGTGGTGGATCATTTAAAAACATTAGTGACCATAAAGGATAAATCAGTATCCTTTGAGAAGTTCTCTGAGCTAGCTGCTGAGGTTAAGTAGAAACTTGTGAATATTCGTGGGGGTGTGGTTCGTTGGATTAAGTCTATCAAGACTAAATTGCATACATATACCCAAGTATTTACCTCAGTATTTCAAGCAAAATGAATAATCGCAAAGAATTTATCAAGTACGCTGTTCAAGATCGTGGACTCAGTAGTCACACGGTGGGAGATTTTATTTCTTCAGCTTACGGCCCAGAGAATATGACACGTACAGTTATTGAAGAGCGTTCTATGCCTTTTAGAGAGGTGGACGTTTTCTCTAGATTGATGGCCGATAGAATCATTTTTATGGGTACTGGAGTTGATGATTACATAGCTAACATCATTCAAGCACAGCTTTTATTCCTCGAGTCTACAGACCACACAAAGGATATTCAGATTTACATAAATTCTCCAGGAGGAAGTGTTTATGCTGGCCTAGGTATCTATGATACGATGCAGTACATCAGACCTGAGATTGCTACAATCTGTACAGGGATGGCGGCGTCTATGGGGGCGGTATTGCTTTGTGGAGGAGCTAAGGGAAAGAGAACCGCTCTTAAGCACAGTAGAATTATGATACACCAACCATTAGGAGGTGCTAGAGGCCAAGCCTCAGACATAGAGATTACTGCTAAGGAGATTCAGAAACTCAAGAAGGAGCTTTACGAAATTATATCACACCACTCTGGAAAGACCTATAAAGAGGTATGGAGTGATAGTGATAGAGATTACTGGATGACTTCTCAGGAAGCGAAGGAGTACGGTATGATAGATGAAGTTCTAGCTAGAGAATCTAACAAGTAGCGTTTAAGAGAGATTTAAAGAAAGGTACAGATGCCCAAAAAGAAAACAGATTCATGTTCCTTCTGCGGAAAAGCAAAAGACGACGTAGAAATCCTCATTGCAGGGATGTCTGGTCACATCTGTGAAGCATGTGTAGAGCAAGCAGGAAATATTGTCGAGGAAGAAGGAGGAGCGAATGAAAGTTCACCCTCGGAACTAGAATTAGAGCTGAAAAAACCTTCCGAGATAAAGGACCACATAGATGCCTATGTCATAGGGCAGGAATCCGCAAAGCGCACGCTTTCTGTAGCAGTGTACAACCACTACAAGCGTCTATTGAACCCACAAAAACCTGGCGACGATGTCGAGTTAGATAAATCTAACGTGATTCTAGTTGGAGAAACAGGTTCTGGAAAAACACTTCTTGCAAAGACCATAGCTAAGATGTTAGATGTACCGTTCTGCATAGCAGATGCCACAGTTCTAACTGAGGCTGGATATGTGGGTGAAGATGTAGAAAGCGTTCTCTCCCGTCTATTGCAGACAGCTGACTTCGACGTAGAGGCTACAGAAAGAGGTATCGTTTTTATCGATGAAATAGATAAGATCGCACGGAAAAGTGATAACGCATCTATTACTCGAGATGTAAGTGGAGAAGGCGTACAACAGGCATTACTAAAACTCCTTGAAGGAACAGATGTAAACGTTCCGCCACAAGGAGGAAGAAAGCATCCAGAACAGAAACTCATTAAGATAAACACTGAGAATATATTATTTATTTGTGGTGGCGCTTTTTCTGGAATAGAGAAACTCATCGAGCGCAGGATGAAGAAATCAACGATAGGTTACAATTCTGGTGGCCTGAGTCATACAGATGACGACATCCTATCACATATAAGCCCTGCCGACTTAAGAAGCTACGGACTTATCCCAGAATTAGTAGGTCGTTTTCCAGTTCTTACATACTTAAGCCCCCTAAGCAAAGACACACTTAGAAGGATCTTAACAGAACCGAAAAACGCTATTATCAAGCAATACGTAAAGCTCTTCGAGATAGATGGTATTGAGCTAAAGTTCAAATCAGACGCACTTGATTGGGTGGTGGAGAAAGCTATTGATTTCAAGTTAGGCGCACGTGGTTTAAGAAGCATACTTGAGTCTGTACTAACCGACGCGATGTTCGAGTTACCCGGTACAGGAACTAAAGAATTGATAATCGACAAGAAGTATTGTGAAGGCATAGACGATGGCGAGAAGAAGAAAAATAAGAAAGGACTGAAGGTGGCTTAATAATATTTTTAGACAACGAAAACTACGAAAAAGTGGCGGGCAAGGTTACACCTTTAATGCAGCAATACAACCGGATTAAAGTAAAACATCCGGATACAATTTTGCTGTTTAGGGTAGGTGACTTTTACGAAACTTTCGGAGAAGATGCTGTTGTGGCGGCGAAGGTTCTAGGTATTATTCTCGCAAAAAGAGGTAATGGTAGCGCTTCAGAAATTGAGCTGGCTGGCTTCCCATACCATTCGTTAGACACATACCTACCGAAGCTTGTTCGAGCTGGACTTAAGGTCGCTGTTTGCGATCAATTAGAAGACCCCAAGCAAGCAAAGGGATTAGTTAAAAGGGGAGTTACTGAGCTTGTCACGCCTGGTGTGGTGATGCACGATCAAGTTCTCGAAACTAAAGAAAACCACTATTTAGCCGCTCTCCACTGGACGCCTAAAGGTTGTGGAGTAGCTTTTATGGACATCTCCACAGGGGAGTTTTTAGCAGCGGAGGGGGATGCTGAGTGGATAGACAGGCTTCTGAGAAGCCTTAGTCCTAAGGAATGGGTGTGCCAAAAACAACACGAAACCGACCTCATGTCGCTTTTCGGGGATGACATACCTAGATCGAAGCTCGATGACTGGGTTTTTACTGAGGACTTCGCAAAGGAAAAACTTCACGGGCAATTTGGGACGAAGTCGTTGAAAGGGTTTGGGCTACATGATGCTCCAAATGCTACAATAGCAGCAGGTGTGATCCTTCAATACCTTGAATTTACTCATCACACTAAATTAGGGCATCTGCAAGGTGTGAAAAGATTGAGGAAGGGTGACGGGATGTGGCTAGACCGGTTTACAGTTAGAAATTTAGAGATAGTATACCCTAGCCACCCAGATGGAACTTCCCTAGCTGAGTGCCTCGATAGAACATCCACTCCTATGGGAGGAAGGATGTTAAGACGTCATCTAGTGATGCCTTTGACTGACAGAGCAGCAATTGAAACTAGGCATGCAGCCGTGGCAGCTCTTGTGTCAGCCACCCCTCTAAGAGCGGAGATAAAAGAAATATTATGCTCAGTAGGCGATCTTGAAAGACTTGCTTCGAAGGCTAGTTCTGCGAGAATTAACCCACGCGAATTAGTTCAATTAAAACGCGGCTTAGTCGCAGTAATTAATGTCGCAGACGCTGCAGCGGGTGAAGAAGCCCTACTCCCCACTTTAGAAAGACTATCCCCTTGCGATACACTACTAGCGAGATTGGAATCCGAGTTAGAGGACGATGCACCTGTACAAGTGGGCAAGGGAGCCGTCATTAAACCGGGTGTGGATGATGAGTTAGATGAGGTGCGGAGCTTAGCGTTTGAGAGTAATAAGGCCCTAGATGCGATTCGCGATAGAGAAGCAGAAAAAACGGGTATCACATCTTTAAAAATATCCTTCAATAATGTTTTCGGGTATTATCTCGAGGTGAGACATGTGCATAAGGACAAGGTTCCAGAGGAGTGGATTCGAAAGCAGACATTGACGCAAGCCGAGCGGTATATCACAGAAGAATTGAAGGAATTGGAGACGAAGATTCTCGATGCGAAGGATAAAGCCTTAGCACTAGAACTACGGCACTACGAATATCTCGTAGCAGAAACCGTGAAAAACACTGCAGAGCTCCTAGGCAATTCTCGAGCTATGGGAGAAATTGATGTTCTAGTCAGCAATGCTGAAATAGCTGAAGAGTACGGATATGTTCGTCCAAGAATGAAGGACGAGCACGGCATTAGGATATCCGATGGAAGACATCCCGTCATAGAACGAAAGCTACCTATAGGCGAATCCTACGTTGCTAATGATGTCACATTAGACCCTAAACTAGCCCAGATCCTCATGGTCACCGGCCCTAATATGTCCGGTAAAAGTGCTCTCCTCCGACAGACGGCATTGATTTGTCTCCTAGCCCAAAGCGGTGGATTCGTACCAGCTAAATCGGCAGAACTTGGCATCTTAGATAGAATCTTCACAAGGGTAGGCGCGTCAGATAACATCTCGAGCGGAGAGTCCACTTTCATGGTGGAGATGAACGAAACAGCATCCATCCTCAATAATCTCACTGAGCGCTCACTAGTCCTCCTCGATGAAATCGGCCGGGGCACTTCAACTTACGATGGAGTGAGCATAGCTTGGGCTATAGCTGAACATCTACACGGATTAAAAAAAGCCAGACCCCTCACTCTTTTCGCCACTCACTACCACGAGCTTAACGCTATGCAGGGGTTATTTAAGCGAGTTCGCAACTTCAATGTCAGCGTAAAAGAGGTCGGTGGGAAAATCGTTTTCCTTCGTAAAATCGTTCCCGGCGGTTCGAATCACAGCTTCGGAATACACGTAGCAAAACTTGCCGGCATGCCGCGATCTTTAGTAAGGCGAGCAGAGGAAGTTCTAGTAAAGCTAGAATCAACCCGCGAATCTGCTAACAGCGGCTCACGCAAGAACCACACCCCCACTGACGGCCCTATCGTAGATAAAGTCAACCTCCCATCTTCCATTGAAGAAGGCGTGCAGATGAGTTTCTTCAAACTCGACGACCCAGCACTTGAAGGTGTGAGAGATAAACTACTCGACATTGACATTGACAACCTAACACCTCTCGAAGCACTTCTAAAGCTTCACGAGATTAGAAAAGCCGTCGGCGGTAAGTAAACTAGTAGCTGCCGAGCAATAGGTCGAGGTCGGTGAAGGGGAGGCCTTTTTCGTCGGCTATGCCGGGATGAGTTAGGGTGCCTTTGAACATGTAAACGCCAGTGCGGATCATATTAGAGCCGCGGATTGCTGACTCCACACCACCGTCTTGGGCTATGCTGAGTAAGAAGGGAGCGAGGATATTGCTGAGAGCTTGGCTAGCTGTGGAGCTAACGTTTGCCGCGAGGTTAGGGACACAGTAATGTATAACTCCTAGCTCTGTGAAGGTGGGGGATTCGTGGCTCGTTATTCGCGAGGTTTCGAAACATCCTCCCCTATCAATGCAGACATCGATTATAACACTTTTATCTCGCATGGAGCTTACCATAGCTTCGCTGACAACCATAGGGGAGCGCTGGCTGTCGCCTCGTAATGCACCTATAGCGACATCGGCAGTTCGTAATGCTTCATCTAATACTGATGGCTGTATGGTGGACGTCCAAACCCTTTGGCCTAAACTCTGCTGAATCCTTACAAGCCTATGCTGTCGATTATCGAAAATCTTCACATGAGCACCAAGCCCTATCGCAGCTCTCGCCGCGAATTCTCCGACGGTACCAGCTCCGATTATCACCACCGTGCTGGGCCTCACGCCACTAATCCCACCCAGCATGGTAGAACGTCCCTCAGGACCTGCCATAAGTTCACCCGCAATAAGGATGGAAGTATTACCCGCTATTTCACTCATAGCACGGACTAAAGGGAAAAGTCCGCTTTTATTCTTGATGTAATCCCAAGCAATAGCAGTCGTTTTCTTAGCAATTAGAGCGCTAATGAGTTTTGAGTTTTGGACACTTAGTTGAAGGGCACTTAGCAAAGTAACTCCCATACCCATCATCTCTACTTCCTCTAAAGAAGGCGGCTCTACTTTAAGAACTAAACCCGATTGAAATACCTCCTTCCGATCCCGACTAATCCTTGCTCCAGACTCGCTGTATTCTATATCAGAAAAAAATGCTGACTCTCCTGCTCCAGACTCAACTATTACTTGATGGCCATGAGCTACTAGTAAGGCTACAGCTTCTGGAACAAGAGCAACTCGGGTTTCTTGAAGGCTAGTTTCCTTGGGGATACCTATGGTAAGATCAGACTGACCCTCGATAAGTTGAAGTAGTTCTTCTTGTGGTAATAGCGATGCCTCTTTAGCTAGAGCTTTAATTCCTTTCCTTTCTGAAGCCATGGTTGCGTGATTAGAATACTAAGGTCGTTGTAAAATCATTCTTCTACCACCTTCGTGCTTAAACTTTTCACATAGTTCTATTTTCAAAACCAACACATCTCCCTCTAATTCATCCGCTATTCTCTCCGGCCACTCAACTAAAGATAGCCCCTCACCATGTAAAACCTCGAAAACCCCTGCGGCTTCAACTTCCTCCGGACTTTTAAGTCTATACAGGTCGATGTGATTTATCTGCTGCCCTTTTCCTTTATACACGTTTACAATTCCGAAAGTAGGGCTACTCACCTCGTCTTCTATCCCTAAATGGGAACATAATCGCCTAACTAAAGTGGTCTTCCCTACTCCCATCTCGCCATGTATAGCTACGATTCCACGAGAAGGGAGCAGATTTGCGATTTTAGCTACAACATCACCTAACTCATCTTCTCGGAACTCAGAAATTTGCAGGAGCGTCTCCATCACTTAGTCTTTGAATCTAATATCGCAAACGGAACTATTACCTCTTCTAGGCTTACTCCACCGTGTTGGAAAGTATCCTTGAAATACTTCACGAATTGCTGGTAGTTATTTGGATAAACGAAGAAATCTCTATCCTTAGCGAAAATGTATCCTGAACTTATGTTTTGTTTTGGAAGCCCAAACCTACCAGGCTCCATTGCCTCAAACACATCCTTTTTATCATAACCTAAGTTCTTACCCGTCTTATATCTCAGATTGCTATTAGTACTTCTGTCACCCCTTACTTTAACCTCGTTATTTACTTTAACTGTTCCGTGGTCAGTCGTAATAATTACGCGACCACCAGCCTCAGCCATCTTTTCTATCAAGTGCTTCAGTGCGCTGTGTTCAAACCACGTTAAAGTCAAACTTCTGTAAGCCGCTTCATCATCTGCTAGCTCCTTTATAACATCCATATCTGTACGTGCGTGGCTAAGCATATCCACGAAATTATAGACAACCGTAGTGAGAACCTCGCCTTTAGTTTCGTGGAAGGTGTCGAGCAGTTTGCGGCCAGCGGTGAGATTAGTGACTTTATGATAACTAGTCTTTCCTTCGATGTTTAAGCGGTCGAGTAGGTTGTTTAATAGCTTCTCCTCGAATTGATTCTTCGACCCCTCATCCTCTTCGGATTTCCACCATTGTGGAGTAATTCTTTCTATGTCAGCTGGCATCATCCCCGCAAAAAGAGCATTTCTAGCATACTGCGTTGCCGTAGGCAGAATACTCATATACGTCTCATCCTTTTCTATAGTAAAGCTATCCTTGAGAAGTGGCTCAATGGATTTCCATTGATCTAATCTGAGATTATCTATCACTACCAGATACACTGGGCGACCATCTGCTGTAGCGATAACCTCAGGTAAATAATGTGGCAAAAGGCGGTGAGAAAGAAGTGGAATCCCACCATGTCCTGTATCATCGCCAGATGCTATCCAAGATTCGTAGTTCTTCTCAATGTACTTACCGAATTGTCTATTAGCATCCTCGAACTGCATATCGAGAACGTCCTGCATGCTATCGTCATCTGAATCCGTGAGTTCGAGATTCCAAAACACTAGGCGTCCATACACATGATACCAATCCTCTAAATCCATCCTATCCATGAGTTTCATGCCTATGGTTCTGAACTCTTTTTGGTAGTCCATCATAGCCTTCTCACTGAGAAGTCTTTTCCCATCGAGAAGTTTTTTAACTGCGAGCAGGATTTGGTTAGGGTTGACAGGCTTAATTAAATAATCACTGATTTTCGAGCCTATTGCCTCCTCCATGATATGCTCCTCCTCGCTCTTTGTGATCATTATCACGGGAAGATGAGGTTTCATCTCCTTAATCCTTTGCAGAGTTTCAATACCATTAATACCCGGCATATTCTCATCTAAAAACACTACATCAAAAATATTACTCTCTACTTCCTCTAGAGCTTCCACACCACTATTTACACCTGTAACTGTATAGTTTTTTCCTTCCAAAAAGATAATATGTGGCTTGAGCATATCTATTTCATCATCAGCCCAAAGTATATGTGGTTGCCTTGTCATGCGCTTTAGTATCTTTCGAATTGATTACAAAGAAACATAAACGTAGTTCACACTCGTTTCGTATCTTGACTTCATGTCTAAAACAAATCGCCATAAAATCATAAATGACCCTGTTTATGGGTTCGTAACTCTAAGACACGCAAGGGCTTTAGAGCTTATGGATCACCCGTATGTTCAGCGATTAAGAAGGATAAGCCAACTGGGACTCAGTCACTTTGTTTACCCTGGAGCTGTTCACAATCGATTTCACCACGCTATAGGCTCAATGTTCTTAATGCAAGAGGCAATTGACTCACTTCGTTCTAAAGGGATTGAGATCTCAGCTGAGGAAGACGAAGCAGTGTGTTTTGCAATATTATTACACGACGTAGGGCACGGTCCATTCAGCCACGCGCTCGAGAGTAGCATTGTGAAAGGTGTACATCACGAAGACATAAGCACATTGATAATGGAGCGCCTCAACGAAGAGTTCGACGGCATGCTGGATATGGCCATAGCAATTTTTCAGAATAAATACCACAAGAAATTCCTACACCAACTAGTCTCGAGTCAGTTAGATATGGACAGGCTAGACTATCTCGCTAGAGACAGCTTCTACTCTGGAGTAACTGAAGGGAAAGTTGGAAGTAATCGCATCATAAAAATGCTATCAGTTGTTGATGATAGGCTAGTGATAGAAGAGAAAGGAGTGTATAGCATAGAGAAGTTTATTGTCGCAAGAAGATTGATGTATTGGCAGGTGTATTTACACCGCACCGTTCTCAGTGCTGAACACATGTTAATGTTAGTGCTGAAAAGAGCTAAGAGTCTTAATGATGACAATCTTTTTGCTACTCCAGCCCTCTCTGCATTTCTAAATAACAACTACGATAATGCTAGTTTCTCGTCTGACCCAACAGTTCTTGAGAATTTCTGTGACCTCGATGATTCTGATATTCTCAGTTCTATGAAGGCGTGGAGATCACATGATGATAAAGTTCTATCATCTCTGAGCTCAAGACTACTTGATAGAAAATTATTTAGGATAGAACTTCGAAAAGAAGAATTCTCAGAAGCGGACTTGGCTGAAAGGAAGGCCGTGATTATTTCCTCATTAGGAATGGCCGAAGAGGAGGCAGAGTATTTCGTGACTACGGGTTCGGTTAGCAATCAATCCTATACTAAAGATGGAATACTCATAAAAATGAAGGACGGAAGCGTTATTGATTTTGCTCAAGCGAACGATAACATGACTCTTGAAAATCTGAGCAGAGTAGTCACAAAATACTTTCTTTGCTACCCTAAGGATCTAACAGTACCAGAGCGTTTAAAGTAGTTAGACAGATAACTCTTTTCCGTCACCATCAAAAACAGTGTACTGAAGAATCTCGACTGAAGAGTTTGCTTCGAGAGCAATTTTAATAGAATATTTCGTCTGCCAAGTGTGCCTAATTGATGAAGAACTCATGAAGTTTTTTAAAAACCCTGCTGGCTCTCCTTTAACTAAGTAAGCCTCTAACATAGGATGAACAAGTAGCGTTAACTGCTTAATCCCCTCTCCTTTAGAAAAGTACTTAATACTAGACTCTATCGTGTCGGTCACTAAAATAGCCGCTTGAACATTACCCGTTCCATTACAAGAAGGACATTTGTCCTGGGTTTGGACTACAGCCACATCTCTAACTCGTTGGCGAGTTAATTCAATAACCCCAAACTTACTTGGTGGAGCAATATTGTGTTTAGCCTTATCGCCCTTCATAGCAGCCTTCATAGCATCTGTCAGTTGCTTATTATGCTCGCGCTTAGCCATATCGATAAAGTCAATAGCAATAATCCCCCCTATATCTCTAAGCCTCAACAATCTTGCGATTTCTTCGACACACTCGAGGTTAGTTTGGAAGGCGTTTTCTTCCTGGCTAGTAGCACCTTTTTTACGACCACCACTATTCACATCGATAACGAACATAGCTTCTGTCTGTTCGATAATAAGGTATGCCCCACTTTGGAGGTTTACTTTCTTACCGAAAGTGGCTTTAATCTGTCTGTGAATAGATAGCGTATTAAACAAGTCCTTATCCTTAGAGAACTTTACCATCTCCATCTTGTCAGAACCTATGCTGCTCAAGTAATTCCTTACGTCATCAGCCAGTTTCTCGTCATTTACTCTGATGAGTTCACACTCAGGTCTGAGAGCGTCTCTCAAAACCGTGCTAGTCTTATTAAGCTCCCCGAGTATTCTCTTTCCCTGCTTCGCAACCTTCAATCCTTTAAATAGCTCCTCCCAACGCTTCATTAAATCTGAAAGGTCACTGTGTAAATCAGCCGACCTTTTCCCTTCCGCTACAGTTCTCACGATGATTCCGAATCCAGGAGGCCTAATACTCTGAATTAGACTCTTCAGTCTTTTCTTCTCTTTCTCATTTCTGAGTTCCCTCGACATATTCACTTTGTCAGAGAAAGGAACTAAGACTAGAAACCTTCCTGGAAGAGTAATATCTGCCGATAATCTGGGTCCTTTCGAGCTAATAGGTTCTTTCGAAACTTGAACCATGATAAGTTGAGAAGAGCTGACATAGTCCTGCATCTTCCCTTTCTTATCAATATCAGCTTCCTTCTTAAACCTGTCAATCTTAGACACAGGATGTTTCCCAGCCATAACAAGCTTAGACCACTTTTGGAAAGTTTTATATTGAGCACCTAGATCGCTATGATGAAGAAAAGCATCTCTCTCATACCCAACGTCGAGAAAACCCGCGTTAAGATTAGGCAATACTTTTCTAACACGACCTAGGTAGATATCTCCTACTCGGTAGGATGTCTCTCCTGGATCACTGTGCAGCTCTACGAGCTTACCTTCCTCAAGGACGGCAATTTCAACTCCAGTAGAAGTTGAATTAATTATCAGTTCTGACTTCAACGTACGCGAATTTTAGCCTAGAAATTCTAGGGGAAAAAGATGCATATAGCTAAACACCTAATAAAAGGTGAATACAGCTATCTACTTCTTCTTCTTGTGACGATTCTTACGTAGACGCTTCTTTCTCTTGTGAGTTGACATCTTATGACGCTTGCGCTTTTTTCCGCTTGGCATGATAAAGTTCTTTATGTGTTAGGGTCGACAACCTCTTTGGCGTCGGCTTCCAATCTGTTAATAAATGTCTCTACGCTTTGTGACATTACAGTGTCAACAGCTAGAGGTAAATAATTCTTATAAGTCTGTAGGGCCTCATCTTTTCTCCCCAAAGCTTCATAGCAACGAGCTAGGTAGAAATAAGCATTACCCAAATTCGGATCTAATTCTATAACCTTATTGAATCTGTCTACAGCCTTCTCCATCTGACCTGATTGTATACCAAACTTACCCAAAAGGTAATTAGCTCTTATATTAGGTTCATCAGCATCAGCAAGCTCTAACAAAACAAGTATGCCTTGCATTGGTGCTTCCCCAGCTTCAATCGTTTCAATAGCTTCATCAATAGCCTTGTCTGCATCTGACATATCAGAGCCATTAGCAGACACCTCACTAGTTACATCTTCTGTCGTTGGTGAATTTACAGGCACAGATGATTCTGGCATGCGATCACACATTACAAGTGCAGCCGAAAAAATGAAGGCTACTGACAAAATTAATATAGTGGCGGGCTTGAGTTGCATCAATCTTATGATTCTACAGCAACCTTAGTTTTCACATTCTCTAAAAACTCCTTAGCTGGTTTAAAAGCAGGAATGTTGTGAGCTGGAATACGGATAGACTTTTTAGCTAAAATATTTCTTCCAGTCTTAGCTGCTCTTGTCTT
>Ga0114994_10002592_pt1 | contig 13233 bp, 16 predicted proteins | sample ArcticOcean_MG_C_9_FD_87043 | JGI IMG/M metagenome (GOLD analysis project Ga0114994, IMG submission 87043) | Marine microbial communities from western Arctic Ocean - ArcticOcean_MG_CB2_152 | ecosystem: Environmental > Aquatic > Marine > Oceanic | place: Arctic Ocean: Canada Basin | collected... | reverse complement strand
GCTTCTTGCCATAACTCCAAGAGCTTTTCGTTCAATAGGTAATGATTCACCGGTGTTAATTGGCCCTTTACCATCAATAGGTTTACCTAGAGGATTAACTATTCTACCAAGCATATCTTTGCCAACTGGAACTTCAACAACCTTTTTAGTCCTTTTTGCGATATCACCTTCCTTGACTAACCTAGTATCACCAAATAAAACTAGTCCAACATTATCCTCTTCTAGATTGAGTGCCATACCAAAAACATCATTGGGAAGCTCAACTAATTCTGAACTCATTACGTTTTCTAGACCTGATGCCCTTGCAACCCCATCTCCAACCTCTATAATTTCACCAACTTCAGAAACATCAATGTCTTTATTATATTTTCCTAATTGCTCTTTGAGCAACGCTGTTATTTGATCTGTTTTAATTTCCATAATTTCCTAACTTATATTTTCATTAAATCTGATTTAATATTTTTCAATTGGTTTTTAATCGATGCATCTAAAAATATGTTTTCAATTCTAAATCTAGCTCCACCAATCAAAGACTCATCAACTTCAATAGTTAATTCTGTTTCCTTATTTAAAAGATCACTTATTTTTTTTTCCATGAACTTTAAATCTTCATCGCTCATTTGAGCACTAAAAACAGCATGAACAGAAACTATATTTTTTGCATGCTTATACTTTTCTATAAATAATTTTTTTATTTGGTTGATGGTTTTATAAGCCAACATTCCATCTACATATGACACAATACCCAAAACCAACCCATTGAAAGAAGACCCCAAGGAATCAACTAATATTGTTTGTTTTTGAGTTTGGGAGAACATTTTAGATTGTACAAGACTCTTTAAATCGTTGTTCATTCTTAAAATTCGATCAAAATCGATAATTGAATCCCTAGCCGCATCAAGACAGTCGGTAGATTTTGCAGATTCAAAAAGAACATCCGCTAACTTCTTGGCAGAAATTTTATGCTTCATAGCCTTCAATACTATCTAAAGATTTTTTAATTAAATCAACATTATCTTCTTTTGATATGTTCTTATTAATTATTTTTTCTGCAACAAGAATGGAAAGGTTCACAACCTCTTCACGGATTTCAGACATTGCCTTATCTTTTTCAACATTAATTTGTGTTTTTGCTTTTTCAAGTTGTCCTTCTGCTTCATCTCTCGCTTTTGAAACGATGTCTTCTTTAATATTATCAGCAGCTGATCTCGCTTCACTAATAACTGACTGAGCTGCTGTTTTTGCTTTCATTAAAATTGCTTCAGATTCTTGATTTATGTTTTCGAGCTCTTTCCTAGCTTTTTCAGCTGATAAAAGAGACTCTTCGATACTCTTATTCCTCTCATCAAGCATTAAAAGAAGTGGCTTCCAAGCAAACTTGGCTAAAACAGTGAGCAACAAAACAAATGTTAGAACCGTCCAAATAAAAAGACCCGGATCTAGTTTAACTAATGGGTTTTGCTCAGATTGTGCTCCATGAGTACCAGTTGACTCATGGAGCGCATTATCACCTGGAATAGTCCAATGTTGATTCATCGTTTAAAGAATCAACATTAAGAATATGAACACTTCAGCAAGAATGGCCACACCCTCTAAAAGAAAAAGCGGTAACTGAACTACTCCACTAATCTTATCAGCGGCTTCAGGCTGTCTAGCAATAGCTTCTGTTGCAGCTGCTGTAAATTTTGATATTCCAAGCGCAGCGCCTATTACTGTTATTCCTAATCCAATAGGTACTAATAAAGTTCCATCCATTATATACTTCCTTTTTTTATTTTGTTAATGATGCACGTTGATAGCCATGCCAACAAACACAGCTGTTAATAAAGTAAAAACATATGCTTGAACAAGCACTACTATGATTTCCAGACCTGATATTGCAGCAGCCATTGGTATAGATACTAAGGCTACACCTATCCCTGCGGCACCTGAAAACATTTCGCCAATAATAGCCATAAGAGATAAAAGAGCCAAGATTGCAATATGTCCTCCAGTCATATTAGCAGCGAGTCTCATCGTTAGAGCAAAAGGCTTTACGAAAAGCCCCATAAGTTCAATTGGAATCAAAATAATATAAACTGGCCAAGCTAAACCATGAGGGACAAGGTTTGCCCAATGCTTGATAAAACCATGTTTTTTAACGCCTGCAATTATTATAGAAAAAAATGTAACAGTCGCCAAACCAGCGGTCACATTAAAATTACCAGTTGCCGTTACCCCGCCATGAAGCAAATTATTAATTGTTGAATGTGGATCAGTCTTAAAAAGAAATCTATCTAATATTCCAATAGTATCAAATATTGGAATCATGCCAATCCCGTTGGCAAAAAGAATAAAAAAGAAAAATGTCAAAAAAAGAGGTGTCCACGTCATAACCCAATTAGGGCCAACATTAGGTGTGGAAATCGTATCTTTCACAAATTCAACTATATACTCTATTAATGTAACCCACTTAGATTTCTTTTTACCATTACTAGATAAGTATTTTCTAACTGGCAGAATCACTACGATTGAAACTATCACTGCCACAATCCATAGCATTAAAACATGTTTCGTAACTGAGAAATCAATGCCAAATAATTTAGGTAAATGAATTAATGGATGAGCTATGTCAGAATTAGAAACATGATGGATAATATTAGGCCCAACTTGCTCTAAGACAGTTTGATTACTATGACTAGTGTTGGCAGATACCATTTTAATATAAACCCGTAATCGTTAATTATTAGTTTTATAGTTAAAGACTAAACAAATACTATATTTCAGGACGCAAAGGTAAGCATAAAAGCTGTGTGTTTAAAATAAATAACATCGATTAATTAAATACTTTTTTTAACCCTGCGTTTTTATTGCCTCTAGAATTGAAAATCATAACAGTTTTAAGAAAGCAACTAAACAAGTAGCATCAAAACTTTTTTTTTAAGTTTGCTGCACGCGACAATTGATAAAAACCAATTATTAAGCCCAAGAAAAGAGCAATTAAAAACAGCAATGGAAATGTATCTAACCTGTGGTCCAAAAAATATCCAAATACCGATAAAATAATGACATAAGAAAATAAGGATTGAACTGCTGACATTAATGGAGCAGCTATTTGTAAAATTTTCTGAAAAAAACTCAAAATGAATTTTCCAATAAATTTTTTTTAAACCACTTTATTTGCGACTGGTGGGGTTAAAGAATCTAAAACCAAGTTACACTGCCCTTCAAACTGAGCCCCATCTTCTATGTGCAACTTTCTGTAACTAATATTACCTTTTAACTCACTTGTTTTTTTTAATGTAACAGCTCCTTCAGATTTTAAATGTCCAACAACTTTACCACCTAGAACAATAGTTGCACCTTTTACATTGCCCTCAACCATTCCTCCGTTTGCTATTCTAATAGATCCTCTAGTTTGAACGTCCCCAAATACTTGTCCATAAATAATTATCCCTTGTTCAAGTTTTACTGGGCCTTTTAATACGGCATCAGGACCAATCATTGTATGAACATTTTTAAATTTTGATTTAATCATTACTTTTTTAAAGTTAAGTCTTTTTTAAGGAATTCTGGAAAGTATATCATAGGATCAATCGATTTTCCACCTTTCCATATTTCGAAATGCAAATGAGGTCCAGATGAGATTCCTGTATTGCCAACCAATCCTATCACGTCTCCTTTTTTGACCATATCGAGTCTAGAAACAATATTTTGTTGATTATGGCCATAATGTGTCAAATAATCATCACCGTGGTATATTATAATCAAATTCCCCATTTCATATGTCCACCCTGAAAAGACAACTACGCCAGCGGAAGTTGATTTAATAGGAGAGCCTTCCTTCGCAACTATGTCAATTCCACCATGTAAGTTATCAACCTTGGAAAAAACACCTTCCATCCTCTTGCTAACAAACCCTTCTATTGGAATAACAGAGGGTATATTATCAGAAAACGAAATTAAGTGATTATCAGGAATAATCATTAAAGTACTATCAATAATTTCAGGTTTTTCAGAAAAATCAAACTCTGAACCCAAAGAATTTCTAACAAATTTATCCATTTGATTTAATCGTTCCAAATTGCTAGCTAGCTCAAGAATTTTCATTCGTTCGGCAACAAGCGTATTGTATTTATTATCTAATTTTTCATAATTAGCCATTCGCGGAATAGAAAAAAATAATATGCCTGCACTCGCGAAAAAAAACACAACCAAAAAAATAATTGATAAGTTAAAAAAAAACTTGGTAAAACTATATGACCTTGTTTCAGAATCATCGTCAGGTATTACAACAAGCGTGAATTTCTTACCCATTAAAATTATAGCGACTGTAACAAGTCAAGAATCCTCTCCAAATCATCATCAGAGAAGTATGTTATTTCTATAGCTCCTCCAATCTGAGTAGGCTTTAACTTTACCTTAGTTCCAAAAATTTCGACCAATTGATTTTCAATGGCGAGGATAGGACCTTTATGGATTTTTAATTTTTTGACAACTTTTGTTTTGGGTTTGGGCTTTACTAGCGATTCAGCGGCTCTTACACTCAGCGAATCATTTATTATTTTTTTCCATAAACTTTCCATAGCAGGAATGGATTTTTTCTGAAGTATAGCTCGCCCATGCCCGGCAGAGATTTTCCCGTTTCTTATACTTTTACGAATGTCTGGAGGAAGCTTTAGCAAGCGCAAAGAATTAGAAACAGTAGTGCGCTTCTTACCAATTGTTTTAGCAATGTCATCATGTGATAAATCGTGCTGACTATTTAAAATTGCATAACCTTCAGCTTCTTCAATAGGATTTAAGCTTTCTCTTTGAATATTTTCAATTAGAGCGACTTCCATCATCTCAGATGCATTATTAATGTTAATTACATATGCAGGTACAGAACGAAGCTTTGCCTTTTTTGCTGCTCGCCACCTTCTTTCTCCTGCAATGATTTCATAACTTCCATCTCGCTCCCTAACTGTAATTGGAGTAATAATACCTTTTTCTTTAATTGAATTGCATAAATCTTCTAGCAATTTTTCATTGAAATCACGTCTTGGCTGGTCAGGGTTCGGCTTTATATATTTTAATGATATTTTGCTTACGCCTGGCGCGCTAGTAGCTTTTTTAGCCTTTGGGTTAATTATTGCATTAATACCTTTTCCTAAACTTTTAGATGACACGTTGTAAAATCTCCTCTGTAAGGCTTAAATAGTTTTTTGCTCCGTTCGAGCTCGCATCATAAAGCAATGCTGGTTTTCCAAAGCTAGGCGCTTCACTTAATTTTACGTTCCTGTAAATTAATGTTTTGAATAATTTATCTTTAAAATAGCTTTTAACTTCTTGAACTACTTGCTTAGATAAGTTTAACCTACTATCATACATTGTCATTAATACGCCGCCAATTACAAGCTTTTTGTTTAGGTGACGCTGTACTAACCTAAAAGTATTTAAAAGTTGGCTTAGTCCCTCTAATGCATAATATTCGCATTGTATTGGAATAATGATAGCATGGGAAGATGTCAAAGCATTGATAGTTAACAGCCCCAGAGAGGGAGGACAATCTATAATTATGACATCATATTTTCGAACTACTTTTTTCAAAGCTGTTTTTAATTGATATTCCCTAGCCATAATATTTACCAGCTCAATCTCTGCTCCAACTAAGTCATTTGTGGAAGGCACAACATCTAAGCAAGGAAATGTCGTTTTTGAAATCGCATCAGTAATCTCTGTTTCATTAATCAGGACATCATAAATGTTTTTTTCTGATTTTTCAGTTAAATCGGATAATCCAATCGTGGCATTTGCTTGAGGGTCCAAATCCACTATCAGCGTCTTTATTTCTGATACAGCTAGACTTAGCCCGACGTTAACGGCGGAAGTTGTTTTTCCAACTCCACCCTTCTGATTTATGAATGATAAGACTTTTCCCATGATTAAATATATAGCATTTAAATTAATTCTTATTATTTTGCAAAAAAATGTATTTAAAAAGTATGCCAATAAATAAAAATCAATATGTTATGTTGCTCTGAGCCTTGTCCAAAGTTAAATTTCTGTCTTTAAATCAACATTATAAATAAATATAGACTAAAAATTGAAAAACAGTTTAACACCCAGATATCTAGTTATCCTGGTCATTCTTGGCTGGTCATTTTATTCTTTATGGCCTTCTCTAAAATACCAGACCTTAGACGAAGAGGAAAAAGAGCTTTTGAGAGAACAAGGTAATCTGGCTCAAATAGAGTCTCGTATTATACGTCAAGGACTTGATCTTAAAGGCGGGATGTATATTTTATTAGAAACAGACATCCCCACCTTAGTAAAGAGTCTTGCGTCTAATCGAAATGAGAAATTTGATGACTTAATGGAAGAAGTCAATAAAGAGTTTAAATCAAATCAAGGAAAAAACTTTTTTAATATTTTTCGTGAAAAAATTGCCAGTAGCGGTATTAAAGTGGTTCGATATTATCATGAATATGGTTCTAACCTTGAAGATATCATCACAGCAATTGAAGATGAGACTGAAGACTCAATTAATAGAGTTTTAGAAATATTGCAAAATAGGATTGATCAATTCGGTGTTTCTGAACCGACAATTCAAAAGCAGGGTAAATATAGAATATTAGTTGAGCTGGCAGGTATTCAAGATTCTGAAAGGGCTAGAGCGCTTTTACAGAGCACCGCTTTACTTGAATTTTATTTGGTTAAAAATAATGCGTCTACGAATGAAATAATTTCTCAACTAGATAATATTTTGAGAAAATCAGTTAGTGAAGAAGAACTAGCGACACTCATTTCTGAGGCAAATCTCAACACCCAATCAGCCAAACCTAATAATAACTTAGAAAACAATGTTACAACGATTGATGAAATTTTTGGCGAAACAACCAACTCCGAAACAGATAGCTTGGGTTTAGAGTCTGATCTTTTACTAAACTCGCCATTACAATCATTAATTGAATTTGTTCAAGGAGATATGGTTGTAAAATCAAAAAATATTTACGCTTTAAAAAAGCTATTATCGCAAGATGCAGCCAAATTAAAACTCAAATCGTCATCAGGACAATTTATTTTCAGTAACGACTCTGAATCATTAGGAACATCAGGAGATTATTTTAGACTATATTACTTAGAAGATTCTCCAGAACTAACTGGTGGTGTAGTTGAAAAAGCAAAAGCAAACCTCGGTAGCCTTGGTGGCGGGAGCGCAGGTTTACCTGTTGTCTCACTTGATATGAATAGTGAAGGTTCAAAAACTTGGTCGCGAGTAACTGGTGCAAACATCGGACAACGAATTGCAATAGTGCTTGATAATAAAGTTCACATGGCTCCAAATATTAGAGAAAAAATTCCTGGAGGAAGAACTCAAATTGAAGGATTTGCTGATATTAATGAAGCTAAGGATATAGCAATTATTTTAAGAGCTGGTGCGTTACCAGCACCCGTCAACATTATTGAAGAACGAACAGTCGGCCCAAGCCTAGGAGCGGACTCCGTTGCTAGAGGTCAAAAATCAATTCTCATTGGTCTTGTTGTCGTTTTTATTTTTATGCTTATTTACTATAAGGCTGCAGGAGCAATTGCAAACTTTGCATTGATTTGGAATCTTGTCCTTATTTTAGCTGTCCTTGCATCATTAGGAGCTACGCTAACTTTGCCTGGCATTGCAGGGCTGATTCTTACAGTAGGAATGTGCATTGATTCTAATGTTATTATTTTTGAAAGAATACGTGAAGAACTTCGAAAAGGTAAAACACCAAAGTCTGCTATTGAAGCAGGTTACAACAGAGCGATAACAACGATAATTGATGCAAACTTAACTACTGTTATTGCTTCGGCAGTATTATACCAGTTTGGCACTGGACCTATAAAAGGATTTGCTACGGTCCTATTCTGGGGAATTTTGATAAGTATGTTTACAGCAGTTTATGTTACACGAACTATTTTTTATACAATAACAAAAAAATCAATTAAAACTTTAAGTATATAGATGCAGATTATTAAAAATTCAAACATTGATTTCATCAATAATTCAAAATTAACCATTTTACTTTCTAGCGCATTAATTTTGGCAGGTATCTTTTCATTAATAATAAATAATGGCCCAAAATTAAGTATCGACTTTAAGGGTGGAACATTAATAGCAGTTAAGTATACTAAACCAATTAATATTAATGACTTTAGGTCTAAACTAAGTGATATAAATATTAGTGGGCAAAAATTTGATTTTAGCTCATCCGAAATAAAACACTTTGGTAATACTTCTAGCGTTGCTCTACGCATTGCTAGCATTGAAGAAGAGCCGGAAAATTTTTCTCGAGATATAATTGAAATTTTGAAAAATTTCTACCCAAATTCTATTCCAGAAGATAAAACTGACTTTGTTCTATCAAAAGATAAAATCAGCCCCAAGGTTGGTTCTGAGCTTAGCGGTAAAGCAGTAATGGCTATTATTTATGCGTTGTCATTAATACTGATCTATATATCTTTAAGATTTGAATTTATTTTTGCTATCGGAGCTATAGCGGCCATAGCTCATGACGTAATTATTACACTAGGTATTTTTTCAATACTAGGATATGAAATTTCACTATCAGTCATTGCAGCCTTTCTTACAATTGTTGGCTATTCATTAAATGATACAATAGTGATTTTTGATAGAATTAGAGAGAATATTAAAACATTAAAAAGAGGATCTATTGTTGATACTGTTAATAAAAGTATCAACGAATCTTTAAGCCGTACTATTGTAACCTCATTGACTACATTGTTTGTTGTTTTAATACTTTATTTTTTCGGAGGAGAAGTAATACATACTTTCTCTTTTGCATTGATAGTTGGCGTCTTGGTTGGAACTTATTCTAGTATATTTGTTGCAAGTCTAATCGTCGTTTATATGCAACCAAAATCTTAAAAGTCACTATCCCTTCTACAAAAGTTCAATTTTCAACTATTAATACACATCTAGGAAAATTTGGTATACAAGTAGAGGGCGCTGAACTAATTAAGATAATATTACCAAATAAATTAAAATCAATAAAAGATAGGCCAACACTAGGCAGTCATTTTTCTAAATATATGAATAAAGTAAGAGGGCAGCTGGAACAGTACTTTAGCGGAGAAAGAAAGACTTTTCAATTAACTATCAAAATACATTTACCAAGATTCTATGAAAAATCTTTAAATGAAGTAAAAAAAATACCCTACGCTGATACTTACTCCTATAGTGATATTGCAAAAAAAATAGAAGCCCCAAATAGCTACAGAGCAGTGGCAAACGCAAATGCGAATAATCCTATTCCTATTGTGATACCATGCCATAGAGTCATTAAATCTTCAGGAATGATAGGTGGCTATGCAGGCGGGTACTTATTAAAAAAACAATTATTAAAACTTGAATCGAATTAAACTAGTATATAAAGATTAAAACTTTTGCTGAACCGCAAAATGGATAGTGCAATTTTTATTAAAATTTTCATTTTTGAATCCCCAACCTAAATCTACTCTAACTGATTGAAGTATCGGTATAGGAACTCTAATACCAACACCAGCGCCACCAATAATACTATTTTTGGATATAAGCCCCCATTTTTTTTCAATAGCACCTATATCAGCAAAGGCAACTAAACATATTCCCTTTGTAATATTAGGCTTAGGTCCGTTCTTTTTAAAAATAAGCTTCCTTAATTCAAAACTTGAATAAAGGAACTCATGACCGAAACGTGAGTTATCTAAAGATTCATTTTTATTTGGAAGTGCCCAGCCTCTAATATTGTATGAGTTACCAAAATAATTTAACCATACATCATTTTTATGACCAAATTTTCTTTGTATTGTGGTGTTAAACCCAAGGACAAAATCATTAAATGTAGAGAAAAAGAAACTAAAAGATTGATTCCATACAATAAAATTTTTTTTACCTAACATTGGTACAATTGATTGAATTATTCTAGAGCCTTTCGTTGGGTTCCAAAAAATATCTCTAGTATCAAACTCTATTTTAATATCTGGAATAAAAAATTTGTAGACTAATGTATTTGAACTATTAGTGAAACTTTTTTTGGTCAAAGAAGGTGATAATTTTAGCTTTATTTTTTCACCATACCATTTACCAATACTTATTTTTAAGCTACTTACATTAATAGTACGGTTTAAAAAAAGATGTTTATATGAGTTCCTTTCTAAATATGTCGATAAAGATACATGGTCTCCAAATAACCATGGATCACTATACAGTAATTGAATTTTTTGTTGGCCACCAAAACCTGCAAATATTTCAAGAATTCTGTTTTTTCCTTGTAAGTTTTTAATCATTAAAAAACCATTTAAGGACCATCCTTTTTCTTCATCATAACTTGGGAATAATAACGGAGGAGTTTTATTTATTGACTCAATCATAATATATTGTAATACTGCACAATTATTTTCAAGAGGAACTAAACGCCAGGCGACATCTTCAAAAAGACCTAAATTAAAAATTCTATTCCTATCAAGATTTGCAATGGTTGAATCTATATAGACACCCAAAGAATGATAAATCTCCCTACTCACAACATACTGCCTGGTTTTATCCAAGCCAATAACATCAATATCCGTTATTTTTGGATTATAATTAGTAGAAAAACATATTGAGGTAAAAAAGAAATAAAACAATAAAAAAAAACCTGCTGCTGCAGGCCTTCTAGTAAAATTATATTTAATTTTCAAAAATTTACAGGTCAATACCATCCATCATTAAACGCTTCTTATATTCAATGCCTTGTTGAGAATAAACATCTTCAATCGCCTTATTAAGCTTATCAGCAATGGTTAGACCATCTACTTCAACTTTGACATTCCGTTCATCTAATTTCCTTACTCTAAAAATTGAATTTTCATCTCCGTAATTATGCCATACTCCGTCATACTCTGTTGGAGTACCATATTCCATAAGAACTTTATGTTTGATTACATCTTCAGCTGTAAGCTGTGGGAAACCGGTATCTTTTAACTTTATTTTTTTAACAACACTTTCAAGGATGTAGTGTGAATCGCTATTGTTTGTTGTACTATACACATAATCAATATTAACAAAACCAAGAGTAATTCTTTCTATTGTTAGACGAGTCACATAATTAAACTCAACAGTAGCTCTTTTAATTGGTAACACTATACCATCTTTAGTTGTACGAGATTCATCAGTATAGACGACCTCAACAGTGGTATCTGGTACAATAGTTAATACTGCTGGTAAGCTTGTAGACCATGGAGCAAGCAATTCATCTCTAAAAACCCAACCATCAGGTAACCTTCTTACTGGAATGACTGATTCTATCTTGTTTCGACTAATGGGTGGCAAAATTTTAGGCATTTCCATGATTGGAGCTTCATCTAAAACCATTTGCTTAGATGCTTTTTTTGAAGAATTAGATTCTTTATCCTTATCTTTACCGCCAAACAGTTGATCATCAGCGTTTACATAAGAAATCGGATATAAAATGATTGCATATGCAATAACTGTAAATATTTTATTTGTTAATTTCATTGATTAAGTATTTAATAGATTTTCAGATGGAATTTAAAACATTTATTGAATACACAAAGACAAAAAAAGCCCTCAGTTGAGGGCTTTTTTAAGAACATATTCTATTTTTTACGCCCTCTGGCCATTGGTGATCTTGAAACATCACCATCTTTATCAATAAAATATAAGAAACCAGACTCTCTAGTAACACCAGCTGTGGAAACTTTTTCAGCATTCCCACCGCCCTTACCAGCACGAGCCATTTTTGAACGAGATACATCGCCCTCTTTATCTAGATAGTATAGGTATCCTTTTTCTTTAGATACGCCTGTGTTCTTTACTTTTTCAGCCATTAAATCCTCCGATTATTATTTGATTTTTTTTTATGGTAGTGGTTAGAATAAAATCTTACTTCCTCTGCCTATTAATAGTACGAAATTTTAAAGGTTGATGTCAAGATTTTTATCGAGGAGAACCCGTCGAGAAAATAAGCTAATATTTTATTCGAAAAATTATAATTCTAAAAGTAATTTATAGGATAAGATTTATACGATATTATGCCCCGGTAGCTCAGCTGGATAGAGCATCGGATTTCTAATCCGGGGGCCACAGGTTCGAGTCCTGTCCGGGGTACTATCTAAAAAAATTTTATTTTATGTTCTTCTCAAATACTTTTTGCAATTCTACTTTAAAAATCAAAACGCTATTTGCAGGAATATTATTATTCTGTCTTGGACCATATGCTAGTCTAGGATGTATAAAAAACTCATACTCAGACCCTTCATTCATCAGCTGTATACCCTCAGTCCAACCTTTGATTACTCTGTTCAACCTAGTAACAAATGGCTCACCTTTTTCATATGAGCTGTCAAAAATTGTTCCGTCAACTAACTTGCCTTCATAGTTGACTCTTACCTGATCAGAAGAAGCATCTGGAGACTTACCTTTACCTTTTTTTACGACTCTATATTGAAGCCCTGATTTTGTTTCTAATATATCTTTGTTTTGGCTTTTATTATCTTTTAAAAATTTCTCTGCTTTTTCCATTGCTTGAGTAGACTCAGATTGCTGTTTAACTCGCATACGCTCTTGCATTGATTTGAAGAGCTGCTTTCTTTCATTTGTTGTTAATAAATGTGTTTTCTTATCATAACCATTTTTAAAACCCCCTATAAAAGCATCATAATTAATATCTATTCCTTGATTAATTAAATTATCTCCTATATCTGCTCCAATTGAATAACTTATTGAATCAATACTGTCAGCTATATTTGTTAAAACGTCTTTATTTTGGCTTGCACCGCTATTACTACAAGATATGTGAAAAATTGAAAAGCTTATTGTTATGTAAAGACTACTGTAAAATTTATTCTTCATTGGGTTCTTTCTATCTAATGAGTTTATTTTTTTTAAATTGAAATAACAATTATTTATTGTTATTGCTCAGAATTAGCATAATCAGCCCTGCGAAAACGACAATAATGGCAAGCCAATCAATTACGCTCAAGCTAGAAAATAAAGCTGCAATTAGGCGTAAAACTAAAATCACACAACCACTTAGGATTAATATCCATGGAAGTTTTTCGTTATAATCACTCATGGTTTTAGGTAAATAATTTTTATTTTATAAATTTATTATATCAAAAATTGGTACTATAAATTAGTTTAAATAAGTTAAACAATGCGTAAAAATTTAAATAAAATGTCTCCAGCTTTTTCAGTCCAATCTTTTGAAGGGGGCTATGATAAAAATTTTT
>Ga0114994_10002587_pt1 | contig 13252 bp, 8 predicted proteins | sample ArcticOcean_MG_C_9_FD_87043 | JGI IMG/M metagenome (GOLD analysis project Ga0114994, IMG submission 87043) | Marine microbial communities from western Arctic Ocean - ArcticOcean_MG_CB2_152 | ecosystem: Environmental > Aquatic > Marine > Oceanic | place: Arctic Ocean: Canada Basin | collected... | reverse complement strand
GAGTCAGTCATTCCGATTCTGGCTTTTTCCATCTCATCGCTAAATCGCCGAATCACCAGTTTTTTATAGGTCTGGTGATTCGGCGATTTAGCAATGAGATGGAAAAAGTCAGAATCGGAATGACTGACTCGACTTTTTTTATCTGTCGCGAGGTTGAGGTTAGGATTCGGTCCGAGTAAGAAACCCGTTTTGTTCATAATAGCAAAAAAAACAATAACACAGCGGTGAAACGCGACGGTGGGCGGCGACCAGAGTACCGCGCGCAGGACGTAAATATCGCCGCCACCACGCGACGTATAAGCACGTAGCAACGCACAACCGAGCGGCCGGAGCGAAACTCTGAAAGTGGGTCATTCGAGCAAAAGTGGACGCGCAGACGCCGCGACGCCACAATGCCCCGTCCGTCCCACTCCAAGCAGAAGAGCCGCCGGAGCCCGGGCCAGTCGGACCGCTCGCCGCCGCAGCCCATAGCACCCGTAGATAATCTCCACTTCCTCGACGACGACGCACCCATCTCCTTCAAGTTCGCCGCGTTGTTGGCGCTGGCGGCCGCAACCGGCGCGGTCGGCGGCAACATCTTGATGCGCTCCTTCGAGCAGCGGCCCTTCATGATCACGGTCACGGGCGCCTTCTCGACGCAGGAGTGCGACCGGTGGGTCAAGGAAGGGCCGAAGGCCAGTGTCAAGTCCGACGAGTCGCCGCACATGAACGTGTGGTGGCTGTGCCGGGTGGTCGACAACCCCTGCGAGGCCAAGGGCGGCCACCAGCAGGCGGCCCAGATCTTCCGGAAGCTGGCGTTCGACCAGGTCGCGGCGCACGGCTGGGACCTCGGGGCCAACGCCCAGAAGAAGGCCCAGGGCGACCTCCAGATTCTAAGGTATGGGAAGTCGGACCCCAAGTTTCGGGACATGGCCATGGAGTGGCACGTGGAGAGCGGGCAGCCTTCTAATGCCTCGCACCCGACAGCGCGGTGGACGCGCGTGCTGAGCGCCATCCTATTGCTGTCTCCACCATACTTCTATTCGGGCGGCGAGCACCAGATCGGCGACGTGAACCTCACGAAGCAGCCGGGCACGGTGACTTTCTATCTCCCGGGTGCGCCGACGAGGCTGTTTCCCATCGCCAAGGGCGAGATGTGGGCCGCGGTCTGGCACCTGTGGATGCCGTCGGCCTTCGACTCGGACGCGCTGCAGGGGTACCGCCGCACGCTGGTCGAGCCGGCCCTATCCCAGCTGGCGCGCAAGAAGCGGCTGTACGGCCCGGACCGGGCGGCCTTCAACCGCTTCTACGGTGATTTACTGTTTACGGAAAAGAAGTACACGGACTCGTTACAAGCCTACCTGAACGCGGACGCCGGCGCGGACACGGACGCCCGGGCGTGGCACGGCGCCGGGCGGGCCTACTCCAAGTTAGGTCGCCGCCGCGAGGCCACGAAGCTGTACCGCAAGTCCATGCACGCGGCCATGCGCGGCAACGCCTACTACGGGGACCTGAGCTGGCTGGTGGACTACGCGGAGGCGCTGGTCCAGGGGCGGAGCCTCGGACCGGACTCGCGGACGGACGGCCTCAAGATCACGAAGATGGCTCTCCAGCACCCGCGGTGCGACGCGGACTGCCTGGCGCGATTGAGCGTCGCGTGGCGCGCGGCGAAGGGGGCCGAGGGGGCCGAGGCGCAGCGCCTCGTCCGGCGCGCGGTGGACAGCCGCCTCACGCTGGCGGCGCCGCTGTCCGAGCGGCTCCAGACGGCCGTGCCCAGGGCGCGTGTCGCGAACGCCACTTCGGGCGCCCCGTCTTAATGCCATTGCCTACTCACTATATTTCAAATTCTTAGAAGGGGAGCTGCCGCCGGGTATCCTACGTCCGGCCGTGCGCTCATTTTTCACTTCGAGGGCGAGCGGTCGGCCGCGGTCATGCCCCTTTCCATTTTCGATATGCTTCTTAATGCTTCGGCAATGTCCTCGTCGCGGCGCAATTGCTGGTCGTGGTACAGTTCGACCTGGCGCAGCACTTTTGCGGGCGCGGGCAGATGCTGGACATGGAGGAAGTCCTTACGATCATCATCGATGATTTTTTTCTCGGCCTCCTTCCGGACAGCTTGGCTCCGCTGATAAACGGCGACCTCTTCGGCGGTCACGCCCCGCGGCTGCTGCAGAGAGGCTGCCCTTTCCTCCTCCATGTTTTTGGGCCGCCCCGCGGGGTTATGTATGCGTTCCGGCTGATGTGCCGCCCTCCACGTTATGAATACGCTAGAGAGGAGCAGCGCGTGGCTTTCGAGCAAGCTCGATACTCGAGACTCATCGAGGCTCGATCGAGAGCGCTGTGTGCGTGCGGGTCGCACAGGCCGCGCACTATGGGGCCACTAGTCCTAGCACCGTAACAAAAATTACACTAGTGGGGCTAGTCGGAATAAGTAGTCACACACAGAACGCGCGAGATTCGCACCCGAGGTGGCCTCTGACCGCCAGATCCGGGCGGCCGCCTAAGTAGAAATTGCACGACGAATCTTATCTTTCTTGGGTGGGTGGGCATGACTAGCGCGCGCGCGCCGCGAGCACCGACGACCGCGAGCCCCGCTCGAGCGCCGCCCGCGCGTCGTCGGCGTCGACCAACACGCGCATCTTGGCCTGGCCCGGGTTCCGCGCCTTGAGGGCCTTGGAGCGCCGGTCCGGCGCACTTCCGAGGAGGCCCGAGGACTCCAACAAAGCCACCGAATCGTCGGCCGCCCCCGCGCAGTCGCCCCGCCGCCCCAGCTGCGGCTGGAGGCGCGCGTAGGCCGATATCAGGGCTGACCGCGTAAAACTCCGGTCCGCGTTCGTCGACAGGTCGAGCGCCGCCCGCAGCGCGACGTGCGCGTGGTGGGGCAGCGACACCACGGCCGCCAGGGGGCCGTGCGCCGCGCCGCCGGCCTCGCGCACGGCCTCGGCCGCGCGCGCCAGGGAGACGGGCCCCGCGTCCCCGTGGCGCTTGGCACTTAGCAACGACGCGCGACACGCGTCCAGCGCGCGCCGCGCGTCGCCCGAGTGGGCCGCGACCTTGCGCGCCACGAACTCTAATGCCGGTTTCGAGAACACGCCCTCGCCCACGCGCTGCGTGACAATGTCCACGAGCTGGGCGTGCGCGTAGGGGCGGAAGACGACCGTGCCGTGCCGCTGCGCCTCCTCGGACGCTTTCGGGATGTCCCCGAAGAAGGCCCGCCGCGGGACGTCGATGGCGTTCGCGATGCCCACCAAGGCTAGAGTCGACGTTTCTCTTGTCGCCAGCGCGTACACTTTTTTGAGCGCGTCGCCGCCGCACCGCAATAAAGAATCGATCTCGTCCACGACGACCACGCGTAGGACGGGATTGGCCCGCGTCCCCACGTCGCAGGCCTCCTTCAACCGGTGCAGCAACTCCCCCCTCTCCGGGTCGTCCTGCAAGACGGTCTTCTTGTCGGGACAGACGCCCTTGGCCACCGCCCGGAGGAACGCGTCGCCGCTGGCGAAGGCCGTGCCCCGCAGGAAGCACCATTTCGCGTCCCGCGTCGATGTTGTTCCCAATGCACTTTGCCTCGCCCGCTCGACGTGCAGCGTCTTGCCCGTCCCCGGCGCGCCGCACACGTACAGCGACCCGCCCCGCCTTTGGTGTAACCGGTCCGCGAAGAACTGGGAGATCGTGGCGTACTCGGGCCCGCGGTGGCTCGTCGTCGCGGGCGCGTAGGAAAGCCGCAACGCGTCGTCGGGGTTCCGGGCCGGACTCTCGGCGTCCGCCTCGAGCGGCGTGGCGGGTGCCAGGGCCGGCGTGCCCGGCGCCGCCGCGCGGCGCAGGTCGCTCTCGCGCGCGTCGCTCCGCCGGTCGCCGTCCGCGTAATCCAACGCGAGCGTGCCGTCGGCGTGGACGGCGCGCACGCGCGCGGGGTAATACTCGCCGTCCTTGGGCCAGAAGGCCTCGACCCGGTCGCCGACGGCCACGGAGAGCTTGCGCTTCTTGCTGCTGGACGACATGTCTTCCTCGGTGGTCTGAGTGTGGTCACTCTAACTTTGTTTGCAAGCCTCGCACGGTCGTCGCTTTCACTGCAGCTTGTCACAACAGCCAAGGAGTCCCTGTCGGCTATATGGGGTGATCTATGCGGCTATGTAGCCAGTGTGGCGGGCTATTTCCCGCAGCGCGCGCGATCGACTCGAGGCGCGGGTTTTTTGAAGGCAGATCTGGGCGACGGCCGGAAGACTCGAATGTACACATACATGAAGCCCCAGTGGGTCCTCTCGTCGCCCCTACACGTCTGGGTGGGCGACTGCGCGGTGCAATACGCGGGTTTTGCAAGTTTCAATTTAAATCAAATTCAAAGCTAAAGCACTCTGTTATAGAACGCGCACTGACCGCTCCGGCAGTGCTCCGTACACAGCTGCTCAATCGATTGTTGCGCAGCGCGTAAGGCGGAAGAAACGGTGGTTTTAACACCACAACCTTCATCAGCAGCATCTAGAATCACCATGACCAAGGTCCCCGACGGCGCGCGCACGGATTTGGCCGTGCTCTACGGCGGCCGCTGGCGCCTCCCCACGGAGAAGCGCGGCGCGCGCCCGCTCTGGGTGCTCCGCGTCTTCGAAAATAGAGAAACGGAGTGCTTCGAGGTCTACTGGTCCGACAAGACGAGCATGCTCGTGGACGCGCACGAGGTGCGGGAGGTCGAGCGCGCGTCGAAGCGGCCGCGCGCGTGCGTGACGCCTCTGGAAATCGTGGAAAGCGAGCCCCTCCAGCGGCGGGACTCGGTGGACCTGGCTGACCTGACCGCGCTGATGGACGCGAACGTGGGCGAGGGCGACGGCCTGCCGCCCGTGGTCGACCAGTACGCGGCGCGCGTCTCGGAGCCGCGGCGGCGGCGGAAGGGCCCCGCCCGCTGCCATCGGTCGCCGGCGCCCGCGCCCGACGTCGTGACGACGGCGCCCACGACGCCGCGCCTGGCGCCGCCGCTGCCCCTGCGGACACCCCTTTCGCCCGTCGACGTCGCGCGCGTCTCGGAGCAGATCAACGCGCTGTCGCCCGGCGCCGACGAGGCGTACGTGAGCGTGGCGCGGCTGCGCTCCATGCTCGTCCACACGCCGGTCCCGAACCTCCCGGCCGTCCTCGACCATTTGGAACGGGAGAACGCCATCATGGTCGACGGCGACGCGATCTACCCCATCTAGCTGCGTGAAATAAGTATAGTCAGTTCAGGTTCTGGGAGGCGGGCGCCTCGGAAAGCGCAGTCCCACTCCGCACGGGTTGTTCCGCGCCTCGGGTGCGCTGTTGCCGGGAACTACGTAGTCGCTACTTACGCGGGCGCGACGACATCACTCCGTCTCCTCGCAGGCGTGCTCCATGGCGTAGGCGTTGTTCACGATGGCGTGGTCGCCCGGCCCGTCGTAGTAGTAGCCCCGGCGCCAGGCCTGGTCGCCCGCGAGCTCGTACTCGGCGCTCTGGTACCGGGCCGTGCCGGCGACGGGCGGCTTGTAGACGGCGTACGGGGTGTAGAGGTAGTGCCACGACCGGACGTCGTAGTCGAGGTCCAGGCCGCGCTTCGGCTCGTGCTTGATGCGCTCGTAGAGCGCTTGGGAGGCGGGCGCTTTTGTAGCCTCGACGAAGGCCGCGAGCGCTTCTGCAGTCTCGCGCTCGCGGCCCGGCCACACGAGCACGGCCCGGTCCGCGACGAGCGCCCCCTCAAAGGTCTCGTCGTCGCCGAGTTCACTACCCATGTAGAGCAGCGTGTCGGTCTCATTGGTCTCGAGCGCGCGCGTTACTTCCGTGGCCGCGACCTTTTCTTTCAGCGCTTTGAGGGTGTCGCTGGACTCGACCTTGTAGGACGACGTCTGGCCGCTCAGGAGCTTCACGTACACCAAAAGCGTGCCCGTGGTGCGCGGCCGGAGCTTCTCCACCAGCCACGGGGAGCTGGTCATCTGGTGTAGTAACCCGGGCGGTGGGTGGCTACCCGGCGTCTTCTCGATGCCGGTGGCGCCCTCGAAATGCGCCACTTCCACGGCGGCGACCATCTGCTTGCGTCGCGGCATGGCGTGCCGGACAGTGGCTCGATGGGGCCAGGGAGGCGACTTGATAAATTCTTGATACCCGCACGCAAAGTTGAAAAGCGACACTTGCCTCCTTGCCTCGATGACGCGTGCGAGCCGCACACGTCCCCGCTCGATACGTCGAACGGCGTCGCATTACATTTCAACTGGGGCGGGTTTTTTGAGAATTGGCAGCTAGCTTGTGGCGCTTGTACTGCACGTATCGAAGCTAGGCGAAAGGACATAACTCGCACAACCCACCAGCGAACTGCTGCGTGACTTCGTCGTGCGAACGCCATTCGCTGGGCGACAGAGCCAGGCTGATTACAGCGCGCACTGCATATCAGCACGCTGACCGCCCGGGGGCCGCCACCAAACAGCTGCAAATCAGTAGATTTGTAGGCGGCCCGCACAGCTGTGATGGCGGCTCGCCTCGCAGTCCTCGTCCTCATCGCCGGCTGCGCCGCCGAGAACACCACTACGAACGCGACAGATAACGCGACCGGCGCCGCGACGTCCACTCTCGTCGAGCTCGACGCCGCGGGGCCGAAGCCGCGCCGCCGCCCGAAGAAGCCAACGACGGAAGAAGCCGACGACTCGAAGACCTTGGAACAGCTCCTCGCGCGCTTGTTCGAGGACGACACGATCCGCGCCACGGCCACGGGCACCATTTCGACCAAAGCGCCGCCGCCCAAGAAGAAGCGGCGCCGGCCGAAGACGCTCGACGTGACGAACGAGGACGAGTCGCTCGACGAGTTCGTGGCCAAGCTCCTCGCGTCCGACGATTCATTGGAAGAGGACCTGTCCGCGACGCTCGCCAAGCTCTTCGCGGGCGACGACCTCGCGGAGGAGCTCTCGCGGCAGGCGCGGGAGCTCGCACAACTCCTGAAGGCGGCGCCCGCGAAAAATGAGGTCCGGACGGTCCAGGTGTCCCAGGCGAACCTGGAGAAGCTCTTCCCCCGGCAGGAGAAGCTGGGCGACCTCCTCACCTTCACGGCGCGGAACGAGGAGCGCAAGCACCGCGTCGACCAGGGCGACGCCCTCCAGCGGTTCGTGGACGCCGGCGTAGGCGAAGAGACATATGACAGCTGGATCGCCGGCACGCTCCAGTCGCTGGTGGACGTCGCGTTCAAGAAGGAGAGCGCAGACCTCCGCGCGTCTCTCGAGAATTTGCGGAAAAGCCAGAATTCCCAGGTGCCGGTCGCCGCCGCGCTGCTGGAGCTCGTCGCGGGGACGACGGACGGCGAGACGTTTGATTTTCCGTGCCCTCATGGCGCCCCCTGCGCCGGCGCCTGCGTCGTGGGCTCTGGGTCGCGCTACGTCGACGGCTGGTACCCGTATGATCCGGTTCGCGGGTTCGCGCGGGGCGACGTCACGGTGTCCCGGTTCACGCAGCCGGGCGGCGAGAGCCACTGGTTCATTTCCAACGATCGCGACCCAGCGACGGCCTCGGACGACGTCGACTATTTGCGCACCATCAAGGCGGCCGCGGCGGCGCGGCCGCCCGAAGCGCGGAGCGCGTGGGGCATCGTCGACCGCGCGTCCACCGTCGCGCACGCACAGTTGGGGGAGGAGGAGGCGCGGCGCCTCGCCGCGGACTGGCCGACGCGGGCGCCTTTTGTATTACTGGCGGCGCGCGGCGCGGTCTGCGCGGACACGCTGGAAAAATTGCGGGGCGAGGACGTGCCGGGCCTCCTGGACGGGCTACTGGACGGGTCCAAGGAAGGCGCAAAACGCGTCGAAGACGCGTTGGCGCGCATCTCGCGGCAACCCCTGTTCAGACCTTGGAAGGAGCTCGCCGCCAACTGGCTCCTCAAGGTCCTGGACGACGGAACCTTGGAGGACATTCTCCAGGAGTCGGACGCGCAGTTTAGGGAAGATGTTTTGGTCCTCGCGGCGGTCGGCGTCGCAATCATAGTCACGGTCCTGGCGATTGCCCTGTGGCTCGGGCGGCGCATCGTCTTCGAAAACGTGGAGCGACCCTTCTTCGACGCGCGGGAAGACCGGGAGGATACGCTCGGCGTGCCGCCGGCGCCGCAGATCCGCGGCGAGGGCTGGGCCTCGGAGAGCGACGAGGAGCCCGAGGTGCAAGAAGTGAGCTTCGACCCAGTTCCGGGCGTCGCGTGGCGGTCGTTGGTGCGGAGCTTTGATGGTCATTGTGCGATGCCCGTCGCATTATTATTGGCGATGACGCTGCGGGAGGCCGCCTCCACTTCGTCGTCCCTAGCATCAGCCTTCCTGGGCGCGTACCAGCGCCGGCCCTACGTCGTCGTCGCGCTGGCGCTGGACGCCATCCGGCGCCTCGCCCTCGCCGGCGTGGCGCTGACGCGCCGCGTCAGCGCGGCCGTCGGCGCCGAGGACTGGCGGCAAGTGACAAAGGCCGCGGGCGACGAGGCCGTATGGCTCATGGCCATCGCGCTGGCGCGCGACCAGCGCGACGAGTCGCTGCGCGACGCCATCTGCGGTGCGCTGCTCGCCGGTACGGCCGCGCTCCTGGCGAAAGTATGTCGCATCAAGGCCGCGCGGCTTGCGGCCGACGCGCCGCTGCCGCGGCCGAGCTACGCCACGGCGTATCATCGCGTCCGCGCGCATCTGCTACTGCTCGTGTGTGTGGGTCTCCTCGAGGTTGTGGTGGTTGCGGTGAGCGTATATTTCTTCCGGACGCGGTGTCGCGTCGGCGCCTCGTGGCGCGCCTGCCTGTCGCAGAAACTCCGAGCGGTGGCGCTCTGCGCGCGGACCGTGAGCCGCACGACGCAAGTGTTTTTGCACCACTGCTGCTCGCTCCTCTTCGGGCGGGATCGGATGCTGATCGCAGCGGTTTTTCGCTACGCGTCGGCCGTCTTCACGGGCCCTCTGTCGCTCAGATACGGACGTTGGCTCGCGACCCCTCAGGACGCTGCGGATGCCTTCGCGGGCGCGCTGCGGCGCCATGCGGCGACGAAGCCGAATCCGAGACGGGCCGTCGCGTCGTACTACTGCGAGTTCTCCTGCAACTGCGTGGATTTGGTCGTGGCGATGACGTGGTACGCGGCCGAGCTAGTCCGCGGCGCCCTCGAGCCCACGGCCGGGTCCGTTTTGTTCTCGCTGTACGCGCAACACGCGTTCGGGCGGCTGCGCGCAAAGATCGCCTACCACCGCGATTGGAGGGCACAGAATGCGAGGGCGAAGGACGACCGGGCGCTGTTTGAACCCGCGGCCGACGACGTCGTCGCGTCATACGACGACATTTGCGTCATCTGCCACGATGGTTTCGAGGTGCCGACCGGGAGCCGGCGGCTCACGCGCGACACACCTATACAGCTGCCGCGGTGCGCGCACATCTTGCACCGCCAGTGTCTCGAGGTGTGCCTGGAAAACGCGCACCGGACGCTGCGACCGCTAATTTGCCCCATCTGCACGGCGCCGATGCGCCGGCCTGACTCTGCTCCTGAGGAAACGATTGCTCCTGACGACACCGCGCCTGAGGATGAGGTTGCTCCGGATCTGCCAGTTGTGGGGGATTTTGCCGCCGCCGCCGCTGCTGCTCCAGAGGATGAATTGGAATAATGTTTCTGTAACTTGAATAATTCTGAGGAGGTAACCCAGCTTTAAGCAAAGACAGAGCAAATAATTCCGAGGAGAGCGAATTTACACAGAGGGGCTCACGCGTCGACGGCGTCGGCCTCGGACGACCCGGCCTCGAGCTGCTTCGAGAGCAGGTCCTTCACCTCGAGCTCCCGCAAGTTGTAGCCGATGGCGAGCTGCCACATGCACAACTGGGCCATCGCGGAACCCGACTGCTGCAGCTGGGTGTTGGCTTCCACCGACGACGTGCCCATGCCCTTCATGATACTGTACACCAATTTCTTCATGCCGTCCAGGACGTCGTCCGTGATCTCCGAGGTCAGCGCCGCCATTTGCTGCTCCGGTAACGCGCGCACGTACGCCAGCAAATCGGCCTGCGTCGCCTCGCGCCGCGCCTCCTCCACTAGATCCAACTCCTTCCGCAAGGTCTCCACATCTTCCCGTAACTCGGCCATGTAGGCATCCGCGTCTATAGAAACTTCCTCGCCCATGACGTTGACTTTCACCTGGCCCTCGACCGGTGGCAGGGACCCGTCGTCCGCCCCTTCCAACAACGGCACGTCCTGCAATGAAGAAGACAAGCTGAGGCGGTACTCCGCGTTTTTGAACATGTAGCCCGTCATTTGGAGCTGGAACATCAGGTTGGCGAGCTTTTCCGAGGTCGTGACCGTCGCCGTTTCCAAAGCGAACGACCCTGCATTGCCCAATAGGCCCATGATCGTCTGCTTGACCGCGTCTTGTACTCGAGGCGGCGCCGTGGCGGCGAAGCGCCCGATAATCTCGCCCGGGCTCAGCTCGGCCACCAACTTGTAGTAGGGGTTCGTCTCGTCGTCGGACTTGGCCAAGGCGGCGGTCGGGGCGTCTTCAGCTGCGAGCGCCTCCCGTAATTTGCGCTCCTCGACGCTCACGGCCCGCGGCTCGACCTCAAATTCGTCGTCGCGCGTGCCGTTGTCGCTTCGCGGTAAGTTATCGTCGCTCGCGCGCAGCAGCGTCGGCGCTCGTCGTCGTGAAACCGCTGGCCTCTTGAGCTGCTGGGGCTGTGGTCGGTGCAGCGGTGCGAAGGCGCCGGCCAAAGCCAGCGCTGCGACACATGCGACGCATGATGGTCGAGGGAGCGCCATGGATTACCTGGCGCGTTGCCGAGCAATCCTGGCTCGCTTGCGGAGCAATCTAAAAAGCCTGCCGAGCACCGCTACCCGCGCGCGCCGATCGCTGCAGCGAGTGAGCAAAATCCAGGTGAAAAACCAAAATCCTTGCGCGCGGGTTTTGATGGGCGCAATTAACAAAGTCCTTAGTAGGTCGGCAGCCGCGGGTCGACGTCCCGCGCCCAGGCCAAAATCCCCCCGGTCATGTCGTAGAGCCGGCCCGGGTCGAAGCCCAGCGACGCGAGGTCCCGGCAGGCCGCGCGCGATCGGAAGCCGCCCTTGCAGTGGATGAGTATGTCCGCGTCGCGGGGCAGGTCGGCCGCGGCGGCCTTGACGTTCCGGTGCGGGCACAGGGCGTCCGCGAACGGCAGTTGGCAGATCTCCGCCTCCTGTGGCAAGCGCACGTCGAGGACGTACGGCGCCCAGCCCGCTCGGAGCTTCGCGGCGCACTCCGTCGCCGTTAGGGACGTGTGCGCGTCCTTCGGCACCGGCTCCTCGACCAACGCTTCAACCACCTGTTCCGAGCGGACCAGGGGGATCTCCCGGAACGTCATCCGCAGCGCGTCGTAGACTAAAACGCGGCCGGCCAGGCAATCCGAAGCCGGCCGCCCTAATAAGACCTTGAGGATCTCCGTCGCCTGGACGCACCCGAGCACGCCCGGCAAGACACCGAGGACGCCGCCCTCTGCGCAACTCGGCACGGTGCCCGGGGCCGGGCCCTCGGGCATGAGGTCGCGGTACGTGGGCCCGACGCCCGGCGGGTAGTTGAACGTCGACGCCTGGCCCTCGAAGCGCAGGATGGCCGCGTAGGCCGAGGGCATGCCCAGCGCCTTGCACGCGTCGTCGATCGCGTACTTTGTGTCGAAGTTGTCGCAGCCGTCGAGCACAATGTCGTGGCCGCCCAACAACTCGACGGCATTGGCCGCCGTGAGGCGTTCCCTGAGCTGGTTCACTTGCACGAGCGGGTTGACGCGGCGGATCGCGCTCGCGGCGCTCGCGGCTTTGAAGGAGCCGACCTCGTCCGTGTCGTGCACGATCTGCCGCTGGAGGTTCGAGGTCTCGACCGTGTCGTCGTCCACGATCGTGAGCGTGCCGACGCCGGCCGCCGCCAGGTAGAGGAGCGCCGGCGAGCCCAGCCCGCCGGCGCCCACGACTGCCACCTTACTGGCTTTGAGGCGCTTCTGGCCCTCGACGCCGACGTCTTCGAGAATCAGGTGGCGCGAGTAGCGCTGGATCTCGGCGTCCGTGAGGTCTTCCGCGGACGGCGGCGGCGCGGGCGGCGCGGGCGGCGCCGACTGCGCAACGGCCGCGGGCGCCACCGGTGGCGCGGGCTCCGCGACTGCCGCGGGCGGCGCGGCCGCGGAGATGTCGCCCCCGAACAGCGCGGCCAGGTTCGCGGCGCGCGCGGCCTTGCCGGCCTCGGGCGGCGCGTTTTTTATCGTGTCGTATCCGATGCGGTCCAGGTCACTGGGCGCGCCGAGGCGGTCCGCATCCGCCGGAGGCGCCGTGATTCGCTCCGCCTGGGGCGCTGTGATTCGCTCCGCCGGCCGAGCCGGGGGCGCCGTGATTCGCGGCGCGGTTCTGGGCGCGAAGATGGAGATGAAGGCGGGCGCGAGCAGCGGTATGGGCAGAATCAAAGGGAGCTTCATCTTTCAGAGCGGCTACCAACTTCAGAGCAGCTGCCAAAGCTTTGAAAATGTGGCTCTGCTCGAGCTCGCTGGTGCGGCAGCCGGCGCGCTGTCCGCAGCGTAACCTCCGCTAGCAGAATGTGTGCGGTCCTGCGTTTGCTTGTACACCACGTCGAACCAGTCGATCAGCGACTGTGTGCTTTTTGCTTTGCTCACGGGTTATATGTACGGGTTTCGCGCAACACTCTTATCATCGGCGACTACATCTCCGCGTCACTGGCGCAAATGAGAGATCGTCGTGGCCCTCTTATAGTTCTCTAACGAAGCGCCCACGACGCCGCAGGGGTCGTCCGGCTCGGTGCTTTAGGGCTCATTCCGAGTCATTCTTGGATTTGACACCTGGGGCTCCTTAGGAACGATGCCTCTCTGTTGCTGCCTGCGCCGGCGCCGCACGAATCGAGTGGAGGAAGCCGCAGACAAACGCGCCCATAATCAGGAGACGCTCACTACACGCACTGCGACGGTGTCGTTACCGTGACGCGCGACTATAGCCATCCGTCGCTTCGCGGCACGGTCACGCAGCGGAATTATATATCGATGGACGACATACGAGGCTCACGGCAAGCCGCGTCGCAGCTCGCGCGAGCCGCGAGTGTGCTTGGTTGGGGCGACGATCCCTTTGCGTTTGCCTGTGAGGTGACTGTGCAGGAGTGGCACGACAAAGCCGCACCCAATATCCCTTTGTATTATTGGTCGCGGCGGGTCGGCGGCACGACAACGGGAGTCATGCTCCGATCCGGCGCCGGCGTCTTCCGGCGATTGTTGTCCGGCGAGGAATTGATATTGGTAGTCCTGGAAGAGGGAGGCGTCTTCGAGTGGCGCGACGGCGGGCCCG
>Ga0114994_10002585_pt1 | contig 13263 bp, 9 predicted proteins | sample ArcticOcean_MG_C_9_FD_87043 | JGI IMG/M metagenome (GOLD analysis project Ga0114994, IMG submission 87043) | Marine microbial communities from western Arctic Ocean - ArcticOcean_MG_CB2_152 | ecosystem: Environmental > Aquatic > Marine > Oceanic | place: Arctic Ocean: Canada Basin | collected... | reverse complement strand
GGATGATTCTATGACCTCCGCGCGAGTGAGCACGGGCGCGTCCGGCGTCTTACCGTAAACAGATTGCTCCAGCAGGGACAGGATTTCCGCCCGGCGCTGATCTTTCCAGAACGCGATCCGCTCTGAGTTTGTTTTGGTTTCACTCCCTTTGGGCAACAAGGGCGGCAAAGAGTAGATCGGAACCTTCTTCTCGTCGTAGTTGGTATCGGTGGGCTCCTGTGCCGGAAGCACCCCGATCGCCAGAAACACCCAAACCGCGATGGGTGCAATATTCCACGACCTTACTCGCCTCTTAGATATCTTTGTCATCAGGTCGATGAGCGTATCGATCATTTGAGCAGATACAAAGGCGGAAGCATCCTCAATTGCTTGGAAAGCGCTTCTCTGACCCCGGCGCCTGTCGGGCGGGGTTTAGCCGGGGCTGACGTGCCCGATTTGGTTTTGGGGGGCTCTGTCAAGGGTCGCCAGATTACTCAATGGTCCTGCGCGATTTCCTCAAGACCATTAATCTGCTGCCAGGAAAAATTCATCGTCCGAATTAGTCCAGTGCCGGCCCGGTAGACTTCCAACGTTACCTTCGGAGTTTTCGCCTGCGTATCAATTTCGAAAATGCTGAACATTTTCCCTTTGGTCTCCTTGAAAAACATGTCCGGAGTTTTCTTTGGAGTCACGGTCCCACTTCCCAGGGGGCCACTGGTGATCTCAATTGTTTTTCCACCGATATGATATCCGGCCGTAAAATGACGATCTCCGGAAAGGAGAATGACTCCCTCCGTTTTCTGAAACAGGTTCAGAATCTTTTTCTGCTCCACTTTAAACCCTTTGAAACCATCGTTGGATCCCTCCAATTCAAAGTTACTTCCACCGGAGACGATTTTAACTCTTGCTGTTGATTCAGAGAGAGTTTTCTCCAGCCACTGGAGTTGTTTTTCTCCAAATAATGTTTTGGCCGGGTCCGTAGAATTCATGCTCTTGTTTGGCGTTCGGTGATAACGGCTATCCAACATAATAAATTGGATATCTCCGACGCTAAAGGTGAAATAGACCCCCGGATTTCCTTTCTCTCCGTAGGAAGGATTTGCCCAATGCGCCTTGAAGATTTCAAGGGAATCTTCTTTCCCCTTGGTCTGTCCATCCGAGTTGTTGGGTCCATAATCATGATCATCCCAAATGCCATAAGTGGGAATTCTCGAGGTCGCTCGTTTAAACCCTCCAATGGAACGATGACTCAAATAGTGTTTTGTGATGACCTCAGGGTTTGTTGAATCTGCATAATGATTGTCGCCGAGCATCAGAATGAGATCAACGTCGCTCAATAGGGAAATGTCGTTCCAGGTTGCGTCTTCATCAGATCCGGTTTTCCCGGAACATGAAGAGAACAAAAATCTAAGTTTCAGGCTTTTGCCCGATGGCTTCATTGTCTTGAAATGAGAACGAGCCGATTTGGAATACTGATGGGCTTCAATTTGATAATAGTAGAGGGTGTCGGTCTTCAGGCCATCAATAGAAATTGAACCCATTTCGAAGTCTTTCTTGGTAATGACCCGGGCATCTTTTAGGTTGGGATCTTCACTGATCCTTATTTTGACTTCTCCTCTCTCATCCAAAGCACACCAGATTTTGGCGCTATGGGCATTGACATGCCCAACCATCGGTCCCTGTAGAAGTGCAGCGGCCGAGAGTGTTTTGCATGCAAAAACAAGGAGGAGGTAAATTATTTTCATAAGAATTTTGGTTAGGCGTTCACGTCGACCACGATGCGGCCCTTGATTTGACCTTTTAATATTTGGCCCCCCATGCGGGCACTTCAATTAAATTCGCCATGTGAATCATGGTATCGAGTTTTTCCAGGGGTAGATCGTTGGCAAGACGTTGCCACGCTCTCTCGCGTTGTTGAAAAGGTTCACACTGTCGATTCCCAGCAAGTTGACTCCGCGAAGTAGAAACGGAATGACGCTTGATTGGAGGGTCGCTCCGCCAGCGAGTCCGACCGCGGCAACCGAGGCTCCGTATTTTAATTGGCCGATCACCCGTGCGAGCATCGCTCCGCCGACGGCATCGACACGGCTGGCCCATGTTTCAGCTTCGAGAGGTTTGTTCGACACGGTGTCGATTTCATCGCGAGCGACGATTCAATTTGCACCGAGCGACTTCAAATAATCTTTGGTCTCGGTGCGGCGGTTCCGCTTTAGGTTCATGTTCAGTTCGGCAGCAAGTGCCGGCACTCCGGCCATCGTCCCGTTCCAGTACCCCTGCAAGAGCTCCCCGCGCAGATGCGCGGCCACCTGTTTGGAGGGAATGAGAATGGTGAAAAATGCCTGTCCAATCAAAGCATCGGAGTCCATCGAGAAAGCTCTCGCGTGGGGGATGGGATGAAGTCGCAATTGTCCTAATTCAAATTATCTGACATTTAGAGGAGCGAGCCATAGAACTTTCGACCCATGCCAAGAACTCAAGCGAACTTAATCCTGCTTTTTGCAGGAGCAATCTGGGGGATGGGCTTCGTCGCCCAATCCAGTGCGATGAAAGCCATCGGCCCCTTTCTTTTTATCGGGCTCCGCTTTGCTCTCGCCACCGTCGTTGTCCTCCCTTTCGCTCTACGCGAGGCACGCAGCACCGAGCGACCGCTCGACAAACAGGGCTTGAACGGACTCCTGTGGATCGGAGTGATTCTGTTTCTTGGCATGGCCTCGCAGCAGACGGGATTGCTGACCACCACCGTGACCAATTCCGGCTTCCTCACTGGCCTGTATGTCGTCTTCACCCCGATTATCGCCGTCCTTTTCTTGCGGGAAATGCCCCACGGCATCGTCTGGCCCGGTGCCTTGCTCTCCTTGACGGGTATCTTTCTTCTCAGTGGGGGCGATCTTTTGACACTTAGTAAAGGCGATCTCCTGACGATTCTCTGCGCCGTGTTCTGGGCGATCCAAGTCATCCTGATCGGAAAATTCGGTAAGCGAACCGGACGACCGCTCGCACTCTCCGCAATCCAGTTCGCCGTCTGCGCCGTTTTAGCTCTCGCCGTCGCCTTGGTGTTCGAGCCATTCGATTGGGTTGCAATTCGGTTAGCAACCAATGAGATCCTGTTCGCCGGTATCTTCTCGAGCGGCGTTGCCTTCACGCTCCAAGCAATCGCTCAGCGCCACACCACCTCCCCACAGGCTGCGATCTTCCTCTCCTCGGAAGCCTTTTTCGCAGCTCTGTTCGGAGCCCTGATCCTCAGCGAACGCATCGGATTCGTTGGCTACCTCGGCTGCGCCCTGATGTTATCCGCCATGCTGCTAGTCGAGATCGTGCCCGAGCTTCGGAAGAATAAAGGTAGAGCTCAAGCTGAACGGGACCGTAAAGCCTGACACATCGGCACCCGTGAAGCGCATCCCATGTCGTCGAGCAGGATGAAGAAAATGTTAGGTTTCCTTAATTCGGTCCCGTATTCCCGCGCCCGGAGCAAATCCTTAAAAAAAGAGGGTTTTTAAGGTAATACCCCTTCTTTTTAGTCTGTAATTAAAAGGTCACCGGTTCTCCAACAAATCCAACAAATGAAAACAAAAGGTAAGATTCTCGCATTAGCAGTCCTGTTTGCCGGCGCCCTCACAGGGTCGGCGGCCGATACCCTCAAGGTGTTCATCCTAGCCGGTCAGTCAAATATGGTGGGCCATTCTAGGGGCCATACCATTGCCACTTTGTTTAATTCAGACGGCCCTAAAGACAAGGAACTGATCCAATTGGTCTTCAAAAAAGATTCGAAGGCGTCCAAGGCCATGTTGGACGAGCAACTGGTCCGCGCAAGAAAAGGCGATGAACTGAAGAAGAAAATAGAGATCATGACAGATGCCGATGCAAAAGCGGCCGCTGAAGCTGAAGTGGAAAAAATCAAAGCGGCCGGTGAGGCCTACAAAAAAGGGATCGAGGATTCTCTCCTTGTCTCGGATCGAGTTTACATCAATTCGATTTCAGATGGCAACCGAAAGTCAGGCAAACTCAGCATCGGTCATGCCGGTCATGGCCCCACCTCAATCGGGCCGGAATACAGCTTTGGTCTTTCCATCGCAGAAAAAATTGATGGCCCCATTTTGTTGATCAAAACTTCATGGGGCGGCAAGTCACTGAACTATAATTTTCGTCCGCCTTCAGCCGGAGAATACCAATTGGATGATAAACAAAAGGCCAGTGCCAAAGCTGATGAGATCAAGAAGAATGCCAGTCTCAATTATCGCATGATGAATGAAGCTGTTCATCAGGTTCTGGACAATCTCAAGAACAATCACCCGGCTTATGACTCGAAAGCGGGTTACGAGATCGCTGGTTTTGTCTGGTTTCAGGGCTACAATGATCAGTTTTCGGACGCCTTTCGCGACAGCTATAAGGATAATATGGTCCACTTCATCAAAGACGTGCGGAAAGAGTATAAGACACCGAAAATGCCCTTCATTATTGGTGTCTTAGGCACGGGCCAAACCAAGGAGAAAGTTGCTGAAAATGCTGTTTCTGTTGGCCAACGTGAAGCAGCCCAAGCTCCTGAATTCAAAGACAACGTCCTGGCGGTTGAGAGTTACACCCAATATGCCCTCGATTCCCTCGAGGTTTTTAAAAAGGGTTGGCCCAAGCATTTCCTTGAGTGGGACACCGTTGGCAGCGACCGCCCGTATCACTACCTGGGCAGTGGTAAATTCTTCGTTCGGCTAGGCGATTCCTTCGCAAGCTCGATGGCCGAACTCATCGCAAAATAGAAGTAAGAGCATGTGAAATCATGTCTATCATGAAACGATTTACAATTGCGATCCTGCTCTTGGCTCTGCCAATGGGCGCGTCAGCCAACACCCTGCCGGCTGGTAAAGACACCAAGGATATCATGATTGGCGTGACCGGAATGTTTGTCGCCCTTAAGGGCGGGGAACTGCAGGTGACACAGATCACCCCGGACACCCCGGCGGCCGACACGCTTGAGAAGGGAGACGTGCTCCTGGCGGTCGACGGAAATTCGCTCGAAATCCAGGATCCGCGCCACCCGCTCGGTTTCGCGATCAATGCGGCCGAGGGTCGCGACGGGAAGATGAAGTTCTCGATCGAGCGCGGCGGGGTGAAGAAGACGGTCGTGGTTCAACTCGACTCGCTCGGCAGCTACGGCATGACCTATCCGCTCGAGTGCAAGAAGTCGCGGAAGATCGTGGACGAGACGGCGTCGTTTATCCTGAAGCACGGCGGGCCGGGCGGTGGGATCAACGGGAACCTCGAGGCCTTGTTTCTGCTATCGACCGGCGAGAAGAAATACTTGCCTACAGTCGAGAAATACGCAGTCGGTCTGGCCGCAAAGGGGCCCGGAACGAGCACTTGGTCGATTGGCTACAGCGGAATTTTCCTGGGCGAATACTATCTCGCCACGGGCGACAAGCGGGTCCTGCCCGCACTTGAGGCCAGGTGCAAAACCCTCAGCGCAGGCCAGTATTTCGGCGGCTGGGGGCACGGGACAAGCAACTGCGGGCCGGGCTATGTCACGGGCGGATTATTGCATGCCGCAGGCGACCAGGCCCTAACGACCTTGGTCTTGGCCCGCGAGTGCGGGGTGAAGGTCAATGAGAAGACCTATGATGACGCGCTGAGTCTCTTCTTCCGCTATGCCGGTCGGGGCGGCGTGCCTTATGGTGATCATCACCCCGAATTGTGGTGGTCGTCGAATGGCAAGAACGGCGGCTTGGCCTCGGCCCTGACTCTCCTTCCGGACAAGAAATTCCAGGCAGGCGCCCAGTTATTGGCCTTGGCCGAGACCGACACCTATTTCGGTTGCGAAGGCGGACATGGCTCGTGCTTTGGCAATCAGACGTGGCGGAACATCGTCGATGCGCTGGTCCCCGAGCAGCACAAGAACTCCTACTGGCGTCACAAGGATCAGATGATCTGGTTCTACGAACTGTCCCGCATGCCGGGTGGAGGGTTCCGGACACCATGGTTCCCGGGGCACGGCACGATTGGCAAGGCGCCGCTCTACCAGACCGGCCTGATTGCGATGACTTACACTTCGTATCTCAAGAAGCTCCGGATCTGTGGCAAGCCGCGCACCGAGTTCAGCGTTCCGCACAGGCCGACCGCGGTCGAGCTGGCCCTGGAAACGGACGACTTTCATCGGGTTGACTTCATCGACGGGATCGTGATCAAGGAGCAACCGCACGAAATCGCGGCGGTTTTCCAGACTCTCTTCAATGAAGACGGCACGATCAAGTCAAGCAATGCCAAGGCATCGATCAACGACAAGCGGAAGAAACAGATGCCGGTCGAGTGGTATGCAAAATTGATGCGCCACTACTCGCCGACGGTACGCGACTGGGCCGCCCACGGACTAGGTTTTCAGGGTAAAAAGGCTCTTTTGGAAATCAAGAAGGCCCTAGCCAGCGACGACGGGCGCCTCCGCGTGGCAGGCCTCGATGCGATCAGTTGCGCGACAGGCTGGGGCATCGGCAAGACGAACTCGAACATCACCCCAGAGATGATTAAGGCGCACTTCCTACCTCAAATTCTCAAGCCGCTCCAGAATCCCAAGGCACCGATGTGGGAGAAGCGGCACGCCCTCATGGCGCTGAGTTGCTGTGACCCTGCTGCAATCAACGATCACATCAATGTGGTCACGCCCTACCTCAGTAACCAGGAATGGTGGCTGCGTGCCGCAGCGTTTACGGCATTGCTTCCGCTAATCCCGGAAACCGAGACCTTCCGCTCCGCCTTGCCCGCGATGCTTGCGAGCTACGACGCCGACAGCAACCTGCCCAGCCGCCGCTGGGGCGCGACGAGCCTCTTCAAAACAGCCATCGCGAAAAATTCCGAACTCAAGGACGAACTCGTTGCTGGCATGGCCGACTCAGTCAACCGCATCAAGCTCCGCGAGGGCTTCAAGCAGCCGATCGACCGGAACAACATTTTCGAGACGCTGCGCTACATCGACATGCAGAAGCATCCGGAACACGCGATTCCGTTTCTGCCGGCGATCGAACGAACTTATCCGTCCATGGCAGCCTTGCCGGCGAGCTGGACGATCCTCGGCGCCCGCTGGGGAAATATCGGCTTGGCCAAGGCCGCCGCACAGCTGGGCGCAGAGGGCAAGCCGTTCATCGCTAGCATGAAACGAATCCAGCCGAACCTCGAGGCCCGCTGTGCCAAGAAGGACCATCAGGGCGTCACTCTGCAGAAGGCCCTGGATACGCTCAAGATGGCTGTTAAGGACTGGGAGGAAGAATTTGGGGGAGTTCGTTGAATCATGAAACAACCGATCCGTCTTTTACTGCGGTCTCTCATTTTCTGCTCACCGGCCTTCGCGATCGAGCCGGAGGTGCCGGGTGACTCTGGTGCGAAGCCCGCTGCCGAAAACGTGCGCGTGCTCAGCTACAATATTCACATGTGGCAAATCGGGGTCGATGATCTCGCTGCCGTCATCCGTAAATCAGAGGCTGACATTGTTGGTCTGAACGAGGCTTGGGACGAGAAGAAAAACGAAGCAATTGCTGGGAAGCTTGGATACAATTCCGTCTTCGGTGGTCGCTCCCCAACCGAAAAACACCCGGCGAAAGCGCACACCATCAATGGGTTTTATATGCCGCAGGTCCTACTAACGAAGCACAAGATCATCCGCTCCGAGGTCTTCAATGCGATGGCGGTAAAGGATCATGAACGCTTCGACCCGGATGTTCCGATCTATCGTGGTGGAACCATGGCACTGCTGGAAACCGCGAAGGGGAATCGCTTGGTGGTATTCGTTCTGCACCTGCATCCGTGGGGTGACGGGAGCAACGAGAAGATGACCTCAATGCGACTCAAGGAGATCGAGGGAATTCAGAAAAAACTCGAACCCTACCGCGGTCTCCCGACTCTGATCATGGGCGACTTCAACACGCGTTCGCATGTCGATGTTCGTGGAGAATGGAAGGTGACACCTTACCTGGCCGATCACGGCTACAAGGATCTCTATCGCACGACACATCCAGACAAAAAGAGCAGTCCGGGATTGACCTGTGGCGAAAGCCGAATCGACTACATCTTTTACAACAAACACTGTTCGGCAGTCAGTAGTCAGGTTGTCAAAGACGGTGTTTTTGAATCGCTGGGCTACGATCATTCGGACCATCTCGCAGTTTCCGGCGTCCTGGCAATCCACCTCGCGACCGGCGATCCACGTGAAGCACAAGACAATTACCAGAAAGGAAAAACGAAACATGATTAAAATTAATCAACGGAAAAACGACGCCGGAGGTTTCATGAAACTGCCATGCTTAGGACTGGCTCTCATCCTATGCGCCGTGACCGGCGCGGCTCATGCCAAGCAGGAAGAGAAGCCGGAATTTCGCTTTGCGGCGATTCTCAACGACGGGATGGTTCTCCAACAGGAGAAGCCGATCAAGATCTGGGGCTGGGCCAAACCGGACACGCAGGTGTCCGTGACCCTGACGCAGGACGCCTCCAAGGGAACCACCGCCGTGGAGGCAGCAGTCCAGTCTGGCACCCGAAAGGGAGTCGCCGTAAAAACCAGCGATGATCACTCGGTGAGGATGCGCTACGAGGAGAAGAACCCACCGAAGTTCTCCCCAAGAACGATCAAGACGACTGCCGGGGCGGATGGAGCGTGGTCCGTGACCCTAGCCCCAGCCAAGGCGAGCTTCCAGGAAACCTGGATCGTTGCGAAAAGCAGTGGGAACACGCTTGCGGTGGAGAATGTCTTGATCGGCGAAGTCTGGGTCTGCGCGGGGCAGAGCAACATGGGGTGGGGGAATTTCAACCGCAAGGAGCGCGTCGCCGCTTCGTCGGACTTTCCCGGCATGCGCTACGTGGCGTGGCACGATTCGTATTACAAGCCGCTCGACGATGTCCGCAGCAAGATCCGCTGGCAGGAGTGTTCGCCGGAGGCCGCGAGAGGTTTCTCCTCGGTGCCCTATCTCTACGGGATGTTCCTGCACCGTTACCTAAAGGTGCCGGTGGGGATCATCAACGTCGCGCGCGGTGGAACGACGGGCGACACCTGGTGCCTGCGTGAGGAACTTGACAGCCTGCAGCACATCACGGTGAAGGAAAGTCTCCGCAAGTACGACGTCGAAACGGCCATCTGGGACAATCCGGCCGAGGTGAAGCGCATCATGGCCGAATGGGAGCAGGCTAAAGTTACCGCTAAAATTGAACACGAAGAGAAACTCGCAAAGGCAAAGGGCGAAGGAAAAAAGGAGCCGCGTTTGCGCCTGCCAAAACAGCCTGCCGATCCGCGCAGCGGGTGGAGTCCGCCGGCAGCTTTGTTCAACGCTACGGTGGTCCCAATCCGCCACCTTGGAGTACGAGGGATACTCTACTACCAGGGCGAGAATAACGTCTTCGGGCGCTGGACGCGCTACGAGCACACCTTTGCCAAGGTTCCGGTTTCCTTCCGCAAGGCCTTCGGCGATGAGAATCTCCCCTTTGGCTGCATCAGCCAGCCGGGATGGGGAGCCTTCGGCACCGACCCGGAGGTCGAAACCGTGACGGGTGGTTACGCTATGATCCGTGACATCCAAAGGCGCGCGCTGAAAGACGACCCGAACGCCGCCATGATCGCGACTTACCCGACTGGGAATTCCTACATCCATCCGGGAGAAAAATTCCCGGTGGCCGAGTATGCCTCGCTCTGGTCGCTCGCCAAGGTCTACGGCCAAGCGATCGTGCACCGCGGCAACCACTTCGAAAAGATGGTGATCAAGGATGGCAAGGCGCAGGTCTACTTCGATTCCGATCCGGTGGTCTACGAGCGGTGGAAGCACATCGAGAATAACGCCTCGTGGCAGGTCCTGCCGCAACCCCGCCAGGGCAAGGCAGCCATCAAGGGTTTCATCATCGCAGGGAAGGACCGCCGCTGGTATCCTGCCCAGGCACAGGAAAATCGCGTCGAGGGCACCTGGACGATCGAGGTCCGGAGCGATCTCGTGGCCGAACCGGTGGCCGTCCGTTACGGCTGGGCCAACTGGCCGACCGGCAATCTGGTGGGACGCGAACGCCTCCCCGTTCCTACCTTCCGCACCGACGACTGGCCGATCGTCGAGGGCGTGAGCTACTCGGAGGCGGCCAAGAAGGCTTCCACCGACAAGATCAAGGCGATGGAGAAAGAAGGGAAGACCTTCGCCCTCGATCGTAAGCTCCGACAACTTCAGCTCGACCTGCCCAAGCTGGAAACGGACCTCTACAAAGGCGACGCGAAGAAGCAGTTAGAGAGCAAGCTCGCCAGGATCGAAACCATTCTGGATGAACTGCAGAAGGATTCGTGGCTTTCGAAGAATCTAGAAAAAGATTTCCCCACAGCGGTCGAACAGCTCAAAGCCATACGTAATGCCTTGCTTCATCATGAGACACACGAATAAGAACGAATCATGAATGCGACCCATTTTTTACTGCTGTCTCGCGTCTTTACTTGAGGCCAAGTATGCACGCTCTTAAAGCGCCGGAATGAATACCTTAAAATCGAAATATGATGTCGCAATCATCGGAGGCGGCCATAACGGACTTGTTGCAGCCTGTTATTTAGCTAAGGCGGGGATGTCCGTTTTGGTGTTGGAGCGCAATGACGTGCTTGGAGGGGCAACCCTTTCCCGGCAAGTGTTCCCCGGAGTGGATGCCAGGCTTTCTGTTTATTCATATCTTGTTAGTCTCCTTCCTCAAAAGATCATCGATGATCTTGATCTTAAGTTCCAACTCCGTTCGCGCAAAACCGCCTCTTGGACTCCTAGTTTTCACGATGGAAAACTTCGGGAACTCTTGATTCAAAATAATTCATCCAGTGCTAACCGGGAGGCCTTTGCCGAACTCACCGGAAGTGATAAAGATTACGAGGGCTACCTCAAACTCCAGGAATTGGAAGAGTCAGTCACCAAAGCAATCTGGCCCGGCCTCATTAGCCCCATGGTCTCCCGGGAAGAATTGCGAAGCCGTCTCGACAAGGACACCCGCATTGCGTGGCAGGCACTGATTGAGGAACCGCTTGGCGATCTCATTGAGCAACACATCTCCGATGACCTGATTCGCGGACTCGTATTCACCGATGGCAGAATCGGCGTTTCTACCTATCCTCACGACCCGTCCTTACTGCAAAACAAATCCTTTCTTTATCACATCATCGGAGGTGGCACCGGCGAATGGAAAGTCCCCGTTGGCGGAATGGGTGTGCTCGTCGAACAACTGTACAAAGTGGCACATGCTACCGGCAACACGACATTCCAAACCAACGCGAAAGTCATCCGAATTGACAACGGAGCAAGAGATTCCACGGTCACATTTGAGCACGACGAAAAGGAACACCAAGTTGACGCACGATTCGTTCTTTGTAACGCCTCGGCCCATGTCCTGAACCAACTTACCGATGAAAAGAGTGTCCCCTTGGATAAGGTCGTCGAAGGCGCCGGATTCAAAATCAACATGCTACTCAAGAAGCTTCCCAAATTGTTGTCAGATCGCCATACGGCAGAGGATACTTTTTCCGGAACCGTTCATATCGACGAAGGGTATCAACAAATGATAACCAGCTATCAGGAAAGTATGAAGGGAAACATCCCAACCAGACCGCCGGGAGAAATCTACTGCCATACTCTGACCGACGATTCGATTCTCTCGCATGATTTGAATCAACGCGGATACCACACGCTCACTTTCTTTGGCCTAGATATGCCTTATCGGCTATTTAAAAAAGATAATGACCGGGTCCGCGACGAAGTTCTCTCCCGCTACCTCACCGGTATCAACCAATTTCTCCGTGATCCGATCGAAGATTGTCTCGCAAGTGATGGCAACGGAGATCCCTGTGTCGAAGCGATGAGCGCCTTTGATCTCGAACAAAAAGTGCATCTTCCCAAAGGCAACATTTTTCATGGAGGTCTCTCCTGGCCTTTTGCTGAATCAGATGAGGAAGTGGGGCAATGGGGTGTCGAAACGAAAAACCCGAACATTTTCCTCTGTGGCTCTGCGGCCAAACGGGGCGGGGCGGTCAGCGGAATTCCCGGCCATAACGCCGCCATGAAAGTGATGGAATTGAGCGAAAATGATCGCTGACCCTCAATCAATTCAATCGCAAGAACATGACCCACCGCATATTTCGAAAATCTCTTTCGCTCCTTAAGGGCATGGTCGTGATGGGCCTCGCACTAATGTTGCAGATTCCCACTGCCAAGGCCACCAATTGGCAGGCCAATATCAAGCCGGGCTCGGACATCGTGATGAACGAGCTGCGCTGGCCCGTTTGGGACGCGGGCACCTACTACTGCTTTTGGTATATGAGTTTCTATCCCAAATTTTCCTCTTTGTATGGCGGAGTGGCAGTCCATGGACCTGACAAAACACCGGGGATGTTCACGTCCTACTGGTGTGTCACGGAGGCCGTCTATGAGGGGCCGGAATTCTATAGCAAGGGCTTCGGAGCGGAAGGCTCGAAGGGCGGGGCAAACGGGGCGCCCACTTTTCAGCGACCCAACTCGTGGTATCGCATGGTGATGCGAACCTTTCCGCCCGCCCGGGGAGCGAAAGGAAAAACCAATGTTGGCTGGTGGGTCAAAGATGTGGAGCAGAATAAATGGTATACCCATAGCGTGCTTCGCATTTCCAAGGCGGTGACCGGATTTCAGGCAAATAGCGGATTTGTGGAAGCTCTCGCGCCCGAGTCCACCGCGCGCGCCTTCGAACGTCGACTCGGATACTGTCGTCTCAACGGTGAATGGCACGCCTCGCCCCTCAGTGCAAATGACGACAGGAAATTCAAATTGATCGCGAACGATACCGTTGTCCGCTTCGATCGTTCGGGACCCGATGGCGGAGCAAAGAAAGAACAAACCTTCTTCCCAACCAAACAGCCGGCGATACCGGCCTTGGACCAACCTGCGATCGATCAAGCGGAAGCGCACGCTTGGGGCAAGCAGGTGAGCGTGAAGTGGAAGATTCCGCAAAGCGCGTCGCCGCAACTCGCCTACAAGATCGAGGTCTTTACGGATCGCGAGGCAAAGGGCGAGCCGATTTCCACCTGGGAAGATGCCGCTCCCCACATCATTAACAAACGGCTGGATTTGAAGGATCCTGCGAAATCGGTGAGACTGACGCTAACTGATATTTTTGATCAGGAAATTGCGGTCGTGATCCCCGTGAAGTATTCTACGATTCCACTTACTCCCTCCACTGCGAGTAATACCCAGACCGGACTCAGCTACCTATACTACGAAAATAAAAACGGTGACGCATGGGAGGAGTTGCCCGATTTTCCATCTCTTAAACCGGTCAAGCAAGGCT
>Ga0114994_10002580_pt1 | contig 13270 bp, 9 predicted proteins | sample ArcticOcean_MG_C_9_FD_87043 | JGI IMG/M metagenome (GOLD analysis project Ga0114994, IMG submission 87043) | Marine microbial communities from western Arctic Ocean - ArcticOcean_MG_CB2_152 | ecosystem: Environmental > Aquatic > Marine > Oceanic | place: Arctic Ocean: Canada Basin | collected... | reverse complement strand
TAGCAACGTCCTCTTTGAAAATTGGACGAAAGCCTGTATCTCCAACAAACCATATTTCCTTTTTTTTATCGCCAGATGATCCCAAGATCGTATAGCCTTGCCAAAGTGACGTATCAACATCACACAACCCACGATTAGAGCGATGTATGGCTGGTGTTGATTGAAAGATAACGCTATTAATTTTAACTTTGTCATACCAACCCATTTTACGGACGTTTTTCATTCCCCACTCGCGGGCTAAAGCGCCATCCCCGAGTGGAACAATTATGTGCGATCTTGGGTTGTGTTTTGCAAGTGCTTTGATGGAGGCTTTGTCAAAGGAATCGTAATGATTATGAGAGATTAGGATTACATCAATTTTGGGTAAATTTTTAATTTTTATACCCGGCGGTTGAAACCGGTTGGGGCCTGTGAAAGAGAGCGGTGAAGCACGCTCGCAAAAAACTGAGGGTCGGTTAAAATATTGAGTCCATTCAGTCCAATTAAAAACGTCGCATGCCCAATCCTGGTAATTCTTGAGTTTTATGGAGCACGAGAAAACTGTTTGTCTACCTCGGCTGGTGGGAGAACGTGGTCTTCTGGTGAGGTGGAAGGGTCATGCTCAGCCGTCAGGCGTTGGATAACAAAATTGATAAATCAAAAAGGTTGTAACTCTCAGGTAGGGCTTCCGAGTGGATTCTTAATTCCATTTTTTGGATGATGGACCTTTGTCTAATCAGATATTGTATTCTTAGAAGGGTTACCGGAACGGGCCACTATGCTCGTTGCGGTAGAAGGGCCACCATCTAAAAATAAAAAAAATTTCATAAGATTTAAATATTAACCTTCCGGTGAGCGGTTTTTTTTGGCACACTCTGGCCATGAAAAATCAATACTCCAAAAAACAGGAAAATGCTGTAATCAGCCGGGCTGGTAGGAATAAAGACCCTAAAGATTTAGCGCTTTGCGTCTATGCCTCCCAATTGCTTGGTGGCGTCCCCGCGCTTGTTTTGCATGGTGGGGGGAATACTTCGGTTAAGTCAGCCGATAACATATTATATGTAAAAGGTAGCGGTTTTGAACTTTCAAGTATTACGACGGCTGAATTTTCTGTACTTGATTTAGAGGGCCTGTCAGAATTGCAAGCTTTGGATAGCTTGGCTGATGACCAAATGATGAAAAGTTTACGTGCTGCCAAACTTGATCCAGATGGCCCAAACCCTTCAGTTGAAACACTTTTGCATGCATTTCTTCCGGATAAGTTTGTCAGCCACACCCATTCCAATGCTGTCTTGGCGTTGACGAACCAGGCGGACGGTGCCAAACGGTGCCAGCAAACCTTTGGTAATATGGTTGCCGTCTTGCCTTATACGATGTCTGGTTTTGGGCTCGCTAAAAAGGCCATTGCAGCGCGGCGGAAGAACCCCAATATTGTTGGTTTGGTTTTTATGAAACATGGGCTCTTCACTTTTGGTGAGACTGCTAAAGAAGCTTATAACAATATGATAAATTTAGTGACTCTGGCTGAAGCTGAGTTAAAGAAGCATCGGAAGAAAGTTTTTACGTCAATTAAGCTTCCAAGCAGCCTCCTCTCACACAAAGACATAGCGCCGATTGTTAGAGGTGCTCTTGGTCCGGGGTGGTTGTTGGAATTCAGAACCAATGTAGGGATCAGAAACTTCGTCAATGGCAGAGAATTGGCGCGTTATGCTACAGCTGGACCGGTTACGCCGGATCATGTGATCTGGATTAAAGCCAAGCCCCTTGTTTTGCCTGTGCCGGGGGAAGGCTTAGAAAAATTTTCTGCAAAAGTAAATCAAGCTGTTAAGACATATGAAATACGTTATTTAAGAACTTACGGTAAAAATAATCAACGCTATGATGGTCAGAAAATTATTCGCGATGCCACTCCTCGTGTAGTTCTGGTGCCAGGGGTTGGTTTGTTTGGTGTAGGGCGTAGCCATAGGGATGCAGGTATTTCTGCTGATCTGGCCAAAGTTAACATCGATGTTATTACTGATGGCGAAGCCATTGGGCGCTATCGTCCGGCCAGTGAAGCCGATATTTTTGATATTGAATATTGGTCTCCAGAAGCCGCTAAGCTCGGTATTTCAAAATCTCTGTCTTTGCAAGGGCAGGTAGCCCTGATTACAGGTGGAGGCTCCGGTATTGGAGCAGCGACGGCGGTTGCTTTTGCGGATCAAGGGGCAGCGGTTGTCGTTTTGGACCTGGATGGGAAAGCGGCTGAATCTGTTTCGAAAGAAATTGGGGGCATTGGTTTTGCATGCGATGTCACTAATGTTCGCGACGTTCGCAGGGCTTTTGATGCGACGTGTAAAATATTTGGTGGGGTTGATATTGTTGTCTCTAATGCGGGTGCCGCTTGGCAAGGTGAGATTGGAACGGTGGATGAGGCAACCGTTCGTAAAAGTTTTGAGCTGAATTTTTTTGCCCACCAAAGCGTTGCCCAGAATGCAGTCCGCGTTATGCGAATGCAGGACATGGGTGGGCGCTTATTGTTTAATACCTCTAAGCAAGCGGTTAACCCCGGGCGTGATTTCGGTCCTTATGGATTGCCAAAAGCGGCGACACTTTTTTTGATGCGGCAATATGCTGTTGATCATGGTAAAGATGGCATTACATCAAACGCTGTTAACGCGGATCGAATTCGGTCTGGGCTGCTTACCGATGATATGATTAGCACCCGTTCCAAAGCTCGCACGTTATCTGAAGCAGATTACATGAGCGGCAATTTACTCGGTGAAGAAGTCTTTGCTGAAGATGTAGCAAAAGCGTTTGTTGATCTTGCCTTGTCACCTAAAACCACAGCGTCGGTAATGACGGTCGATGGTGGAAATATAGCTGCCTCTCTTAGGTAAATATGAATTAGAAGTTAGAAGGGGGCCTTTATAGCCCTTCTACGAAGCAGCGGAACGTTCTGTTCTACTGACCAAAGGCTCAAAATTCATCTTTGTTAACCAAAGAATAGTCCCAAACACGCGCTTTTCGGAATTGCTTAAAATTAAAAGCTTGTATTAGGATATCATCGATGCGGCTTAGTTATAAAAAGCGGCCTAGTTATAAAAAATGTGAATTAATTCCCAGGGCGCTCAAATACTTTATCCATGTGCCCGATGCCATCTTGGTCGCCTTGTTCAAATAGCCAGGCGTAGCCCCGAGGTGGATTAGTGAGAATTTCCCACCAATTATCATCTAGGTCATTGAAAAAAAAGCTAAAGGTACCATGCTGGAGGGAGGCGTTGGTAATCTTAGTAATACCCCATGTTTCTTTTTGTGAGGTGACGGTTTTATGAGCAGCCTCAACCTCTTTCTGTGTTAGGACATCTAGTCCATTGTGATTGAGAACCGGCATTGGCGGTTTTTTTGGATTGCATACCACCGCAATGGTATTGTCACCACCGAGCCTAATGAGCAAAGAAACGTTGCTAGTACGCACCACTTCTAGACCTAAGAATTCTTCATAAAATTTCCGACTCGCCTCCAAATCCCGAGATTCCAGAGTGCCGTGGGAAAGGTATTTGAGTTTAAGAACAGGCTCCTTTTTAGTTGCCTTTATGGCGTCAGGCTTTTCCTTCATCGGCTTTAATCCCCTCATAAATTTTAATTGCTTGCTCAGGCTTTTCATTTTTGTGAACAACCAAGCCAACGGCCTGGATCATTCCAATTGGGCTATCTGATTGGAAAATATTACGCCCCATATCCACGCCGGCAGCTCCTTGATCGATAGCTTTGTAGGCCATCTCAAGGGCTTCAATCTCGGGAAGCTTTTTACCGCCTGCAATGACGATTGGCACTGGGCAGGCGGCGACAACTTTCTCGAAGCCGGGTTCGAAGTAATAACTCTTAATATAGTGTGCACCGATTTCAGCACACATACGGGTTGCTAGACTAAAGTAGCGTAGGTCGCGGTCCATGTTGGCACCTACCCCGGTCACGGCCAAGGTTGGAATGCCGTAGCGCATACCGGTATCGATTAGTTTTATGATATTGTTGATTGATTTATGCTCGTACTCTGCACCGACATACACCTGGGCGGCCATCGCTGATGCGTTGAGACGAATTGTGTCTTCGATGTCAACTGCTACAGTCTCGTTGGAAAGCTCGGTTAGAATACTTTGTCCGCCTGAGCACCGGAGTACGATTGGTTTATTGGTCTGAGACGGTACGACGGAGCGCAAAGCGCCCCTGGTACACATCAGTACATCGGCGTAGGGAATTAGAGGTGCTATATTAATATCAATTCGTTCAATGCCGGTAGTAGGGCCCTGAAAATAGCCATGATCAAACGCCAGCATAACGGTGCGGCCTGAATCTGGGTTAAATATTTGGCTCAAACGATTTTGCATACCCCAATCAAGGGCACCGGAGCCCTTTAGAAAGAATGGCATATTTTTTTGTGGCACATCAACGTGAAAATTTTTGCCTTCTTTTATATCATCTTTATCAGCCATGTTTTTTCCTTTTTGCGTCTTGTTAGTTTGTTATAATTTTATCCCCAGACTTATTCATAGCTCAGTGCACTTTTTGGATTATGTCCAGTATCTAAAATAAGTTATCCACACCAGCCTTGTAATAGGGGGTAAGTATTTTGGGTTCCCCCCAGCTTTGCCGTCATTTAAAATGTTTCGATAGTTTAAGCCCCTGGTTCTGATAATTAGAGCCAACGTCACGCCCGTATAAAATAGAAGGTGTTGCAGTGAGAGGCTCGTAGATCAGTCGTCCCACCATTTGGCCGTCCTCCAGAACAAATGGCACATCGTGGGAGCGCACTTCGAGAACGGCGCGGCTGCCGGCGCTGCCAGCGGCGTTATGTCCAAAGCCAGGATCAAAAAACCCCGCATAATGAACACGAAACTCGCCAACTAGGGTATCATAAGCGCGCATTTCAGCGGCTTGATCGGGTGGGACCGAAACGGCTTCTTTGGAGGCCAAAATATAAAACTCATCCGGATCGAGTATGAGGGCTCTATCGTCTCTCGCAATGATAGGGTCCCAATAATCGAGTGCCTCGTAATGGCAAATGCATTCGACATCTATAACGCCGGCATGCTGCTTGGCTTTGTATCCCACAATTTTTGATTGCTGACCATCGACGTTAAAGCCGGTGAGATCAACTGTAAAAGCCACACCATCTGCTACTTTAAAATTACCGCGCCTTAACCGAAGTTGCGACAAACGCGAGCCTGGATGAACCAGCACACTAAATGTTAATGGTGATATTTCTGCGTAAAGTGGGCCGCTATAGCCAGGCTCAATACGATCAAACTCCACTGCCCCATTGGTGATCACCCGGGTAAAAATATCTAGTCTACCGGTCGAACTTTTAGGATTTGCCATACCTGAGGTATCTGCTAGGAGGTTCAAACTTTCTTGAATTGGGACAATATACACACAGCCTTTTTCGAGCACGGCCCCGCCTGTAAGATCAATTTTGTGCATTGTAATATTTTTGAGCTTATCAGTTACTGTTGCTCCGGCACCCGGCAAAAAGCTGGCTCGCACTCTGTATGCAAGGCTACCTAGCCGCAAATCAATACTAGCAGGTTGAACTTGGCCGTCCAAAATGGGCTCATCTGAAAAAATAATCCCATTAGCTATTGCGGTGTTTATTTCTTGGGACGGTAAAATACCCGGTGTTGAAATCATCTACTGCCTAACCAATATGCTTAGTAAAAAAATTTAATGCCCGGGCTTTAGCAACCTTTGCGGCCTCAGGGTGAAAGCTGTGCCGTTGATCGCACATGAAGCCATGCCAGTCACCTTCATAGACATAGAGTTCTACATTAGGTTTAGCTGCCCGGATAAGGTCAACATTCTGTTGCGGAATACCTTGATCTTCGTCACCAAAATGCAGTTCCACCGGACATTCGGCATTAAGATCAAGGTTTTGATGAATGCCGCCGCCATAATAACCACTGACCGCATCAAAGCCTCCTTTGCAGGCTCCTAGCCAACAGATGGTGCCACCATAACAATAACCGACGATGCCGACTTTGCCGGCTTTCGCGATAGCTTCTCTGGCTGAAATTGTATCTTTGATAGCATCATCCCATTCAACACCTGCGCGGGTGGTCATGCCTTTCTCGCGGTCATCTGGTTCGTAGCCAAGTTCTACAACGCGTTCGGTACGGTCAAATAATGCAGGTGCTATCGCAAGATAGCCTTCGGCTGAAAAGCCGTCGATTATTTCCTGGATGTGTTTATTTACGCCGAAAATCTCTTGAATTACAACAATACCGCCTCTGAGTGTACGAGACGGCTCGGCTTTATAAGCATTAAATGTGTGTCCATCACTTGCGGTTAGATCAACAAAATGGCCCATTTTTTTCTTCACCATGTAGGCTCAGTTCTATGCATTTATATTTGACACAGGATGCCGGGCATAATGTGGCAAGTCAATTGTAAGTTACTATAGAGCTAGTGCCAGACGGTCTGTAAGCCGGGTTCTGTATGCTATCAGCAAGCTGATAGGTGATGACCATTCATCTGGGGCGTTCATTGCTGAACGTCTCGTGCGACCGACCCGGATAACGACGCGAAAACACGCCTACCTGTAAAGGTGTGTTATCCCTATTTGGTCTTGCTCCCGGTGGGGTTTACCTTGCCGTCAATGTTACCATTGGCGCGGTGCGCTCTTACCACACCCTTTCACCCTTACCCCATTTATAAGGCGGTTTCCTTTCTGTGGCACTTTCCCTAGGGTTGCCCCCGCCGGGTGTTACCCGGCACCGTGTTTCCGTGGAGCCCGGACTTTCCTCTATTCAAACTCAGAAGCCTGAACAGCGGTCATCCGACCGTCTGGCCCATTGGATTATAGTCTAAATTAAGGAGTTCCGGAAAGGGAAAAGTCGTAAGTTTTTAAGTGTTGCTAAATACTCGGCTTCCGCCTAACGGGGGTGTAGGTTAAAGTACTCAGACTAATGAAGATAGCTGATGTATTATTAACCAATTTTTAGAAATATAGGGCACTCCAGTCCTTAAACATAATCTTATGTTATACTAATCTTTAACCCCTGCAAAAAATTTACCGGCAATCTGTGCTAACGTTTAACAAGTATTGAATGTGTTTGCAGAGCCAACATTTTAATTCCCGGGATGCCCCTCCCGAATATTTTTGCAAAAATATAAATTTTAAATTTTCAGAATTTTAGATATTTATTGGGATCTTTTGATTCAAATTGATTTAAGAAGATTTTCAAGGCATTGGTTAGTTTTTGAATCCGCTTGCCTCGTAGAAAATGATGGTAAAAAATGATGCTGAAAAGCTAGTGTTGCGGATGTTAAATCTGTGATTTCATAGCCAAATTTCTCAAGATTCTCCGCAAAATTCAAATTCGTTATTTGATTTAAATTATCGCTAGCATTTGCAGTAGGCCATACCCCAATATTATGTGATGCTAGTTGCGACCAGTTAAAGTACTCCCCCGGATCTTGCTTGCGGGTTGGGGCAATATCGGAATGTCCAACGACATTTCTAGCTGGAATTGGATACCGCGAGAGAATTTTCTTTATTAGTTGTATAAGAGCATCAATTTGTATATCAGGAAAAGCTCGATAGCCGAATTCATGCCCTGGGTTGACCAACTCAATGCCAATCGACCTATCATTGATATTATGATTTCCTCGCCAAGATGATATGCCGGCATGCCATGCTCGTTTATCTTCCGGCACAAGTTGGTAAACCTGCCCATCTTCATCAATCATATAATGGGCACTCACTTCTGCCGCAGGATCACACATGCGATCAAGAGCTTCATTAGCTGTGGGCATCCCCGTGTAATGCAACACTAAAATATCAACTTCTATTTCAAGAGTTCTATTGTTAAAATTAGGGGAGGGGCATTTGATCATGTGCAATCGCCTCAGGCCCTTTCTGGTAACTTCGAAATTGGATAAATATTACACCGCTTAATATGAGTCCCGCGCCAATAATCATTATAGCAGTTAGTCGTTCACCTAGAAACAACACAGCCGAAGCGATACCGAACAACGGTGCTAAAAAACCGAATGGAAGAATTAGCCCAACCGAAAATTTTGCAATTAAATGGTACCATAATCCATAGCCAATAATCGAGGCTCCGATGGCGGAAAAAATTAATCCACCCCAGGCATTAGGCGAAGCATTTACAAGCGCGTCCATTTGACCGGTTTCAAAAATAGCTGAGATTATAAAAAGTTGCGGCGCAGCTAAGAGTGACATCCATGCCGAAAGTGAGATTGCATCGTAATTTTTAAGGTGTTTAATTTGAACAGAGGCGATGGCCCAGGCGAGGACTGAGATAAATACAATAAGCAGATAAAAAAGATTAGCATTTGATTGTGGTGCACCTGCAATAATGGCCGCCCCAAAAAAAGAGATTCCAATACCGAGCCACCGTTGCCATCCAAACCACTCGCCCAAAAAAATCCGTGCTAGAATAACACTCATGGGAACGCCGAGTTGAAAGATGATTGCGACTAGGGATGCATCTATTTTGCCAAAGCCAATAAATATTAGTCCGAAATGGATTACCCCCATAGTGAAAGAAAACAAGAGTACAGCCGGGAAATATGCCTTGGGGGGTGTGGCAAACCAGATTAATATACTTGCAACTATTGTGAAGCGAAGAGCCACCATAAATAATGGTGGAAACTCGTTAAGCCCAATTTTTATGGCTACATAGTTTACGCCCAGAATAAAGGTACTTAATAAAACAAGTAAATAGTCGCCAAATTTCATTTACACTAAAAAGCCCGCGTTTTGCGGACCACGTCATATGCGGCATTGATACTAGCCATTTTTTCATTTGCGACATCAACAAATTCCTGTGGCATGCCCTTGGCTATAAGAGTGTCGGGATGGTTTTCACGGCTCAGTTTACGGTAGGCTTTTTTGATATCACCATTTGAGGTGTCGTGGGTTATGCCTAACACTTGGTATGGGTCTGCATTGTTAACTCCCATATGCGCTGATTGAATGCGCTCAAAATCGGTATTACTCAAGCCAAAGGAGCCAGCTATTTTTTTTAGAAATTTGATTTCACTTGGGTGTACTATACTATCCGCTAGTGCAATCTGAAATAGTCCTCCCAGTAAATTTTCAAGCACCGCTTGGTCATGGGCGAACATATCGCCAATTTGTTTGGCGTAAGGTTCAAACCCTTTTGAATCTTGGCGAGCTTCATTAAAGAGGCGACCAATATCAGGCATTTCATTTTCGGGTATCTCAAATATTCTTTTAAACGCGTCTACCTCGTCACGGGTTACATGACCGTCTGCTTTAGCCATTTTTGCGGATAGAACAACAACCGCGACTGTAAAGGCAGTCTGCCGGGCTTGAATTGCATCGGGAGTGTTTTGGTCAAATTTATGAGCCCGCTGACGATCAACCGCATGTCCGAACGCGGTCCCTAAAATTGCGCCGAGAGGTCCCCCAACTGCAAAACCAGCAACCCCACCAATTATTTTTCCCCAAACACTCATCTTGTTTTAACCTCGTCGTCTTAATTAGGAGTATTGCTAGTATGTTACTAATCTTTTAAATATATAAATAACATACCGTACCAAACTTAAATCTAATCATTTTGGCAAAAATCACACGCATTTTCTGTCTTTAACTATAACCTATTTTGAGCAGAATGGACGACCTTGAACATATCATCGAAACGGCGCTAATCCTTCAACGTGCGGGTAGATTGGATGAGGCTGTTGATATTTACCAAAAAGTGTTAGCGATTGAACCTAAACAAACTGATGCAATTCATTTGCTGGGCATGGTTTCATTTACCAAGAAAAATTATGTCGAGGCAATTTCACTCATCGGTAAAGCAATTTCACTTAATCCTTCGTTGCCTGATTATCACTTTAATATAACTTCGGCTTATATTGCCATTGGGGACGCTGTAAAGGCGAAGGCCCATGCAATCATTGCGACAGCGCTGAACCCTAATTCAGCAGAAGCCAAATATAACCTTGGCAATGCTTTGTTTGCATTAGGCGATGTGGCTAAAGCCATTCTTGCGTTTAAACAATCCCTTGATCTTAATCCTAAGAGCCATTCTTCTTGGGCTAACTATCTTTTTGCTCTTAATTTTTCTGATGAGGTTTCTTCAAGGGACGTTTTCGAAGCCAACCGAAAATGGGGGTCTTTGCAGGAAGATGCTATTAAAACTGATCCTAAGTTTAAAAATAATTTGAAGTCAGGTCGTCGCATAAGGTTAGGCTATTATATACCAGAGCTAGATACTCATGTAACAATGCGGTTCTTAAGTCCCATTCTTACTGCTCATGACAAAGCTAAATTTGAGATTGTGGGTTATGGCTATCTGACGGATGGCACGGGGCCGCCGGAAAACATAATTAGTGCGCTGGATCATTGGGTAGATTTAAGCGGCAAGACAGCTGCTGAAATAGCAGAACTCATGCGGCAAGATATGATCGACATTTTAGTTCACCCGTGTACTTTTAAATCGCGCTACCGCGATGTTCTGGCACACCGAGCCGCACCGGTTCAAATTGCTTGTACCAATTTGGTCTCAACTACAGGCCTTCGCGCGACCGACTATTTAATTACGGATCATTTTATTTCTCCGCCTAATTCAGATGAAGGTATCTATACTGAAAAGCTCCTCCGACTTTCAGGTTTTAATACATATCAAAAATTTGAAGATGTCGTCGGAGTGGGTCCGCTCCCTGCTTTGGAGAAAGGTTTTGTTACCTTTGGCTCGTTCAATAATGCTACCAAGTTAAATGGCGACGTAATTGATACCTGGTCTGCTATACTAGCTACAGTTGCAACATCTCGGTTGCTGCTAAAACATCGTGTTTTTGATAATGCTGAACGCCAAGACCTTATTACTGAGGCCTTTTCTGCTAACGGCATATCGGAAGATCGAATTATATTTAGTGGGTTTACTCCAAATCGGGCGGACTATCTTAGCATTTATAATGAAATTGATATTGCGCTTGATCCTTTTCCCTTTGGTGGAGGCACCGTGAGTTATGAAGCTCTATGGATGGGCATTCCAGTCTTAACCTTGGCAGGCACTATGTTCATGGGGCGTGTGACAGGATCTCTGCTGCATCGATTAGATTTAAAGCAATGGGTGACAAATTCACGTGCGGAATATTTTAGAACAGCAATAACTTTAGCTCGTGACATTGCCTCGCTATCAGTTTTGCGAAAGCAATTGCGTGGTCGTGCTAGAAGAACTATTTTTGATGCGGAAGCACATACATTAGAATTAGAAACAGCGTTTAGTGATGTTTGGCAAAAATACTGCGCTGAGAATAAGCTTGGCTAGTTAGGTAATAGCTTTTTATAGTATTTTAGACCTTAGTCACTTCTAGGATTTTGGTTAGAGGTTGATCCGATCTAGGTTTAATCATTTTAACTATATATATTTCTATTATGTATCTTTAGCGTTTATTTCATGGCGTTTATTTGCATAATTGCCTGTGACCTCATCAATTGCCGCTAAGGTTCAGTTAATTAAAGTTTTAAATAGGAATTAGAAAGAGGTCTCCGGTAAACAAAATTACGTATCTTTAAATTGTAATAGGAAAAGCTTATCAATGTGTAATTTCATATCAAAATAAAAGGTAATTAATTCAATGGATTCGGCAGGAAAATGGGAATTCTGGATTGATAGAGGTGGTACATTTACTGATATTGTGGGAAAAAATCCTGATGGAGGATTGATTGCGCGCAAGCTTCTATCAGAAGACCCCGATCATTACGCCGATGCGGCAATTGAAGGTATTAGACGGTTACTTATTGTTGAGCCTGGTGCGGTAATCCCAACCAATGAAATTCGAGTGGTTAAAATGGGGACTACTGTTGCTACCAATGCCTTATTGGAGCGCGGCGGCGCACCAACGCTGTTAGTTATGAACGATGGTTTTAAAGATGCCTTACAAATTGGGTATCAAAATCGTCCTGATCTTTTTGCTTTAAATATAAAGTTTCCGGAGCAGCTTTATGCTCAAGTTATAGAGGTAACGGCTCGGATCAGTGCTGGTGGTAAAGAGTTAACCCAGCTTAATGAAGTCAGCTCCAGAAAGGGTTTACAAGACGCCTTTTCGTCAGGCTTGCGGTCGGTAGCTATCGTTCTGATGCATGGTTATCGCTATCCGGTGCATGAGCAACGTTTAGGAGAAATTGCAAAAGAGATAGGTTTCACGCAAATCTCTCTCTCACACGAAGTTAGTCCGTTAATGAAACTAATATCGAGAGGAGATACCACAGTAGTTGATGCGTATCTGTCACCAATACTACGCCACTATGTAGAACAAGTCGCGGTTGAGCTTCCTAACGTTAAACTGCTGTTTATGCAATCCAATGGGGGGCTGACAGATGCCCGGCGGTTCCGCGGTAAAGACAGTATTTTGTCTGGACCGGCGGGTGGTGTTGTCGGTGCCGTTGGTACTGCGGAGTTAGCTGGTTTTAAAAAAATTATAGGTTTTGATATGGGTGGCACTTCCACCGATGTATCACATTATGCTGGAACCTTCGAGCGCGCTTTTGATACCCAAGTGGCCGGGGTGCGCGTGCGTGCGCCAATCATGAAGATTAACACCGTCGCGGCAGGGGGTGGTTCAGTATTACATTTTGACGGCGCTCGTTTTCGGGTTGGCCCTGATTCTGCGGGGGCAAATCCAGGCCCTGCAAGTTATGGCAAAGGCGGGCCACTTACCGTAACAGATGCAAATCTGATACTCGGCCGGGTACAGCCAAAATATTTCCCGAATGTATTTGGCCCTGCCGCAGACGCGCCACTTGATTCTCTAATTGTTATCAAGAAGTTTGAGGCTCTAGCAAAGATAGTAGGCTCTCGACCCGAAGACGTTGCCAACGGATTTCTTAAGATTGCTATAGAAAATATGGCTAATGCAATTAAACAAGTCTCCGTTCAGCGAGGTTATGACGTCACCGAATATGCGCTTGCGTGTTTTGGCGGTGCGGGTGGTCAGCATGCCTGTGGTATTGCTGATGCCCTTGGTATGGAGACAATATTTTTGCACCGTTTGTCCGGTGTCTTGTCAGCTTATGGCATGGGCTTGGCAGAACTCAGGTCAATGCGAGAGAAGGCTATTGAACAGCCCCTAAGTGAGAACAGTTTGCTAGGGATTAGAGAGCAATTTAAAGCATTGATATCCCAAACGACCGGGGAGTTGCTAGAGCAAGGCATTGCCGTAGTGGATATAACGATCAAAGAGAAATTACTTCTAAGGTATTTTGGGACTGACACGGCACTCGAGGTTCCTATGGCGGATTTAGCTGACCTCCAGC
>Ga0114994_10002573_pt1 | contig 13284 bp, 17 predicted proteins | sample ArcticOcean_MG_C_9_FD_87043 | JGI IMG/M metagenome (GOLD analysis project Ga0114994, IMG submission 87043) | Marine microbial communities from western Arctic Ocean - ArcticOcean_MG_CB2_152 | ecosystem: Environmental > Aquatic > Marine > Oceanic | place: Arctic Ocean: Canada Basin | collected... | reverse complement strand
TGTTCTAAGTGAGGCTTTTACATATATTGGCTTATAACAAAGCGTTCAACTGGACGCATTACGGCTGTCATTGTTTTTGCAAAAGACAAAAGCGCAAAAACAACGCCAACCTACACGCCAGTTAACATTGGCGTTATGCGCGAAAACAATTAAAAGAAAAGTTAATGAATGAAACACTCACAGTAATCATTATTATAGGAGCGTTTTTACTTGCTGGCAGCATTAAGGGCATAATTGGTCTTGGTCTCCCAACGGTAAGTTTAGGATTACTTACTGCGACTTTAGATTTAACGACAGCAATGGTGTTGTTGCTTATCCCGTCTTTCATTACAAATATTTGGCAGGCTACAGTTGGAGGGAATGGCAAATTTATAATTAAGCGCATTTGGCCGTTTCTATGCTTGGCAACGGTCACAATTTGGCTCGGATCAGCTGTGCTAACCATAACAAATCCGTTATATCTTTCAATTTTGCTTGGAGCATTGCTATTTGTTTACTCCACTCTAAACCTCTTAGGGTTTCGCCTCTCGATCTCCCCCAAACATGAGAAATGGTCCGGTCCACTTTTAGGAGCTGTAAACGGCATTCTTACCGGAATGACAGGATCATTTGTCGTCCCTGGAGTAATGTATTTACAAGCAATTGGACTTCCCCGTGACAAGTTGGTTCAAGCAATGGGCATGTTGTTTTCCCTATCAACCATTGGGCTCGCCTTTGCACTTCAAAACAACAATCTACTAACCTCCGAGCTTGCAACAATTTCAGCCTTTGCGGTCGTTCCATCAATTATCGGAATGGTGGTCGGTCAAAAAATAAGAAAATCACTTTCAGAAACTAGGTTTAGACGAATATTCTTTGTATCAATTTTAGTATTGGGAGCTTTCATTATTGCTAAATCAGGACTTGCTCTATAAAAGTGAGCTTCATTTGCAAAAAAACGCATAACGAGTACATGCAGTCGGACAGCCCTCCCACTTTTGGGTTCAAATATTGCCAAATATAAACGAGGCATTACTGCTTCGGTCAGAATTCAGTTTGGGCTGCCGCTGATGACTGTGTTATGTGTCACACATAAACCCAAGAGTTCCTTAGAAAATCATGCTAGAAACCATTGGTAACACGCCTCTTGTTCGACTTTGCAGAATACCGCCATACAACTCGGCTGAAATCTGGTTGAAGATAGAGGGCGTTAATCCGACGGGGTCGTACAAGGACCGCATGGCGCTCGCCATGGTGCAAGGTGTTGAAGAATGCGGCGAGATTGATTCGACGACTTCGATTCTCGAATGCACCGGCGGAAGCACGGGCTCATCTCTAGCGTTTGTTTGCGCAGTCAAAAGATACAATTTCACGGTCATTTCATCCGACGCCTACGCCAGAGAAAAACTTGATTCGATGCGGGCGTTTGGTGCTACTGTGCTCGTAGAGCCGAGTCACGGTGGGGTAGTTACCCCAGACTTGTGGCCCCGAATGATCAGCCGCGCAAAAGGCCTTGTCGATAGCGGCGGATATATTTACTTGGATCAGTTCCACAATCGGCATGCCCATGTCGGCTACGAAATGATGGGTAAAGAGATCCTCGATCAAATCCGTAAACCCATCGACGCGATTTGTGGAGCGGTGGGAACTGCCGGCATGATTATGGGTGTAGGCTCCGTGATACGTGCCAAATGGCCAAGTACGAAAGTTGTCGCGCTAGAACCCGATTCGTCACCTGTCCTATCTGGTGGGGCGCCGGGCCCTCACGGCATTGATGGAACTGCAGCAGGTTTTGTACCACCTCTATTCAGCCGAGAGGTTGTCACTGATGTATTAGCACTCCCGGAGCAAGAGGCGCGCGCAATGGTGCGACGACTCGCACGAGAAGAGGGGATTTTCGCTGGAACCTCAACTGGCTTAAACGTTGTCGCTGCACTCCAATTGGCGGAGCAGGTCGGTAAGGGCGGCATAGTCGTAACCGCTGCCTGTGACTCAGGATTTAAATACCTTGATGGAGCACTGTATCGTGACGATGCGCGCTAAACCAATACAAGTGACACCTAACAAATGCTTGAAGCGGACGCAGCAGAGCTGGGCGGCTTAAGACAAGCGTTAGAAAAGGAGAACAATCTTAATTAATAAAATGAGGAATAATATGAACATGATGAAAGTCACTGATGCCTCAAGAGGGAATGATAACATTCAAATTATTAATGTCCCCAAACCATCTCCTAGCCGGGGTCAGGTCGTTTTAAAAGTCGAGTTTTTCTGCTGTAGAAGATTGAGAGGAACAAGTATTAAGAAAGACGTGGGTCGGTAAATTTTTACACAGGAGTATGTCACCTCTCACTTTTGGATGGAATATAGCCGGTACTGTCGACATGGTAGGATCAGAAGTTGATTTGAAGGTAGGTGATCCAATTTGGGGGCATCTAGATTTCGATCCATTTCAAAAACAAGGTTCGTATTCAGAATATGTTGTCATGAGGGCCTACGCTGTCGCAATACGGCCAAATAACTTAGAGGCAGCTAAAGCAGCCTCTTTTGCTACGACAGGCTTAACAGCTTTGCAAGCAATCAGAAATTACGGTGGTTTAGAGTCTGGAAAGACTTTACTCGTTATTGGCGCTGGTGGGGGCATCGGAGGTGTTGCAGTAGGTTTAGCCAAACAACTAGGCGCCGAAGTCATTGCTGTCTGTAGTACAAGGGATATCGAAAAAGTCAAATTAAGAGGAGCCGACAAAGTTATAGATCGAAAATGAAGATTTTACCAAAAGTGGAATCAAAGTAGACGTTATTCTTGATACGCCTTCTAAATACAACTTTAGTAAGTGCTCACAACTATTAAAGCGTGGAGGAACATACGTTGATCTTCACCCTTGGACTCTCTTCAGTGGCTTTCTTCAAGCACTTGTCTCTGGGAAGAAATGCAAGTTTGCTCAGGTTCAATCAAAGAGAGAAGATCTTGAACTCCTAGGAGAATGGATTTTGGAAGGCATGCCGTTGCCAATTTCAATCGAATCTCATTTTCCTGTTAGAGATCTTGGTGAGGCACTTCACCAGCGTTTGAAACCATCTCGTTCAGGGGCAATTGCAGTGACTATTGAGGGTGGCTGGTGATCTTCAAGAATATAGAAAAGGAAATCAACGAATTTTTTTTAACGTTCTTCCAATTTTTATGTCAGGAAATCATGAATGATAATAAACATTAACTTCTAACAAATCGTTCAAGGGGGATTGGAAGGCAGCGTTTGCTTTGCTCACACAGCCTTCCAATCCTCTTAACTCCACGTTATGCATCAATAAAAGGAGCATATAATGAATGAACACGAGAAAATAAATTACATTGAATTTCCTACTAAAGATATTGAGTCAACAAAAGACTTTTTTACAATAGTATTCGGTTGGTCGTTTCTAGACTATGGTCCTGATTACACAGCATTTTCAAACGAGGGTGTCGACGGAGGTTTTTTTAAATCCGATTTAACTGTTTCTACTGAAAATGGTAGTGCTCTTATAGTTTTCTATAGTAAGGAATTAGAGCAAACCCAATCAAAAATAGTGAATGCTGGTGGTTCAATCATTAGGCCCATCTTTTCTTTCCCCGGTGGTCATCGTTTTCACTTTGGAGATCCTAGTGGTAACGAATATGCGGTTTGGTCAGACGCAAACACATCATAACAGCCTCAACAATGAACGGTCCTTTGAAAACGGTGATCATCGCTCCCATGACAACCGTAAAGAGAAATTAACGCTCAAGAATTATTGCTAAAATTTTATGACATGCCTTTGCAGCGGATGTGGGCCACTGTTGTTGTGTATTTTGCTCTGTTCAAAATTACGGGGACTATCTTTAGGTTTTCCGGATCTGCTGTTGCCCTCTACTCAAGTGAAATCAAACGTTAGGTAAGTATGACCATGATTATAATTAAACGCCCACAAGAGTTGGCTCGTTTACGCCGTCTTGCTCTGGCGACACAAGGTTTGCTGCTAGCTCAGCCTTATGGGACTGGTTTAGCCGGGGCACGAAAAGCGATTAAGCATATAGGTTATGTGCAGATCGATAGCATATCGGTGGTGGAACGAGCACACCATCACGTTTTTCACTCCAGAGTACCTAAGTTCAAGCCAGCCATGACAAATCAAATGTTACTTGCTGGTGACATTTTTGAGTACTGGTCACATGCGGCAGCTTTTCTACCCATCGCCGATTATCGCTTTTCCTTATCCTACAAACACGCAATTAAAAGTGGACAAACCCATTGGTATAAAAACCCTGATAAGAAGCTCATGGGTGAACTGTTGGCACGCATACGCGAAGATGGACCGATACGATCCAGAGATGTAGAAACTAACAGCACAAAACGTGCAGGCTGGTGGGACTGGAAGCCCGCCAAAAAGGCCCTCGAACAGCTGTATATGGAAGGCGAGCTAATGGTCAGCGACCGCAAGGGTTTCCAAAAAACATATGATCTAACCGAGCGGGTGCTGCCAGCTCACGTAAATTCACAAATGCCAAGCAAGGAAGAACTTGCGGCCCACATTTTAGAGCAACAGTTGCGCTGCCATGGGTTTGCTTCACTCAAAGGGCTGACCTACTTACGACGAAATACCGAACTACGCAAAGCTGTGAAAACTTTGGTAAACGAAAGATTGGGGCAACGGACATTAGAACAAATTCAAGTTAGCAGTGGCGAAGTATTTATCTTGGAAACGGATGCGCTCGAACGCCCCCTTCCCCAGTTGAGAAACCGTATATTGATACTTTCGCCATTTGACAACAGTGTCATTCAGCGCGATCGTCTTAAAGCACTATTTCAATACGACTATCAGTTAGAATGTTATGTGCCCGCAGCTAAACGTCAGTATGGTTACTTTTCACTACCGCTACTATTTCGTGATAAATTTATTGGGCGGATGGATTGTAAAGCCCATCGAAAGATCAACCTTTTAGAAATCAAATCACTATATTTGGAGCAACACAATTTTGATGAAGAATTAGTCATTACTGCATTTGTAGACGCCATCACACACTTCTGTAATTTTCAAAAATGTGACTCAGTGTCTTTGACTAATGCCCACCCAAAACAGCTAACCCAACGTTTGCATAGTGCGTTAAAACATCTGGCGTGACTCCAAACTAAGGCGGTGCTAAGAGTGAGCTTTGGTTCTAGTACAACTGGAATTAGAGACATACAGCACATACTTGTTTCGTAGTAGAGATGATGATATTCTATGCTCAAGTATAAAATTCTTAATCGTAAAATTGAACGAACAATATACAACAAAATTATGTGCTGGTAATGTGAGTATTATTTTATTAAAAAAAGAAGAAAAATCAAATCCACTTATAACTGGAACTTCTTCACGGAATTATGAACGGCATTGGACAGCGGTTCACTTAGACGTTAAAGTTTCTGAAATCGAGAAAAAAGTAGCTCTAGTAAAAGATTTTGGAGGTGTTATTGAAGGTTCTGAATCTGGTGATTGGGAAACCGTTGAGTATTGTTCAGACCCTTCTGGTAATGGGTTTTGTTTATGCCAAATAAATGGTTAAGCATCTTTGAGATTGACCACTGAGGTTATCATGATTATTGAAATAGACGGGCATAATTTTGATGCCGAGTTTGAAGAAAGTAAATCACCAAAAACTTGTGAGGTTTTTCGAAAGGCAATGCCGCTTGAAGGAGAAATAGTTCATGTTCGCTGGAGTGGTGAAGGTGTGTGGATTCCTCTTGGTGACAAGGAATTTGCTGTAGGGTATGAAGACGCCACGTCATATCCGGCACCTGGACAGGTACTGTTATATCCTAAAGGAAAAAGCGAGACGGAAATATTGATTGCCTATGGCTGTGTTCAATTTGCTTCAAAAGCAGGATCCCTAGCAGGTAATCACTTTGCGACTATTAGCTCTGACCTTGAAAAGCTGAGAGAAATTGGTGTTTCTACCCTATGGGAAGGAAAAAAGAGTATTGTGTTTAAAGTCTGAGATAATGCCTAATAAATCAATCAACAACTGCCAGCAAGCTGGCACGGACTTCCAAAACGATACGCGTCTTTTCGGCCAATTATTGAAGCGTTTTACATTAAAAAATACTAGCGAGACTTCCACTTGTTTGAACTAAAAACCATTAGCTTATTCTTGATTACTGCGGTAGCAGAAATTGTTGGTTGCTATCTACCATATCTGTGGTTCAGGGAAGAAAAAAGCGTTTGGTTACTTATTCCAGCTGCTTTGAGCTTGGCACTCTTCGTATGGTTACTCTCACTTCACCCAACAGCGGCGGGTAGAGTTTATGCAGCGTACGGTGGCGCTTACGTATTTGTCGCCATTCTGTGGCTCTGGGGTGTAGATGGAATCAAGCCCACTACTTGGGATATTGTTGGTGGTTCAGTCGCATTAAGCGGTATGGCGATCATTATGTTTGCGCCAAAAAATGTATAAAAAGACGTTGCAGCAGACTATTTGCTTGAACGGGCAGCGGTGCTATCAATTTTCATCTTAGTCCACCATAAAATTACTCAAATTCTGAGCAATAAAAAATATTACAAATTTCTACTATTGAGACTTCATTCGCTACCACTTCTTGTGGCCAGTAGAGGAAACGTGATACATGAGAGAGAATAAATTGGCAATAACTGGTGAGTGTTTTTGTGGAAAAGTGAAATACCAAGTTGAAGGTATTCTACGTGATGCGAGGTCTTGCCATTGCTCTCGTTGCCGTAAAGCATTTAGTTCTCAAGCATCAGCTTATGCGCTAGTCGAACCTCAAAAATTCAAATGGTTAGCTGGCGAGGATTTACTGACACTTTATGTTGGCAAGGATGGTTACGGTCTTCAGTTTTGTAGTGAATGCGGGTCAACCCTTTGTGGTGTTTCTAAAGGGGCTATTCACGGTGTCACATTGGGATGCGTTAATGGTCAGCCAGAAATTGAACTAGGCAAGCATATTTATGTTGGTTCAAAAGCCAACTGGGAAATAATCCCTGATGGTGTGCCACAGTTCCAAGAAGGCTCAGCGGAAAAATCTTAACGAATTGCTGTAGTGGACTTGGTTAAAAATTTAAAAAAAAGATTTGATAAATGTACGAGCATAAAAAGATAATTTATGTTGAATTGCCATCAAAAGATATTCAAGCAACAAAGGACTTCTTGAGCCAAGTTTTCGGAGGGCCTTTTCAAGACTTCGGCCCAGAGTATTTAGTATTCTCAAACTAAGGCATTGATTGTAGTTTCTTCAAAGTAGAATCGAGTTATTCCACTAATAATGGCGCTACTTGTTTGATAATATACATGAACTTGAACTACGTTTTACTTGATCAAATCAAGTGATTTCTGCGTTATGTTTCCAATGGGTTCTAACTTGACCAATAAACCAAATAGTTTTTTAATAAAAACGATTCTCTTTACTGGGCTAGCACTAATTGCATTTGCCGCTAATTCAGTGCTGTGCCGTTTGGCACTAGGAGAGAGCGCTATTGATGCATCTACCTTTACTATAGTACGACTGCTAGCTGGTGCTATTGTGCTGACAGTTATTATGAGCATTAGTAAAATTAAATCTAACTCTAATACTAACTCATCCACAAAAGGAAGCTGGCCTGCAAGTATAGCATTATTCATTTATGCGCTTACATTTTCGTTTGCGTATGTGACGTTAGACACAGCAACCGGGGCGCTCATTTTATTTGGTTCGGTTCAAATTGCAATGATATTAATGAGTATATTTTCGGGGAATCGTTTACATATTTCTGAATGGTTTGGTATGGCGATCGCTTTTACTGGATTTGTTTATCTCATTTTACCGGGAGTAACAACACCCTCAGTTATCGGTTTCTTGCTTATGACTGTGTCTGGAATTGCATGGGGTATCTACACTCTTAAAGGTCGCGGCTCTAAGAATCCGATTATGGATACTGCTTTTAATTTTTTAAGGACGATGCCGTTTGTCATTATTCTGGCTATCGTTACGTTTAAATATGCACATTATTCATCAGAGGGGATTTTACTAGCTGTATTATCAGGCAGCATTGCATCAGGCATTGGATACATGATATGGTATAGTGCGCTCAGTGGCCTTTCAGTTACTCAAGCGGCAGTGCTTCAGCTTTTAGTACCTGTAATAGCATCTGTGGGAGGCATTATTTTTGTCTCAGAGTCTATCAGTTTCCGTCTAACAGTTTCATCCGCAATGATACTTGGTGGTATTTTAATGGTAGTTTTAGGTAGATATTATTATCTTAAGTTACAAACTGTAGGCAAAACATAACAACTGTATAAACTCAGAATTATTTTTCTGAGCTCTACACTCTAAAACTATCTGGTTATGCCGGTGTAAGAACTCTGGATCAAATCCAAATGAGACTAAAATTCAACTATTAAGAGGAAAAAAAATGACTGATTTATTCAATGAAAAAGCCAAAGATTGGGATGCTAATGAGATGAAAAAAACGCTTTCATCTGCTATTGGATCTTCAATATTAGAACATGTTTCTTTGCATGATCAGATGCGTGTGATGGATTTTGGTGCAGGTACAGGGTTAATCAGCTCTCAAGTCGCACCATTGGTAAAAAAGATATTTGCCGTAGATATATCCGAAGCTATGTTAAATAAACTTGTCTCTAAACCTGAATTGCATGCTAAAGTCGAAATAGTCTGTCAGGATATTATTGATAAACCTATAGCAGAGAAATTTGACTTAATTATGAGTGCTATGGCTATGCATCACGTAAAAGACACGACTAAACTGATACAAAGATTCTCAGAACATTTAAGTCATGGAGGCTTTATTGCCTTAGCAGATCTCGACAAAGAAGATGGGAGTTTTCATCAAGAAGATAGTGAAGGTGTCTTTCATTTAGGCTTTAAAAGGAATGAATTCCAAATCATCCTGGAAAAATATGGATTCAGAGAAATTCAATTTATAACTGCGCATACTGTTAATAAAGAGGAAAAAAAGTATCCAATATTTCTAGTAACAGCTACAAAAAATTAATTTATACTATTTTTTATTTTTGCAAATCTTATAAAAAGAATAAGCATGTCTGTTAATTTTCGTAAAATTTCAGTTAACGGAACACCTGAAGAAATTGGTTTTCAAACAGGTACACTTTTGAAGGATGAAATTCAGCAGAATAGTGAATTTTATATTGCCTACATTTTAGAAAAAATGTCACCTCAGCAACTTTCAAAAGCAGTTTTGTATTTTAAATCTCTGCTGGAAAAATTTTGTCCTCATTTGTTAATAGAAATTGAACACATGGCAAATGCAGCGGAAATAAAGCCAGAGTATTTAGTTGCTATGAATGCAAGGACTGAGCTTTTGTTATCTCCAAATTACAATGAGTGTACCGCCATCGCTTTTCCTAAACAGGGTATATTAGCTCAAAACTGGGATTGGTCCAGCAAGTTAGAAGATAACTCAGTTGTGATCGAAATAACTAAACCAAACGGCTTAAAGATTATCCAATTAACAGAGGCAGGTGTTTGCGGTAAAATTGGGATGAATAACTATGGTATTGGTATTACATTGAATATTTTGAGGACTTTAGACAGAAATTTAACTGGAGTACCAGTTCATATCATCATGCGTTGTATTTTAGAATGCCAAACATTTGAAGAAGTAATCAGTGTAGTAAAAAGTTTTACTAAAGGTACTTCCAGTAATCTTATCATTCTAAATTCAGACAACTCAATAAACGTTGAGTATGGAGGTCAAGCATGGAAACTATTTAATATTGAAAGTGATTTTTATGTTCATACAAATCATTTCATCCATATTGAAGGAATTTCTGTTGATGAAAATTCCATGGTGAATTCACTGCATAGATATAATAGGACTCAGGAACAATTGAGAGAAAATGAACAGACTGTTGTTAGTGTGAAAAATATTTTATCAGACACCCAGGAAGTGCATTCTATTCTTTCAAAGTATATATCGTCTTTAGATAAAAATATGGGAGATACCGGAACGCTGGCGACTATTGTGATGGATTTGAAAAATGGTACTTTTGAGGTTCGCAAAGGAAATCCAAACTCAAAACATTTTGATATTAATCAATTTTCGACTTATCAAGTAATCAATTAGCCGGTATTTTTTAGTTAAGTGGTGTAAGTATTTTTAGCAAGACTTCAATTCTACTGAGCTCATTGGAACGGGCAAGAAGAATGTTAGCCAAACTTTAGACATGACAGAAATATTAGACTGTGCAGTATAAATACTACATTTGTGATGTTTTCACGACTAAACGATTTGGAGGAAATCCGCTGGCTGTTTTACCGGATGCGGAAGGTCTAACAGCAATGCAAATGCTGCAAATTGCGAGAGAATTTAATTTTTCTGAGAGTACATTTGTTTTTCCTCCGGAAAAAGGAAATACTAAAAAACTTCGGATATTCACTCCTTCCGCAGAGCTGCAGTTTGCAGGTCATCCAAATATTGGAACTGCATTTGTATTAGCATCTGCAGGTATAATTGAAGAATTTCACGAAACAACAGAAATCGTCTTTGAAGAAAAAGCTGGTTTAGTTCCAATAACTTTACGGAAACTCCATGACGGATCGTTTTGGTGTGAACTTCAGGCTCCGGAAAAATTTTCGATTGGAAAAACCATTTCCACCGAAATATTAGCATCCGCAATTTCACTGCCTCCAGACAAAATAGTTACAAATATTCATCTCCCTCAGGTATTTTCAGTCGGCTTACCGTTTCTTATAGCAGAATTAAAAGATCGTGAAACCTTGGAGGAGGCAAGTGTCAATCCGGATGGATTTAAGCAGATGACTGCTCAAAACATGCCCCCTTATGTTCACCTCTACACCCGAAGTGAAGATGAGTTTGATATACGGGCACGCATGTTTGCGCCTTTTGATGGAGTACCGGAAGATCCTGCTACCGGAAGTGCTAATTGTGCGTTAGGTGGTTTACTGACTTATTACAACGATGAAAAATCAGGTAATTTTGAATGGCAAATTGCCCAGGGTATTGAGATGGGCCGACCCAGCAGTTTGAAGGCACGTGCTCAGAAAAAAGATGGCGAAGTCATTTCTACCTATATTGGCGGAGGTAGCGTGATGGTCAGCGAAGGAGTTATTTATGTTGACTGAATGGCTAACAATTCATGTTAGCCATATTGCTAGGGGCAGTTATTAAAGTGGTGCTATTTACGCCATAAATACAGTGACGGTTTTGAAAAATTAAAATTGAATCGTTGGATTGGTAAAGTTTTCTTAAATAGCACTAATGTATGCTGCTGCTATTCATGCAGCAGGTCAATAATAAAAAGAGGCTCATAAAAATAATTAATACGGTCATTATTCTGCTATACTTCTTCTTCATTTTCAAAAAATTCTTTTAAATGCGGTTTCCTGTTGAGCGAACGTATTTATCTACCACAAGAAAATTCAAATAATAATTTCAATCCTAACTGCCTGCCCAAGCATAAATCAATACAGTGATTCTTCAGATGCGAAATAATAAAGATCAAAGTTTTTCTGCAAACTCAGGTTTGGAACATGCGTTAAAGTTGCTGCAACAAGTAGCTTTTGAACCTGAAGATTTGCCCAAAAAATGTCCCAATTCAGGTCTTGGTGAAATAGAGACCATGGACCTTCTCGCTCCTCATGTACTTGGTAGAGCAGCCCGTTTAGATCGAAGTGATACTTTGGCGCACATGGATCCTCCTACGCCCTGGATCACCTGGGTTGCAGCACTTTGGAATGCGAGCCTAAATCAAAATTTACTTCACCCTGCTACTGCTCCATTTGCGATTGAGGCAGAGAAACTGGTAATTGATTGGTTAACTCCTTTCTTTGGTATGAATGGAGGACATATGTGTTCAGGTTCAACACTCGCCAATCTGACTTCGCTTTGGGCGGCGAGGGATGCTGCGGGTATAAAAAGGGTGGTTGCTTCAAAAGATTCTCATCTAAGTATCAAAAAAGCTGCCCGGATACTCGGTTTAACCTATGAAGAAATACCAACCAATTCCAAAGGCCAAATTGATGCAGAACAACTCAATAATATTTCAGATGCGTGTCTGGTTCTAACTGCAGGAACAACCGCAACAGGATCAGTTGACTCCCTGAAGCTGGCAGGACAAGCAAAGTGGACTCATGTTGATGCAGCCTGGGCCGGCCCATTGTGTCTGAGCCCTTCACATGCGCATTTGCTGGAAGGTATCGAAAAAGCGGACTCGGTCTCGGTTTCTGCACACAAATGGTTTTTTCAACCTAAGGATTCTGCACTGGTCATGTTTCGTGAGCCTAAAAAAGCTAATTCTGCAATAAGCTTTGGCGGTGGTTATTTAACTTCAGCTAATATTGGGGTTCAGGGTTCACGTGGTGCAGCCGCGATACCGTTATTAGCTACTTTGATTGCATGGGGTAGAGACGGGCTTGTTGAACGTATTGACCGCACAATGATGATGGCAGCAAAACTCGCTGAAAAGCTGAACAATAATAAAGGAATAGCACTTTGGGCATTGCCAACAACAGGAGTAACTGTCTTTCGACCACTGACATGCAGGACTGAGGAATTACATCAGCGCTTACCTGAGGGCATGTTTTCAACCTGTCTGCTTGATGATAAGACTTGGTTGAGATCTGTTGCCGCAAATCCACTTGCTGATATTGATGAAATTATTTCAACAGTTAATGATGAAATAAATTGAAATTTTGTCTTACATATTCATAAATGGAATAACCAAAAATAACTAAAAGTACACTGTTGTGCAATTCAATGTTCATGTTCTGCACCCCACTCAAGGCCTTAGATACATAAAAAGGAGAATATTTGAGTTTAACATTTCGTGAAGCATTGGAAAAAGATCTTCCTTTAATGGTAGCGATGCTGGCGGACGATGAATTAGGTTTACAACGTGAAGATACAGCCAAGCCTTTAAATCCAGCATATTTATCTGCCTTCAAAAGTATTGTAGTTGATCCTAATAATGAGTTGATTGTAGTTGAGAAGGAAGGCAATCTAATCGGTATGCTACAGTTAACTTTCATCCCATATTTAACCCATAAGGGCTCCTGGAGATGTCTGGTGGAAGGAGTACGAATTCAGCATAATTTTCGGGGTGACGGAATCGGAACCAGAGTCTTTGAATGGGTCATTCAGTATGCGAGGGGCAAAGGGGTGGGTATTCTTCAATTGACTTCAGACAAACAAAGACCGGATGCAATCAGGTTTTATGAAGGTCTTGGATTCAAAAGTACGCATGAAGGTTTTAAACTAAAGCTTAATTAACCGTTAATTTGATGGGAATATAGCTGAGTTAGAAGTTAAGGTATCAACTAC
>Ga0114994_10002571_pt1 | contig 13285 bp, 14 predicted proteins | sample ArcticOcean_MG_C_9_FD_87043 | JGI IMG/M metagenome (GOLD analysis project Ga0114994, IMG submission 87043) | Marine microbial communities from western Arctic Ocean - ArcticOcean_MG_CB2_152 | ecosystem: Environmental > Aquatic > Marine > Oceanic | place: Arctic Ocean: Canada Basin | collected... | reverse complement strand
TCTGAATATAAATAAGTGCTGAGCATCTTATTGCTTCTCCTGCAACCTCTTTGTCAGCATATGAGGGGCTCACAAAGCCAATGGATAGGAAAAGAATAGTGAGTAGTTTTTTCATAAATAAACATCGATTAAATTGAATTAAAGAATAAAGTATAAACAAATTAGGCAACTAAATAATATCTTTAATATTTAATAGTTGTAAAATAGAAGATTCAATTTTTTCATCAATTCAAAAATCAAATGTCAGATAAATATTTAGTATTTGGAGCTACTGGTGCAATAGGCTCAAGCCTTGCCGCCCAGCTAAAAGAATCAAGCCATGACGTTCACTTAATTGCTAGAAATAAAGACGAAGTGAAAGCAATTTCAGAGGAGCTCGGTTGCAGCTATTCTGTTGCCGACGTCTTGGAAGAGGGCTTTATAGAAAAAGTTAAAACTGATACATCTGAATTTAACATAAAGGGCATCGCTTACTGTGTTGGCTCTATTGACTTAAAGCCACTAAAAAGAGTTACTGAAAGTGACTTACATAATTGCATGAAACTGAATCTTTACTCAGCTATTGAGGTAATTAAGGGCTTTCAAGAAGAGCTGAAAAAGAACAGCGGGTCAATTGTTTTATTCTCATCAGTTGCCGCTCAAAAAGGTTTTACCAATCACACAATCATTGCATCAGCAAAAGCAGCAGTTGAAGGGTTAACAGTAACGCTTGCTGCTGAAATGGCTCCAAACATTCGAATTAACTGTGTCGCGCCGAGCCTAACAAACTCAAAAATTGCTCAGTCAATGCTAAAAAATCCAATTGTTGCGGAGGCACTTGCTAAAGCGCACCCACTTAAAAGAGTTGGCGAGGGAAAAGACTCAGCGGCACTGGCTAAGTTTCTTTTAACCGAGGGGAGTTCATGGGTTACAGGGCAAGTTATCGGTGTCGATGGTGGTCGATCAAGACTAAGCTAAGACCTAACCACCAAAAAAATTAATCTGTAACTACTAGGTTAAGCTGAGGTGGGTTCGCACCAACCTTTAAAACAGTCGCAGTTGATTCGCCACTATCAAAATCTATTGATACACCTTCAACAGTCTTAATGTTAAGCGCAAAAGTTGATTCATCTGTTACAACATACGGCGTTGTAAGCAGTGTTGTCCAAAGAATTTTTGCACCATTTTGACAGTTAGTTGCGTAGGTGTTATCAGATTGCAGTAAGCTTACTGTAGCAATTCCATTTCCCATAAGTCCCATTGTCCCTCGGTCACCATAATCCCTAAAATTACTTGTGCCCGATGTTGCATTAACACCGTCCGTATAGCACCAGTTATTACTCGCGAGATTAAAGACATTTATAATCTCATAGTTAAAGTCAGCTGTACCCGCCGTAGTACCACATTCAAGTGTTTTAGTGCCACCAGCGACTGAAGCTACCCCATGACCTGAATAAGTCATTGATGCTGCATTATTGAAGGTACCAGGACCAGAAGCTCCGTCCGTCCAACAAAAAGTTCCTGTTCCGGACCTTCCAACAACATTACTAGTTGCTTCGAATTGATGCTTAATTCCCAGCTTGTTAGTCATAACAACCACTAAGTAAGGGTAGGTTCCATTATCAATTGTAAACTTTGGAATTGCCAAGTCACCAACGGCTGGGTACGCGACATCATGAGTAACGCCTGCTGCATCATTAACAATATATTGGCAAGAGCTAAAGTCATTGAGTGAAGTATCAGCTGTGCACAAGCCAATTTTATAAAAAGTCATCTTATAGGAATCTGGTGTTTGCTCACATGAATCGACAGTGCTATCTCCTTCTCCATTATCTACTGGCTCACCTCCACTTGATACGTCTATGTTAATTTTAGCTCCTGTTGTTTGACATTCTGCATTAGCACCCGTTGTAAAAAAAGCTGAGACTAAAAAGAGTCCAAGCAGGATTGATAATTTATTTAAATTTAATGTTTTCATATTAGTACCCACTCACTGTTAGAACGCCTGATTTTTTCTTAACGATTCGATTCTCACGCTTGACGAGGTCATACCTCTCACTTCCAAGCTTTTTAAATTCGTAGGCCTTATCAGCAAATGTAAACAGAGTTGGTCTTACGCTTTTGTCTTGACCAAAACGCCAAGTGTAGTTAAGGTTAATACTGTCAGTATCTTTTGTAGCAGCTGACTTGTAGTCATGACGCTCATAGCTAATTGATAAGTTGTCGGATAGGTTGCCGCCAAGCGTGTACTTTGTGCTCTTCACGTAATCTTTCATACCGTCAATACCTTTCCACTGCACTGCATTCATTCCAAACATCATTCCAGGCAGGTATGGCAGCGCTACCTTGAAGCCCATGTCTCTGCCATCAAGTGCTTTGGAGTCCGTACCACTCTTGTCTTTAATGTAGCCTGTGGTGCCGTTGTACTGATTCACTCTTGTCTCAAATACTGAACTTATAACCTCAAAGCCAACACCGTTACGCTTGTGATCGTTTGGGAACTCGTGATCATAAAATGCATTAACGCCTGTCATCCAGGTCTCTGCGGCATTAAGGTTTCTATAGCCAAAGCCAACATTTAGGGTTGTTCTCTTATCAAAACGATTCAAGTTAAACTGGTTAAAAAGAAAAGAGTTTGGGTTATCACCGTAAGCCTTAAGGACGCCTATATCAATCGTAGAGTTTCCTGATTTGATGTTTGTACTGACCTCAACTGTGTCAAAGTTTGGACTTAAAAGGGCGCCAACACCAGTTGAGATAAAAGAGCCAGTCGAGCTCGTCATCCTGCTCATCAGGGAGGATTTTATTTGTTCTGAGTCATCTGCACTTGCGCTTAAGGGGATGCCTAGAGACATTGTAAAAACTGCACTCAGAAGGGTAGTGGTTATTCTTGAATTAGATTTTTGCATTTGAATACCTTATAAGATAATTTTATATCACAATGCAGTATATATCATAATAAACTCTATGTAAATACTTCAAAAAAAACGATAAAAATCATAACTCAATAAAAATCCTAAATTAATATATCAATTTTTTCATAAAGATCTTTGGAAATAGTTATTGTTTCTGATTTTTCTCGAGCTCTTCTTTTTTCAAGTCGCTTATCGCCAGGAAGTCTAGTTGAAGGTTGCTCTAAAATTGCCCCCACTATAGTTTCAGTTCGCTCGCTAAAACTATCAGCTGCAAAAAAACTAGGGTCAATTGCGATAATTAGCTGTCCAACGCCCGGCGCATCACCCTCAGCATCCAGAAATGAACTCGCCTCAAAACCAAAATTAGACCCGGTTAGACCGGCTGCAAGTATCTCTACCATTAACGCCAAAGCACTGCCTTTAGCATCACCAATTGGAAGCATAGCGCCTGCAAGTGCTTTTTTAGGATCCGTCGTTGGTTTGCCTTCACTATCTATGGCCCACCCCTCAGGAATTTTTTCATTTTGCTGGTTTGCAAGCATCACTTTACCGCGTGCCACTTTGCTAAGGCTCATATCGATTACCATTGGCGCATCGTTAGCTCTTGGAGCAGAAAATGCAATTGGATTCGTCCCAAATAAAGGCTTAGATCCTCCCCATGGAGGAATTGCTTTAGGTGTATTGCCAAACATCAAACCAATAAGTCCCGCCTCTGCTAAACGCTCAACATGCCTTCCAGCCTGTCCGAAATGATGCGATCGAGAAACGCTTGCCGCTGCAATGCCATATTTTTTGCAAGTAGTAGTTATTTCTTTAATTGCTAGTGAGATAGCAGGAAAAGCAAAACCATTATTGGCATCTACCCTTATTATGCTGCCCTTAGTACTTAGCAAAGTAGGCGCCACATTACCGTCAACTTTACCAGCGGTTAATTGTTCAACGTAAGATGGAATACGGGAAAGGCCATGGCCAGCTTGGCCATCAAATTCAGCATTAATTAATGCATCCGCCACCTCTTTGGCATTGTTTTCTGAAGTTTGATTATTCCGTAAAGCATTAAAAGCCAAATCCCAAGCTTCTTTTTCAGTTATTTGTAATGTTTTTATCATTGATAGTTGCAATAAATTTTAAAATTAAATTATAGTGACCTTAAGACTTATATAGTTAATATATTAATGATGATAAATTTTTCTTTAAAAACAAGAGTTAGTTTTTATTGCAGTATTCTTTGGCTGTTTTTTTCATTCTTTATTGCAACAACATATTCCAAATTAAGTGGTGAAATTATTCTGAGTCGGTTTGATCTCTATAACTTTTATGGGTACATATTTTATCTAGTAAGTACTCCAGTTTGGCTTTATTGGTTTATTATATGGCCTTATAATTGGATCAAAAAGATTCGTAAATCGCGAGCAAAAAATGAAAATTAATGTAGGCATATTTCAATACAAAATGCGAAATGAGTCGCCTTTGAGAAGAGTCAAAAGACTGGAGATTCAATTACAAAATAACAAAAAAATAGACTTAATTGTCTGCCCTGAACTTTTTCTATCAGGATATGGTAGCTTTTCAAAAATTAAAGAGCATTGTGAAACCAGCACTGGTGAATTTGCACAAAATATTAGCCTACTTGCAAAAAAATATTCAACTGCGATACTTTATGGTTATCCAGAAATAAAAAGTGATAACTTATTTAATTCAGCTCAGTTTATTAATAAAGAGGGTTTTTCATTAGTAAATCATCGTAAAAAAATGCTGCCACCTACTGCCGATGAGTCAAAGATATTTAAACCAGGTAGCAAGAGTTCGATCATTATGGTCAATGGCATAAAGTCTGCAATCGTCATTTGTTATGAGTTAGAGTTTCCAGAGATAATTCGTAACCTAGCCCTAAAAGGCGTTGAATTAATTATCGCCCCAACAGGTCAGTCATCTAATTGGCCAGCTGCAGCTCTTTATAATTGCAGAACTAGGGCCTTTGAAAATGGTATATATGTGATTTATGCCAACTCTACTGGAAACTTAAATGGAATAAATTTTATGGGTGAGAGTAAGATTATTGGGCCAGATGGGCTAGATGTTGTTAATGCTGGAACAACTGAAAAAGTCATCACGGGAGAGATCAACACTGATGAAATTTCATTCATAAGAAATAAATTGCCTTATTTGGAAGATTCGAGAGCGCTCAATTGATATATAAATTATATGGACTTAAAAACTTTCCTAAATAAACATTCTAGTGAACCCGTTGAGAGAGTCGTTAGTATGCTCAATATATCAGCTCAAACTCCATTTGAGAAGTCAACACCAATCCCTTCAGCTGCTAATCATTCAATCGAATTTTATAATCATGAGCAATATAAAATTTTTAATCAGGAATGGATTTGCATTGGTCGAAGTGATGAAATTCCATCTACTGGTGACTATCTCACTCATGAAATAGCAGGAACTCCTGTTCTTGTTGTTCGCCAAGTTAGTAATGCAATATATGGCTTTGTAAATGCTTGTGCACACCGTTTTACTTGCTTAGCTCCAAAGCTATCTGGCAATGCATTCGCTTTTACTTGTCCCAACCACGCATGGACATACGATTTAGATGGAGCTTTAAAGCATGCACCATTTATGGACATGAAGTCTAATTTTAATTTAGATCATTATCGCCTTAAAGAGCTTCATACTGAAGTTTGGGAGGGTTTTATTTATATAACTTTATCAAAAAAACCTAGCAAAAAAGTAGCTCCTTCTCTTGAAAATTTACGGAAAAATATTGTCGGCCAATATGACATGGGGAGCTATAGAACTGTAATGCGTGAAAGTATGACATGGGATGCTAACTGGAAAAATCTTATTGAAAATTTTACTGAGAGCTATCACGTACCTATTGCCCATAAAAATACATTTGCAAACCATAAAAAACAAATCAAAGATTATAAGTGTGGTGAGGATAGTGACCACTATTGCTATCATTATGCACCTCAAGAATTTGAGAGTGGTCCAGGCTCAGCACACCCCACAAATACCAAGCTAAAGGGTAAGTGGCGGAAGACGATGGTTGACTTTTGTGTCTTCCCTAATCACCTCATAACTCTCATGCCAGACTATCTTTGGTACATATCGGTAATGCCAATAGGTATTGGTCAATTCAGGGCGACTTGGGGACTTGCTGTTCCCCCAGAAATATTAGCTGATATTCCAAAAGAAAATTACGAAACCTGGCTTTCACAAATGTCTAGCTATATAAATATTGCAAACGAGGAAGACAGGCCTCTTGTTGAGGGTCTTTATCGAGGAAGTGCATCAGCTGTATTACCTTATGGAACGTTTCACCCAATTGAGCGAAATCTTTGGCAGTTCATCAAATACCTATCTCAAATCTCTAGCTAATCTTTTTTAAATGTGATCAGGTATGTCGTAGTTATACTCATCGTCTGGAGACTTATCATGAGAGTAAGTTTTTGCTTTCCATTCTCTGACAGAAGGGTTTTTATTTACTTCGTTATATAACTTTTTTAGTCCTTCAAAAGGATGAGTAATTTGGGTGGGTATATCATCAAGAACTCCCTCGGCAAACCAGCCTAAAAGACTCCAAACTGCAATGTCAGCAATCGACATCTTTTTCCCAACAAACCAATGAGAGTTATTAGCATTCAAAATATTTTCTAAGTACCCAAAGTATTTTGGTAAAGCATTATTTGTTAACTGAATTCGCATCGCTCTTTTTTTAATTGGATCATTTTCACGTTGCGAAGGACTTAACAACTCATTAATGTCTGTAACTGTATCAATAATTTGATCTACTTTACCTGCTTCAATAATATCTTCAGGATACATTCCACTTAGCTTGCCACATATCCTGGCAATACCTGCTGATTGCGCAATACTTTGACCATTGATAACTAGAACAGGTAATTGGCGAAAAGGTATTAATGTGCCATCTTTCAATTTTCCATTTTCTTTGATATAGCTATTATCATCATCAGTAATTCTGACATCATCAAAATTGATATTTGCTATATACAAAGGTAGTCTTGCCATTTCAGCTCGCCAAAAAGGCATATCAAAATATATAATTTTTAAATCCACCGGCTGTTCTCCAAATTATTGTAAGAGCTCTAATTATAGTTAGTAAAATATTTCAAAATATCTCCTTTAAACTCTCCTTCAAAAGCCTCAACCTCTTGCATACCTTAGCCGCAAGCCCCTCCAAAGCGACTTCGAATTATGATTTCTTTAGCTACAGGAGTACTAACATTAAATTTACGAGCTAAATGATCAATGCTTTTATGTTGATAGGTATAAAGCATTACCATCATATAAATTTCATCATCAGTAACTGGCTTGCCATTATTAGAGTGCTTGAAAGATTTTTGTCCTCTTGTCATCTTTTTTTTTAAAATTATTAGCTATTATGACTTTGTATTTAGCTCTGAGGTGAACCCCCATTTACTTATATAACTTATAAACTTATCTGATAGCCCCTCTTTTAATAAGTAATCTCTTGAAACAGGAACCTCTATCGGTGAAAATCTTGGGTTTGCTTTATACCTTTTTGGGAAGTCATGTTGCAACATTCCTGCCCTTCCAAGCATCACCCAATCAACCCCCTCAGATATTGCTCTTTCAGCATCCAGAGGGTTTCTGATTCCTCCCGCAACCCCCAGCCTTGTGTTGCCTCTTTCAAGTTCGGTGAAATAAGAGATTAGACTCTTACCTTTGAATTCTTCCTCTTCGGGTTCTTTAAAGACGTCCCAAAGCGACATGTCCAAAAAATCAATCTTTCCTGAAGTCATAAGTTCTTGAGCAATAATAGTGACCTCTTGCAATTTCATGTCAAACCTTTCAGGTGAAAGTCTCACGCCAACCATAAAATCTTTACTGCACTCCTTTCTTATGCCGTCAATGATTTCAAAAAGCAATCTACAGCGATTATTAAGAGTTTGTCCATAATCATCTTGCCTTTTATTGATCCCCGCACTTAAGAATTGTGCAATCATATAGCCATGCGCAGCATGGAGCTCAACCCCGTCAAAACCTGCTAATTCTGATCGAATTGCAGCTCCAATAAAATCATCTCTTAGGGTTTCAACTTCTTTACTAGTTAGAGCTCTAGCATTAAATTTTTCATTAACAGAAGGGCAGACAGGGGCCTTTCCAATTAATTCTTTTGGTGATCTCATGCCGGCATGATGTAATTGACAAATAGCTACACTATCATTCATTTGAATTTTTGATGCCAATCTTTTTAAGCCCTCTAAGTGTTGATCTGAAAAAACACCTAATTGGCCTGGGAATCCTTTTCCTATAGCTTGAACGTGAGCTGCACAAGTCATGGTTAAGCCAAAGCCCCCTTCTGCTCTCATCGTAAGCCACTTAAACTCCTCTTCAGAAAGTGTTCCATCCTCAAAGCTTTGGGTGTTTGTCAAAGGCGCAAGCAAAAAACGGTTCTTGATGCTTGGCCCTCTAGAAAAAGTTAGTGGCGTTAATAAATCATTCATATTTTTCTAATTAATATCACTATAGCTATCAAACTATTAATGCTTTTCATATAAATGCTTTATGGGTAAAAATTTAGAATATTTAGCTATTGAAAACTGGCTAATCAGTCAATAAATTATAAAAATAATTGTAACTCTCAACTACTATTTCATTAGTTTCATCATTAGACATACTAAAAATAAAGCTTATTTCATAATCAAATACTGCATTATCAGCTGGCAAAGGTAGTGGTGAAGATTTATAAACCGCACTTTCTATTGAATTTTTAAATGCTGTTGTTCTTCGAATATCGCCTACATTACAGTTTTGAGCCTCCCCTGCTATTACCTCGCCATTGTCTTTTTGGAGGATGTATACCTCACATCTCCAGCTTTGATCAGTAGTACCTTGGTAGTCCCAATTTTCTTTTACCTTAGAAATAACATCATTAACATAAGCTGAACGTAGTGTTTTATATCGATCACTTCGCTCTTCAACAACAATTGCAGATTCTGGTTCTTTTTTGGTTTTCTTTTCTTGCTGAATTCTTTCACTTTCCGCTTTAATTTTTGCTAGCAAACTTTCGTAGCCCTCCTCCTTAGAAAGCTCTGCCAGCTTACAGCTAACATCTAACAATTTTTTAGCTACGCTCCCTGATACTAAATAATCCCACTCAGGCTTAATTGGGTTATATAAATCTTTCTCCCCTCCAATCATTGGTGGTTTATAAAAAATATATGACACTCCTGAACTTCGACTTATTCCACAATCACCTTTGGTGAGAGTTTTGACAATTTTATTTCCTTTAGAAGGTTTAAGATAATCTCTCATCTGCCACCAATAAACATATCCATTCTTTTCTTCGATTGTGTCAAAGTCTATGTAGTAAGAATCGCCATCACCATCCTCAATTAATTTAGTCCATGCGCCATAAGAGCTAAGAGAAAGCATTAACGAAAATAAAAGCAGGAGTAGTTTTGACATTCTAGTATTTTATTACAATGTGGGCCTAGTTAAAGTCCAAACTGCATCATTTAAAATGAATTATTTATTTAAGAGTTGCTTGCCCCTTTATATTAGGCTTTAGAGGTGCTACTATGAAATAAAAGTATTAGAATTTTTTTGGGTTGTAATAGCAATACTTTGCTCAATATTAGTAGTATTAACAACTGGAAATATCTTATTCATGACAACTAGCTACTTTTCCTTAAGCTTGTTTACATAAGTTCAGCAAAAATTAATATAGTGTCGATTCACTAGTAATTTATATAAAATGTTATTCGAATTGGAGAATATTTTTGAAATTAAAACTTAAAGGATTTACACTAATAGAACTTCTCATAGTAGTTGCCATTATTGGCATTCTTGCTGGCGTCGGCGTTCCAATGTATCAGGGATACGTATTACAAGCTAAAGTTACTAAAACTGTTTCAGATATTGAGGTTGTTAAAAATGCAGCAAGTTTTATTCGTTTAACGACAGGATTTTGGCCTGGAAGTTCATGGCCTGAGTCAAAAGGAGCGGGTGGAGTAGATCCTAAAAGAGATCCATTATCCTGTTACTGTGCTGGTGGTAACACTTTCACATACAACAGAAGCTCCTTAATTAGATCTACCTGGAGAGGGCCTTACATCGATGAATGGCCAAAAAATGTAATGGGTGGAGATTACTATTTTGATTACAATCAACAAGATCAAAATGGAGATGGCCAGGGTAATGAACGAGTCTTATGGCTTGACAATGGAAGGGGTAATTCTGGAAAACGATTTACCCCTGAATTACGACTGGCAATTGATGAGGCCCATGATGATGGCAACTTAAGAACAGGCTTCATTCAAGTTTGGCAGGGAACTAATATGGGCGTGATTATTGCTCAGGAACCTTAAATGTTGCAGAGAATTGTCAACATATCCTGTTCTTGAAAGTTTCTTTTTAACTTTCTTTAAGAAATTAACAAAAAAATGTCTTTGTTTATTGGGGAATACTTAGGTTAAATTATAAAGTCACTATTTTTTTTGGGCGGTGGCTTCTGATTGTTTCCAAATTTTTTCTGTTTTGTGGGAGGCTTAATGCTATTTCCAGAACCCTGTATGTTATTTATAATTTCACCTTTATAGCAACCAACAGTATAAGGGTATTCAATTGTCGAATGGTAGTGATAACCTAAGTCATCATGCTCATGGCCATGACACAAATCTAAATCCTCATTAGTCATTTCAATTCCCCCAACCCCTTTATAGCCATAAAGTGGAAAACCATCATTGATATAACCAACAATGCCTGAGTGACCATTATCTAAGAATTTATTATCGAGTCTTTCATGGATAAAATGGTAATGGTATGAATCACGAGCTGGGTGGCCTCCATATTCATCAACAATTTCTCTCGCTACAGCGTCTTCACCACGTCCATCCGTTGCATTAAAAATAAGAACACCATTTTTAGTAACCCCGATTGCACCCAATGATAAACAGCTTGGATAATTGGCTTTTTCTGGAGATTTTATAAAAATAAATGACCGTTTTTGCTCTTTTGGAATGCCTCGGTTTCTATCAATACTTGTAAGTATTTTGTATTCACTCATTGGCCAGTCACCTATCTTCCCATCAACAGGAAGATTATTTATTTCAACCACCATTTTATTACCATTACTCGACTCTATATAGAACCCATCTTTTGGATTAAATTCACCAGATGGGAGCCATAACTTTTCAAAAAAATTCCACGTATTGTTTTCAAAATCAATCCATGTAATTTTGCTTTCAATTGCTCCAGGAGCGCTAGGATTTTTTTCACTGCACGAGAATAAGTATCCAATCGCAGGATTTGATGTTGTTAGATAATCATCACCTAGTTTAAGTTTAGAGCAGTCTGGGCCTTGCTCATCTTGACAAAGGTCAGGATTTATTTTGAAATCATCTGAATTAGATGATGATTTATGGTCATGACTTCCATCAGCATAAGCATGGAGATTGAACCCAAGTAATAATAATATTAAGAGTTTTTTCATAATTTCATTATATGTCAATTAGAAACTACTTTTTTTATTTCCAGCCTTGTAGCCAATGCTCACTCTCTTTTAATTCTATCCAGTCAATCTGCTGCGCGCGATGCGATATAACGGCCTCAATTAAACAATGAGTTACGTTATTATTTTCATCAAACTCTAGCTCAGTAATAAGAAAATGTTTCTCCTTATTAACTGGATTAGCTGCTGTCCATTTACTATTAATTAACTTTTTAACATTTATATTATTCATTAGTTACTCGTTAATCAAAACTTATAAGTTCTTATGATAGAAGTTAAGCGAAGAGATAATAGCATGAGAAGAAAGAGTTATTACCAGCGGCTATGCACTTCAGACTTAATTAACTCTTCATAAATAGAATTAATTGCTGGCAATAAAGATGAAACTTCTTCTAAGTCTGACGCCTGTATATTCATTAGAGCTTGTGATTTATTTTTTGCCCCTGGAATAACGACACTAACTTCGTCATGCATTAAGATCCATTTTAGTGCTAGATCTGCTAGTGAGTAATTAGCAGGAAGTATGTCCTTTAATTTTTCAACTGCCTCAAGACCTTTTTCAAAATTTACACCTGAGAATGTTTCTCCTACATCGAAAGCATCTCCATTAATATTGTAATTTCGATGATCGTTTTGTGGGAACGTTGATTCTTTATTCATTTTTCCAGTAAGCAACCCACTTGCTAGAGGCACTCTTGCAATAATACTCACATTTCTCTTTGCAGCTTCTTTAAAAAAATTCTCAGCAGGCTTTTGCCTAAATATATTAAATATAATTTGAATACTTTTCACATTTGGAAATTGAATAGCATCCATCGCTTCTGATACTTTTTCAACACTAACGCCATAGTTAGCAATTTTTCCAATCTTAACAATTTCATCCATCATTTCGTATGTTTCTTTTTTAGGACAAATTTCACTTGGAGGGCAATGCAATTGCAACAGATCAATACAATCAACTCCTAAATTGATCAGCGATCTATTAATAAACTTTTCAATATTTTTAAGGTTGTAGCCTTCAGGAGTATGAGGGTTTAATCTTCTTCCAGATTTTGTAGCAACAAAAATTTTTTCTGAAGTAGACTTTATAAGTTCACCAACAAATTTTTCACTTCTACCGTCTCCATAAACATCCGCGGTATCAAAAAAATTTACCCCTTTATCTAAGGAGGTCTTCAGAACCTCTCTTGCATCAAGAGCAGATACATTTCCCCACTCTGATCCAATTGCCCAGCAACCTAGACCAATCTCAGATACCTTCCATCCTGTATTAGAAAAATTTCTATATTGCATTTTAATTTTATATACTGAAAAATTCTTTTATACCACTAACTGACTTATAGAGGTGTTTTTAATTATTCCTAAACTCACTTGATCAATGAGGAGGTTGTAAGGATTGAAATACTTACATTATTTCAACAGCATCAACACGAAACTCAAATAGGACTTGCTCACTAAATAAAGCGCCATCAGGAGCAGATGGTAGTGGCGAAGACTTCATAGTTGCTCTTTCTATAGAATTCTTAAATGACCTTTCTTTTTCACTATCATCTAAATTACAAGCATCAATATCTATACCTTCAATCCGCCCATCTCTGTCTTGCTTAATATACACATAACAAGACCAGTCACTTTTAGCACCTTGATAACGCCAATAGGATCTTACTCTTGAAGCAATACTCTCAACCCATTCAAGCTGCTTCACATTTAACTGGTCATCAAGCATTAAACTATTAATCATTTCTTGTTGTGCAGATTTTTGGAGGTAATGCGAAGAATTCAGTTTACTTTTTTTGACGACCCCGGCCAGTGTGGATTTTTCGATAGCAATAATTGCAGTCTTACTTCCTAGAGAGCTAGAAACCCCAACAGGCGTATAGTCTGTTGC
>Ga0114994_10002569_pt1 | contig 13297 bp, 14 predicted proteins | sample ArcticOcean_MG_C_9_FD_87043 | JGI IMG/M metagenome (GOLD analysis project Ga0114994, IMG submission 87043) | Marine microbial communities from western Arctic Ocean - ArcticOcean_MG_CB2_152 | ecosystem: Environmental > Aquatic > Marine > Oceanic | place: Arctic Ocean: Canada Basin | collected... | reverse complement strand
TAGTTAGGTTTTTTAAGACGTCTTCTTACTTTTTGAAGTAGTCAAGGCATCATCGCCCCGTTATTAATATCTAGAGTTTGACCGGTTATGGAAGTCTGGGCACCGGAAACTAGGAAGGCTGTTAATTGTGCGATTTCATCGGGTTCTGACATTTTACCCAGAGGGACATCGGTCATTGCCTTTGTGTGCGCTTCTTCTTTACTTATTTTTAAAGCTTCAGAAAATGCTTGTAACCCTTCATGTGCCATATCGGTATTCACCCATCCTGGGCATAGCGCATTGACAAGAATTTTATCTTGAGCTAATTCAATTGCCAAGGAACGGTTTAGTCCAAGCAAACCGGCTTTTGAGGCACAATAGGCAGAGTATCCAGGTACTCCAAGCCTTGCCAAGATTGACGAGATGATGACAATTTTTTTAAATGAGGCCTTGTTTTTTTTAAGATAAGGGAGGCACTCATGAATAGTGTTGTAGGTTCCAGTAAGATTAGTATCTATGATTTCGTGCCACCGATCGTCTGCTGAGTAGCTATTCTCTCCGCCAATGCCGGCATTGGCAACAAGTGCGTAAAGCGATTTAATTTTACTATTTGCTAGAGCCGTGGCGACGTCTTTTTTTATTCGTATGTCACATGAAATGCACTGGTGTTTATCGGAGTTTTCTAAAGAATTTTTTGTTTCTTCTAAGTTGTTGAGGTTTCTTCCGAGAAGGACCAGAGTGTAGGCATTTTTTGAAAGATATTGAGATATAGCTCTTCCAATTCCAGACCCTGCACCGGTTACTAAAATAGTTTTTGTATTTTCCATGATAGGTCCGATTTAAGAAGGGCGACTGGATGGGTTTATTTTTTGATTTCCACTAAGAACTTTGATGAAATCTGAAAGGTGGTTAACTTTTTCCGATTCAGAGGTTTTATTATATATCACAATGAGATTGTTCATCATACGTGTAAGTGTCTCTCTACTGGTGGCAGCAATCAAATAGTGTTCCTCAAAACGATACCCCATTGTTTCTGTGAGTTTAGCGCAGTCGTCTGCAGAAAGGATGCGCCCCTTGTCAAAAGGATCAAAGTATATAGGTTGAGTTAGTGAGTCATATTTAGCGATGTAGCGTCCTGGCAAACCTATACCTACTATAGGGAGTCCTATCCTTTGTCCTATGAAAATACACAGAGCTGTCAATGTGATCGGGATACCTTTTTTTTGTTTAAGCATTCTTGAAAAATAAGTATTGTCCGGATTAAGAAAGTCTATTGTGTTGCCTTCAAATCCTTTTTCAAAAAATAAATAATGGGTTAATGCTTCGACGGCTTGTTTAGGCGATTTTTGCTTGGTTCTATCGAATGCTTCCTTTGCTAATAGGTCTAATGAACGGACTATATCGTCAGTTATTTTATCAGGGTAGCCAAATTCTTGTAAAAAAGTTACACCGGTTTCCAGGTCCCAGTGACCGGAGGGAGAACTTTTCGCTAGTTGTTTAAATTTTTCAAGAAGTTGTTTTGGGGCAATTGCTTTGATTATTTCTAATACTATTAATTTAACTTCAAGGTTTTCAGTTTTTGCTGCTATCTCAAGAAAGGGAACTGCGTCGTCTCCAAGATTAATAAGCTGCTCGCGTACTTTTTTACGAACAAATTCATCTCGATCGTCAACTAAACGAATAAGATTAGAGATTAAGTTTGTTTTAGAATTATGTGTTGTCATAGAAATGTTTCAAAATAAAGCCTGAACAGGAATCTCCTCCCCGAACAGGCTTTATTAGTTGAAAATAAATCGATTAAAGGTCAGGTTGTGGTGTCATTCGCAAATAAGGCTTGACCTCGGTGAATCCTTTTGGAAACTTAGCTGGAATATCTTCTGTCTTGATGGCTGGAACTACAACACAGTCATCCCCATGTTTCCAGTCAGCTGGAGTTGCAACCTGGTAGTTGGCAGTTAATTGTAGAGAATCAATAACTCGTAAAATCTCGTCAAAATTTCTGCCTGTAGAGGCAGGATAAGTTAATTGCAGTTTCACTTTTTTATCCGGACCAATAACGAAAACCGATCGGACAGTGAGGTTATCAAGTGCATTAGGGTGGATCATGCCATATATCGTGGCTACATTTCGCTCCGGGTCTGCAATGATCGGATAATTCATTGTGCAACTTTGTGTTTCATTGATATCTTTAATCCATCCTTTATGTGATTCTAAAGGATCGACGCTGACTGCAATAACCTTAACATTTCGTTTGTCAAACTCACCTTTCAAGCTTGCAACACGGCCAAGCTCAGTGGTGCAGACAGGTGTGTAGTCTTTAGGATGAGAAAATAAGACTCCCCAACCATCCCCTAACCATTGATGAAATTCGATAGTACCCTCAGTTGTTTCTGCAGTAAAATCTGGCGCTGTGTCCCCTAGCCTTATAGTCATGGTTAATTCCTTTCAATGTAATTATGATTTGTTTGTAAAAACCTTACCGATTACTTATTAATTGATCAATTAAATGGCATGTAAAACCTTATTACATTTGTGTAGAGTTGAAAAAATTTATCATAATACAAAACTACAGACTCACAGAGTTGCAGTTTTTAGTGACAACTCTAAGCTGTTAAAAGTATTATTTTAGATGTGATAATTGTATCACATGCCAAGTTATCATTACTATAATCTTCGTTAGTCGTGGACTAACTCTTATGACAAATATATTGATAGACCAAATACTTGGTTAAAATGAATAAAACACTATATTATATAAAATTAATTAGCGAAAACCCTATTTTTAAAACATTACTTCCTAATAAAATCAAATAATGTATGAAGGCTGAAGGTGCTATAAGTAAAATCAAACAAACTGAGCATCTCATGCTCATGCTATGGGTATTTTTTTTGACTGTTGTTTATATATGTTCGTTTCTTACCGAATACCATTACCAACTTGAGTCAAAAGAGGTTGCAGTGGGGAAAAAAATTTTAAATGATCTAAAGGGTGTATTCTTTTTTGCGCTTATGGGAATGGGGTTTTTGATTGACCTTGTTCGTATGCGGGAAAATAAAAATAAGGCTTACATCTTTTTATTGCTGTCTCTTTTATTGGGCAGTTTATCAGGTGGTATAGGGGCTATTCAATACCAGGCTTTTAATTATATTGCAGATGGGGGTTAGGTTTTTTTGTTAGGCTTCACCGAACATTGCATTCATTGACTCTTGCCGAAGTAAGTGATAATTTGCTCCCCTCATAAAGCGATATAAAAATAGGATGGGCCGTTAGCTCAATTGGTAGAGCAACTGACTCTTAATCAGTAGGTCCTCGGTTCGATCCCGAGACGGCCCACCATTTAAATCAATGGGTTACAGTTTAGACTGTAACCCATTTTTTGTTTGTGTAGGCACAGTGTAGGCACGAGAGATCAAACAAATGAGTGTTTATTCTGGTTAGTGAGGGGTTGTGGATAGTGTTTGGCCCCTGGTTTAACGCCTTTCCTCCCCACTTTGCTTATACCCACCAACTAACATAGAATAGCCTGATTCTTCCACAAATAGAGGAAGCTAGGTCTTGGAAGAATCCGTTCCTGTAACATCGGTCAACAACGGTCATTCGTTTAAGGAAAAGTTTGACAGAAAGTATCTTTTAGCTTTTCAACTCAAACGGCGCGCATTCGGATGACGGAGAACACCATTAATTATCCCTGTTTCGGGAATTTCTATCATAGGCTAGCTATCTAACTTTTTGCTTTGTGCCTAATCAATTCTCCTTCGACCATGAACACTACGTCTTCCGCAATGTTAGTGGATAAATCTGCTATTCGCTCCAGATATCGAGACACAGAAAGGGTTTGCACTGCCCGTTCAATACTACCTGGTGTTCGCCGCATTTCATCTTGCAAGACCACATACATTTCCCTATTTAAAGAATCGATTTCATCATCCATAGTCAATACCGACTTGGCAAGATTCACATCTGCTTTAACGAGAGCGTCGAGACTTTTACGAACCATTGCCTGAACTCCATCCACCATTCGGTTAAACTGGAGAGCTATGGCAAGGGGTTCATGGTCTGAAAGATATATGGCTCGCTCTGCAATGTTTACTGCCAGATCTCCTATGCGCTCCAAATCATTATTTACTTTTAGAACGGAAACAATAAACCTGAGGTCGATCGCCACAGGTTGATGCAGGGCTAAAAGTTTCAGACATTCCTCTTCAATCTGATTTTCTTTCTGGTCAATAGCGCCATCGCCTTCAATAACCATTTCAGCAAGTTTTGAATGCCGGTTGACGAGAGCATGAATGGAATCTCTCAATGCTTTTTCCACGATTGAGCCGATTGCCAAAATTTCCTTTTTCAGAAGTTCTAAATCTCTTTGCAAATGTTTTCCCATATAAAACCTCTTTTAGCCGAAACGTCCTGTTACGTAGTCTTCGGTTCTTTTATGTTGTGGAAGCGTGAAAATATTCTTAGTTTCTCCAAACTCGACAAGATTTCCCGCATCAAAAAATGCCGTAAACTTTGAAACTCGTGAGGCTTGTTGCATATTGTGGGTGACGATGACTATCGTGTAATTTTGTTTTAGCTCAAACATCAAATCTTCGATATGGGCTGTGGAGACAGGATCCAAGGCTGAACAGGGTTCATCCATCAAAATGACCTCCGGTTCCATGGCAAGAGCTCGGGCTATACACAATCGTTGCTGCTGCCCCCCTGACAAAGTTAATGCTGAGTGATTCAACCGGTCTTTCACCTCGTCCCATAATGCTGCGCGACGAAGGGATTGTTCTACACGCTCATGTATATCTTTTCTAAAGCCATTTATTAGAGGTCCCCAGGACACGTTCTCGAAAATAGATTTTGGAAATGGATTGGGTTTCTGAAATACCATTCCAATTTTTCTACGGACTTCTACAGGGTCAACATTCTTTTCATATATATCAATCCCACGGTACATAACTTGCCCTTTTAAATTGACCTCTGGAATAAAATCATTCATGCGGTTAAACGAACGGAGTAACGTACTTTTTCCGCATCCAGAGGGACCAATAATGGCTGTGATTCGCCGCTCTGGTATTGATATGGAAATATTATTGACTGCCACAGTATGGCTATAGCCTATCGTTAGACCTTTTGTTTGAAGAACAGCATCATTGTTCAACTCTTGCTTTTTGTCAGGCAATACTTTTTCTATAGTATTCGATATCATTAAATTTTTCTCTCCAACCAATGGCGGATGTAAACTGCAAAAGAGTTCATAAACAGTAGAACAATTAAAAGAACCAGGATGCCAGCAGCAGCTAATTCATGAAAATCCTTTTGCGGCCTTGAGGCCCAATTGAAAATTTGAATAGGAAGGGTTGTAAACTCATCCATCGGACCTTCAGGAATAAATGCAACATAGGTCAATGCTCCGATCATTATTAAAGGTGCGGTTTCTCCGATAGCTCGAGATAATGCAAGAATAAAACCGGTGAGAATGCCAGGTAGGGCCGCGGGTAAAACATGAGAGTAGATGGTTTGCCAACGTGTTGCGCCGAGGGCAAACGCTGCTTGTCGAAGTGTGCTGGGAACTCCTCGAAGGGATTCTCTTGAGGCAATAATAATAATTGGCAATATCAAAAGGCTCATGGTCATACTGCCAGCAAGAACACTTCTATCCAAATCGAACAACCGCACAAAAATCACCAGACCCAACATTCCGTAAACAATCGAGGGTACGCCAGCAAGATTGGAAATATTAAGATCGATGAACCGGGTGAAAGAATTTTTAGGGGCATACTCTTCCAGATATATTGCAGCTCCCACTCCAAGTGGAATGGAGATGGTTGCTGTCAGGCTGATTAACCAGAGCGTACCGAACAAAGCCGATCTAATACCTGCCTTCTCTGGAAAACGAGAGGGAAAGTCATTTAAAAATTGTAAATCTAGCCAGTGAAGGCCTTCACCTGTTACATGAAATAGTAGAATGCCTAGAATCACAACACCGGTCCAGGCTACGGTGAAGCAAAACCCATGGAATAAATTTGCCACACGGTGTCTTCGTGTAAGATTTTGAGTGGTCACTCATACACCTCTCGAAATCGGTGAAGCAGGCGATGAGAAACAATATTCATACAAAGGGTAATGATGAAAAGTAATGCGGATACTGCAAAAATTGTCTGATAAGCGATTGTTCCTGCTGGGGTATCGACTAGACTTACCTGCACAATATATGCGGTCATGGTTTGTATGCTTACAAAAGGGTCCATCGTCATCTTTGGTGTTGCTCCAGCAGCTAGAGTTACTGCCATTGTTTCCCCAATAGCCCGCGAAAGAGCCAATACAAAAGCTGACATGACACCCGATAAGGCAGAAGGGATTACCACCCCTGTTGTGACTTCATATTGGGTCGCCCCTACAGCGTAAGCCCCTTGACGCAAAGAATCTGGAACCGCTCGAAAAGTATTGTCACAAAGTGATGCTATCATTGGGAGAATCATGATACCTACCACTATGGAAGCACTGAATGCATTAAATATTTGTATCTTCGGAAAAAAAGTTCTGAATAAGGGTGTAATAAAGGTGAGTGCAAAATAACCGTAAACAATTGTGGGAATTCCGGCAAGCACTTCAAGTAGGGGTTTTAGAAGGCTTCTAATTCTGATCGAAGCGTATTCACTCAAATAGATTGAAGTAGCCAAACCAATTGGAAGAGCTAACGAGGCAGCACCCACTACTATGAGAATAGTTCCACACACTAAGGGGAGAACACCAAAAGAGCGTGGTTCCAGAAGAGGTGTCCAGTGAGTCCCAAAAATAAAATCGAAGACAGAGATATCTTGAAAAAACCCGCCTGCCTCCTGGGCAAGAATAAAAACAATAGAGAAAGTTGTTAAAACAGATATTAGCGCGCAAAAAAATAAGGTTGTTTTAATAACTTCTTCTCGCCAGCTTTTTGCTCGTCCTCCTCGGAATACCTTTGTCTCGGAGGCTAACTTAGACTCGATTTTTGTTTGATTACTTTTCATCAAAGATCTAGTTTCCTTCAAGTAAAACTTTTTTAATTTTCGCTCCGGAACTGACTTTTTCAGAGAGCAAAGGATTCTTCAACCACTTTTCAAATCGATCTTGCACATTTTTATACTCTTTGGCAGGGAGCGGTATATACCCTACTTCTTTGGTCAGTATTGGGGCACTTTTAATATAAAACCGAACAAACTCTTGGACTTCAGCTCGTTTCGATCCTGTTTTGTTGACATAAATAAAAATGGGTCGAGATAAAGGCTTGTAGGTACCATCATTAATTGTCTTCTCCGAGGGTGAAACGGGCCCCTCTCCTCCGTCTACAGGAACAAGTTTTAATTTGAACCGATTTTCCCAGTAATAGGCAAATCCAAAATACCCAAGAGAGTTTTCGTCTCCGGTTACACCCATAACAAGCACATTGTCATCTTCGCTTGCGGTAAAGTCAGAACGAGAGGATTGGGATTTTCCATTGATCACTTTTGTGAAATAATCGAAAGTACCCGAATCGGTTCCTGGACCGTAGAGATGAATAGCTTTCTCAGGCCATTCGGGGCGAACATCACTCCAATTCATTACAGTGCTTCCTGGTTGCCAAATTTTTCTAAGCTCAGTAACTGTAAGGTGATCAACAAAATTATTGTTTCGGTTTATAACCACAGATAATCCGTCATAGGCAACAGGTAGTTCAATAAACCCAACTCCATTCTGCTCAGCATTTTGTATTTCTGATCTTTTTATAGTCCTTGAAGCATCGTTGATATCAATTTCACCTGCACTGAACTTTTTGAACCCGCCTCCCGTCCCTGAGATACCAACAGTTACTCGAACTTTTCTATTTAACTTTTGAAATTCTTCTGCGACAGCCTCCGTGATCGGGAATACTGTGCTGGACCCATCAATGCGGATCTTTCCCTTTAACCTTTCTTTTGCTTCAGAATTTCTTTCACATACCAAGAATAAAAAAACTGCTGATAATGTGAGGCATACAAATAATCGATTCATTTTCCCTCCTACTGGAATTTCAATATTCAACTTGAGTATCTTTTAGGAGGAGTTTATGGAAAAGAAATGAAGAAAATAAAAAGATAGGATTAAATATTTTTAAATTACGATGGTTTAATTAATGGGATTGATATTTGAAATGTACTTCCGATTCCTTGCGTACTCTCAACAGACAACTGACCTCCATGCGCGAGGATAGTATGTTTGACTATAGAGAGCCCAAGTCCTGTGCCGCCCAGTTGTCTTGACCTTGCCTTATCGACACGATAAAAACGCTCAAATATTTTAGGCTTCTCTAATGGTTCGATTCCAATACCCGTATCCTGAACATCAATAACAGCATTTCCATTTTCTATTCTAAGACGAACCGATGCGGTTCCTTTTTTTGAATTATATTTAATGGCATTGTCGAGCAAATTGTTGATGGTTTGATAAAGCGCCTCTCTGTCGCCAAGCACCTCAACCGGTTTTTCAGGAACCTGGCTTTCAATGTGAATGCTTTTCTCATCACTGATAGGAAGAAGTGCCTGCATGGAAGCATCCACTACCTCTCGAAGGTCAATGGGTTCTCTGTTTAAATCAACCCCTCCTGACTCTAGGCGGGAAAGAACAAGTAGGTCCGTCACAATAGTTGAAAGGCGAAGGGTTTGTTCCATTGTTTTAAGTAAAAAACTCTTTTGTTTTTCAGGGGACATTTGTTCATCATCTATCACAGTTTCAACCAAGCCACGAATAGCTGTGATAGGAGTTTTAAGTTCATGCGAAACATTGGAAACAAAGTCTCGACGGATGCTTTCCAGTCGCTCCAATTCTGAGACATCGTATAAAACAGCTACGACTCCTACTAATCCTCCTGTCGCATTGTGAAAAGGTGATGCGTGAACCTCAGCTGTTTGATCTTTTGAAGGGGTAATAATTTGCAACTTCTTCCTGATTTCAATTTTTTTACTCAAAGCTTCAGAAATAACCTGGCATAACTCCTGTGATTGGGTGACTTCCCAAATTTTCCGATTCAAATTTTCCTCGGGAAAAACACTCAATATTCTTCCTGCTGATGCATTTAAATGAATGATGGTTTCATTTTTATCCACAGCAACAACCCCCTCAACCATTCCAGCGAGAATGGCCAGGAGTTTATTATTATCTAGGGTAATGGTCTCCATACGTTCCTTAGAGATTTTTGCCATTTTGTTAAGAGTATTTGCCAGGGATCCAATTTCATCATTTCTGTTTATAGAAACTCGTTGATCATAGTTTCCCTCAGAAATCGATTCGGCAACTACTGTCATTGCTGTCAGGGGTTTCGCAAAACCTCTGGAAACGAAAAATCCCAATAGCAATGCCACAAACATGGAGACCCCCATTCCCAAAAGCACAATATTCCGAACTCGAGAAAGCCGATTGTCAATTTCTAAAAGGGGCAGCGAGGTTCTTACATAGCCCAATAAATTCCCTTCTTTTTTTATTGAGAGAGCGAAGTACATCATTTTTGTGTCCATGGTTTTGCTTAAACGAGTGGCCATACCAAAACCATGAGAACGAGCCGCAAGAATTTCCGGGCGATTGATATGATTGTCCATCGAGCCAGGGTCTTCTTCAGAGTCAGCCAACACTTTTCCGTCAGAATTAACAATAGTAAATCGAGTATTAGTTTTATTCCCTAGTATTCGAACACGCTCTTGAACCATAAGGTTTGAAGTTAGCGAGAATGACTCTAGGGCCGTTTCACTAAGAAGGGAGGCGCGAACATCGAGAGATCGTTCAATTTCAAATAGAGTTTCTTTTCCCACTTGTTTCGAGACAAGAATCCCCACCACGATTGTAGACAGAAATATAAGAACCACATATCCAGCATATAGTTTCCATAATATTCGGGAGCGGAGCATTTATGAATCCTCTTTGTCTCGAAACCGATAGCCGACTCTATGGATTGTTTCTATTAAATCTCTATGTTTATCCAATTTTTTTCGGATTGCTCGAATATGAACATCTATATTTCGGTCTATGATAAAAGCGCTTTCGGAGGATACATGGCTCAATAAGTCGTCTCGGGTGAATACTCGCCCAGGATGCGAAGCAAGAAAATGTAAAAGTCGAAACTCCATGGCCGTCAAGGTGATCTTTTTATTTTCTAAAAGTACCTCGTGTCGGCTTATATCGATCACTAACCCATCTCGAGATATCTGCTCTTGAGCGCTATCATCTCTTAATGGCCCTCGACGCAGTACTGACTTAACTCGAGCTACAAGTTCTTTGGGGCTAAAAGGCTTAGTAACATAATCATCTGCGCCCATGCCTAGTCCCAATATAATATCACTCTCCTCACCTTTTGCTGTAACCATGATAATAGAAATAGATTGGGTGGTATTGTCTGCCTTTAACTTCCTACAGATTTCGATTCCATCCAAGTTAGGCAACATAAGATCCAGGAGAACAAGGTCTGGGATTTCATTTTTTATCAGAGTTAGACCCTTTTCTCCGTCCAATGCAGAACAAATTTCATACCCTTCTTTGGAAAGGTTGTATTCAATGACCTCAAGAATGTCGGCTTCATCCTCAACTACAACTATTTTAGTTTTCCCCATTACTCATATTCTCTAAATATTTTGTTAGAAATATTCTACGGCATTATTTTAAAGAAGTTGTAAAGATTGGATTAAGATCTTATTTAGGCAGTTGCAGTGGGGTTGATCCTATCCACTATTCTCTTTAAGAAAAACATGAGAGATTAGCTGGGTAGCGAGCTTAAGATTTCACCCCTAAATGGAAATTGTAGTCAATGGTGGAAAAAAATATTCTGGACTCCATTGCGGATAAAATTTATGTCAAACATTTCCCTAGCCTCCCTTAAATAACCAATGATCTGCTCGGCTGAATATCTTTTCCTAGCCATTTATCCCCCCCCTCTAATCAACAGGCTTTTGACCCAAAACCTAACTTAGTAAATGGACCAGTTCCCGGGGAGGGGCCTGCCAGTTGTCTTCCACGATTAAACGAACTAACTTCAGGCTCTCCTATTTCTCGCATACAAAACGCATCCAGATGGCCCTAAGGCCACCTATTTAGGGGCTTTAATAATCTTTACCAAATACTCGCAATTTCTTAATTCCATCCTTATAAAAAAACTAACTAAAAATTATATATTTGTAAAATATTAATTCTTAATTGGAGTGTGAGATGCGTTTTATTATATTGTTGATTTTATTGTTAATCCCTTCTTTTACTTATGGTATGTCAAAGGATAAAAGAATAAAGGCTCTGGAGGAAAAAGTAGAATTATTAATGCCTACAGTATTGGACATAGATTCTTATGATACTCATGGAGTAAAGAAACAAGGAACAAAGAAAATTTATTTTGGTAATAAAGGTTTTCACATTGAATCAGATGACGGTTTGTTTTCTACCAATCTGCAATTTAGAGCCCAGATGAGGTTTTCCAATCCAGGCGATGGTGATCCTCTTGAGCCAGCTGATTTTACGACTGATCCGGAAACAAGCAACTTTGAGTTGCGTCGTGTTCGTATGAAAATTGGTGGGCATGGTTATAAGCCCTGGGTAAAATATTATTTTGAAGTTGATTTGCAACCATCAAAGACTTTCAGTTCTCCTTCAGCCAATGCATCGGCACGAGTTATAGACTGGAGAATTGATGTTCAACGGTGGGAAGAATTTGGGTTTCGTTTAGGTCAATGGAAAGTTAATTACAACAGAGAGCGAGTTGACTCTTCTGGCAGGCAACAGTTTGTCGAGCGTTCTATTGTTAATTCTATCTTTACGATCGATAGACAAGTTGGTGCGATGATCCAGGGACGATTGAACAAAGGAACTCCTTTTGATCTGAGATATTATGCCGGTCTCTTTAATGGTGAAGGACGCGCAAGTGATAATGCTAATGAGCAGATGATGAAAATGGCGCGAATTCAATGGAACTTATTAGGTGGGGATTTGAAATGGAGGCAGTCAGATGTTAAACGACATGAAAAACCGACATTACAAATTGCTGGTGGCTGGACAGGGAATAAAGGTCCATGCACCAAGTGGAGTTCTTCTGGTTGTGGAGCTTTAAAAGGTTTTTCAGTGGCTAGTAATGGCACCAAGTTTGATATCGAACAATATGTGACTGAGATTGCATACAAATATCAAGGTTTATCACTCCAGTCTGAATACCATTGGAAAGACATTAAAGATACTGATACGGGAGTAGAATATGGTTTGAAAGGTAGCTATGCGCAAGTGGGTTACTTTTTTAATGAGTTAAATAAATCTATTCCAGAAGAGTTGGAGCTGGCATTTAGATATGCATTTGTGGATGAGCCTGATTCAAGTAGTCTAACTCAGGAGAATAATAGAGAAGAGTTTACAGTAGGCGCAAATTATTTCTTTGCGGGACATAATAATAAAATTACTGTGGATTATTCTTATCTGACTCTAAATGATGCTTCAGATAATCGTTCATATGGTGATAATCGTGTGCGTGTGCAATGGGATATTTCATTCTAAATATATCAATATAATTTTTCGCCAACCTTTTTCTGTGGTGTTTCCCCTAGCGCACATAATTCTCAGCTTCTTATTCAGAGGGTTGGTGAGAAAAGGGATAAACTTTTAAGCTACCTAGAGCCCTATAATTGAGGTTGAAGTGTGGCTAGATGATTCAGACCGCTTACAGGCACTGACTTAACAAAATTATTCATTCATCCTCCACTGGCAACCCCGCCCTCCGCTTTGCTGCATTAAGCTCCAAGATGTTAACGTGCATCTTCGCAATGTTGTTCTTAGCATTTGTGTCGTCACGAGTCAGCCTATGCCTATCGTATTCCATAACATTTTTTTCTCCCTTAGTAATGATGACTAGTTGAACTTAAAACCATCTCGAATGATGAATGAGTTGTAAACTATACGTTCAAGGGAGGGGCATGAGTACTCGTCAAAAGAATAGTATTTGTGAGGTCGGTAGTTATTGTAGAAAAAGCTTTGAGCCTAAGGGGCTATTAATAGCCCCTTAGGCTCTAGTAAGCTTTCTTGATCGCATGACCCAGCTTTATGAGCAAGGTGCAGATGTTAGACGCAGTCGAAGACTTAAGATAATATATTCAACAATAATAGGGCGACAATATTGATGATTTTGATCATCGGGTTAATAGCAGGTCCAGCCGTATCTTTGTAAGGATCACCAACTGTATCACCCGTAATAGCCGCATGGTGAGCTTCTGAGCCTTTGCCACCGTGATTGCCGTCTTCAATGTATTTTTTAGCGTTATCCCATGCGCCACCACCAGCAGTCATAGACAATGCTACGAACAAACCAGTAACGATGGT
>Ga0114994_10002559_pt1 | contig 13313 bp, 12 predicted proteins | sample ArcticOcean_MG_C_9_FD_87043 | JGI IMG/M metagenome (GOLD analysis project Ga0114994, IMG submission 87043) | Marine microbial communities from western Arctic Ocean - ArcticOcean_MG_CB2_152 | ecosystem: Environmental > Aquatic > Marine > Oceanic | place: Arctic Ocean: Canada Basin | collected... | reverse complement strand
AATGCAGTTACCTGAAAGCCAGCAAGATGCTTTTTAGCTGCACCAGTCCCACTTCCAAGGTCAAGAACAGTTGTACCATCTAATTTTCGAGATGCTTTTTCTCTCCAAGATTTATCAAAACCAAGTGTGAGTAGTGAATTTATGACATCATAAAACTTGTATATTTTCGTAAAATTAGCGGATTTATGCAAACTATATTATGTATGCAACAGAAAGTAGAATTCCTGTTAAGAAATGAATTCCAATAGTAGATACATTTACCATCAAGAGTTCATAAGGAACTTTTTGTCTATCTGCATCTGGGTCATTCCATTTAATCATCCATTCATCAGCCATTTTAAATGCCTTCCAAACCAGTAATAGAGGTAACAATGCTCCGAAGGCATACACTGTTCCGAAATCTGTAAGGAGACCTAAAACACCTATTGCTGCAACAGATATGAATGCTTCAACCATGAACTGTTTGTATAAAGATAGTGGTTTTTCAAGTCTCATCCAACCATCGTCAACGGCTGTTCTAACAACCCAGGTATTTTTACCAACAGCTGCATCGGATGGAGCATCTTGAAATTGATTAATCCAAACAATAAGCATTACTAATATTCCAATTGGGATTGAGGCTATAAGTGCCTCTAACCAGTTCCATTGATTAAGGTCATTGTTGTGAATAGGCGCAGTAAGAACATAGTGTGCACCCATTACCATTATTGGACCAAATCCAAGTGCAATAGCTATTTCTCCAAGACCTTTATATCCAAGCCTTACTGGATCGCCGGTATATCCTAGTGCTAGAAATGTCCCGATTACTCCAGTCCATAGTATTGGGGTATTTCCAAAGAAATTACCACTCACCTGTTCATTAAGGTACAAGCCGATTCCAATAGTACCAAGTATGCTAACTAGGGCCGTAATAAGCACTTGGCCTGGAGTCATTAGCCCGACTTGAATAACCCTACTGCCACCATTAAAAGGACTTGCGACTTTATTGATTTCATCAGCATTGGAGGTATGATCAAAATAGTCATTTGATGAATTAGTTGCAATTTGAGCTAAAGATGCACCACCGAGAACCAACCAGAACATTTTCCATGACCAGCTCTCAGTAACACCATTATCTCTGAGATTGCTCCATGCTACAGCTGCACCAATAAATATTGGAGCAAATGTAGCGGTTAGAAAGGGGGCTCTAACTGTTCTCAACCACAAAGTAATTCTTTTTAAACCTAGCTTAAAAGCCATTTTTAATGCAGGAGTTTTATTACCAGGGATAGCTTTCCATTGAAACCGTTCTTCCTCAAAAAAATTAACATATTTTATAGTCGTAGGTTTAACTCTGTAGTAACCAACAACATCATTTTTAATAAGGAAATCATCTTCCATATACTCTTTAAATGCTTCAGTCGTATTCAAAACAAGCTCATAAGCTTTCTTTTTTTCATCCTCATCTTTAATCTTGTAGCATTCACCATCAATTTGAAGGCCTTCAATACCTTCTTGGCCTTTTGGCCAAATAACAACATGAACTCTTGGATTTAATCTTATTTGTTCTGCTTTCCTTGTTGGATTAAATGTAAAAAATACAAGATCTTGGCCATCTCTACTAAAAAAAACAGATGCACCAGAGGAGTTACCACCTACGCTCGTAGCTATAAACATCCTGTCAGCGGAATCTAGAACTTGTTCGATTTTATTGTCTAAAACATCATTCATAATATTAGGTTAATATGCTTGTGAAATAATGCACAAAGTCATATACATTTATTTATAAATCTGTAATTCATATAAAATGAAATGATGTTTAATGTTTTTAAAACACCTGAATTCAAAAAAGCGCTCAAATTTTACAAAGAGGGTGTAAAGGAAAATAAAAGAAGTTTCATTATTTCAATGCTTTCAGCAGTCGTATGGTGTTTTCTTATTGTTATTCAGCCATATCTTATTAAGAGGATAATTGATGAAGGCATTGTTGAGCAGAATCGACAGATACTAATTATATTAATTTCATTCATGTTAATTATTGGTTATATACGTGCAGCAACAATTGGGGTACGTAGATTTTATTCAATGCATGTTTCTTATCATGTAGAAGCTGGAATTAGAAATAGAATATTTACACACATGCAAAAGCTAGCATTTAATTTTCATGATAGAGTTCCAACAGGTGAATTAATGGCTAGAGCCTCAAGTGATGCATCTCAAGTTAGAATGGCTTTTGCTATTGCTCCACTAGCAACTGCTAATATATTATTGTTAATTATTTTAAGTATCACACTTTTAAGCCTCAGCTTACCTCTTGGAGGTATGGTTTTACTTTCAATACCTGCTGTTTTGTGGCTTGCATCTAATTTTTCAGCAAAAGCAATGGGAGTTTCTTTAAGAGTTAAAGAAGCCGAAGCGCAGATGACTACTGAGGTAGAAGAGCAACTTGGAGGTATAAGGGTAGTAAAAGCATTTGGAAATGAAGAACTTGCTTCTTCAAAAGTTGAATCAGCTATAACTAATATTTATGACACATCACTTGAGTACCTAAAATTACGAACAAGGTTTGTTCCATTATTTGAGTTAATACCAATGGTTATCACCTTGCTTGTATTATTACTTGGTGGGTATTTAACAATAAATGAACTAATAACTCTTGGAGATTTTATTGCATTCACCCAGTATGTTTTCTTATTGCTGTGGCCATTAAGAATTACAGCTTGGTTTTTATCTGAGATACCTTCTAGTGTTTCTGCAGGAATCAGAATATTAGAGCTACTAGATGAAGAGCCAACAATTATTGATGATAAATCTAATACGACCTTTCCTGAAGACGGTAAGGGAACTATAAAATTTACAAATGTTAATTTTAAATATGGAAAAGAAAACATATTTAATAATCTATCTTTTGAAATCGAAGGTAAGAAAACTGTTGCTATCGTAGGCTCTACAGGTTCTGGAAAATCAACACTGGCTTACTTATTACCAAGGCTTTATGATATTGAATCTGGGCTTATTGAGATTGATGGCATTGATATAAATAATGTAAAACTTAGTGAATTAAGATCTGAAGTAAGTCTTGCATTTGAAGAAAGTTTCCTTTTTTCGAATTCAGCAAGGGAAAATATTTCTTTAGGGACAGATGAAGCTTCAAAAGAACAAATTCAAGAAGCTGCAAATATTGCCAGAGCTCATGAATTTATATCTCAGTTACCAGAATCTTACGAGACAAAAGTCGGAGAAAGAGGTTATGGACTTTCTGGTGGACAAAGACAGAGAATTGCATTAGCTCGTGCAATTCTAAGAAAGCCTCGTGTTCTCATCTTAGATGACGCTCTATCAGCTGTAGATGCGTCAACAGAAGGAGAAATAAGAGATGAACTTAAGAATTTAGTCACAGATATGACAACATTAATAATTACAAACCGTGTCCCAACAATTGAGCTTTGTGACGATGTTGTTTTTATTGAAGATGGTAAAGTAAAAGCCCAAGGGAGCCACATAGAGTTGATAGAAAATGTTGACAGTTACAAAGCCTTATTTTTAGAGAACGAATCTTATGGGGTTAAAAAATGAGTAACAACACTTTTTTAAGATCATTTAAGTTAGTACCAGAGATAAGTAGACCCTTCTTTTGGAGCTCATTGATAGCACTTACCGGTTCAGGGCTTAGGATGGTTGGTCCACAACTAATTTCACGGGGTATTGATGATGGGGTTTTAAAATCTGACTATGAGTATCTTTTACTGCAAAGTTTCTTTTATTTCATCACATTAGTTTTATTATATTTTGTTGCCAGCAAAGCATTATTAGCCATTGGCCTAGTAGGAGAGTCTTATGTTAGAAGTATAAGAGAAAAACTTTTTAGACATCTTGCATCCTTAGATATAAATTATTTCGAAAAGAATAAGACAGGTGTTCTTGTTGCAAGGATGACTTCTGATATGCAAAGCCTAAATGAATTTGCTAGAGAGGGTGCAAGCAGTGTTATTACAGCATTATTGACAATTTTTGGTGCTACAGTTGCAGTATTTTTAGTAGATGTTCGATTAGCATTTCTTTCTTTTCTAATATTACCTTTGCTTGGTATTGCAACGAAAATATTTCGTAATCATGCTGACAAAGCATATTGGGCAGTTAGAGAGTGGATAGGTCAAGTCTTATCTTCCCTCCAGGAAGGAATTTCTGGGGTCAGAATTATTCAAGCTTATTCTGATGAAAAATCACAATTTGATAGATTTAAAAATATTAATGATGAGCATTTAAAAGCAAACATGCAATCAGCTAAAAATATAGCCATTTATTTTCCATTTCTTGAAATTACACGCGTAACCGCAATTGCAATTGTAATTTGGTTTGCTTCTTTAAGAATCAATGAAGGAACTTTATCTTTAGGAGAGTTGGTTGCACTATTGTTTTATTTAAATTATTTTTTTGATCCACTGATTCAGCTCTCATTTAATTATGATTTATTAAGATCTGCAGGATCTTCAATGAAAAAAGTATTTTCTATTTTAGATGAAGAACCAGTACTAAGCAGCACAGGTTCGATTTCACCAATTATGGATTCAAGTAATGTAATTGAATTTAAAAATGTATCTTTTTCCTATGGAAGAGAAACGGTGTTACACGATATAAACTTTTCAATTATGAAAGGTGAAAAAATAGCCATTGTTGGTGAAACCGGAGCGGGTAAAAGCACTATAGCCAAGTTGATTCTTAGGTTCTATCTAGCCACAGAAGGAGATGTTAGATTTTATGATGAATCAGCTAAAGATGTAAGCCAAAGATGGGCTAGAAAAAATATTGCTTATGTTCCGCAAGAAAGCTTTTTATTTAGAGGTACAATCCGAGAAAATCTAATTTATTCTAATCCTGAAAAAATACAACTTGAGCAAGAATTAGATGAAATAGGTATATTAGGTTGGTTTGACAGGTATGAAAATGATCTAAACCAAGAAGTTGGAGAGAGAGGCTCAAATGTATCAGCTGGAGAAAGACAATTCATCGCCCTACTTCGTGCAGTTCTTGCAAAAAGAGAAATTATTGTCTTTGATGAAGCAACAGCCAATCTTGATATTGAATCTGAAAATTCAATTCTTGATGCAACAGACACGCTGCTTGATTATCAAACCTCCATTGTCATTGCTCATAGGCTTGAAACAATTTTGAATGCAGAAAAAATCTTAGTTATGAAAAATGGAAGAGTAGTTGGTTTTGATAACCATGAAAATCTTTTAAGTGAAAATGAAATTTATATAGATTTATTTTCAGCATGGAATTTAACCAGATAGAGAACTAGTTTTCTTTAATCCTATTATTTGCTAACTCACAATACTCTTTACTAATTTCATATCCAATGTAGTTTCTATTTAATTTTTTTGCTGCAATTGCTGTTGTTCCGCTTCCAATGAATGGGTCTAAAATTAGATCTTTTTCATAACTATATAAATTAATAAACCTTTCCACAAGCTCTAAAGGAAAAGGTGCTGGGTGGCCAATTTTTTTTGCCCTAGCAGGGTTTATATTCCATATTGATAAGGTTGAGTCCATAAATTCTTCTTTTTCAAGAGTTGATTTTCCTTTAATCCCTTTAGACATCCCATCTTTTGAAAAAACAAGACAATACTCATGAATGTCTCTAATAACGGGATTAGAAGCTGATAGCCAGCTTCCCCATGCAAAGTTTGCATTTGCACCTTTTGATTTTTGCCAAATTATTTCTCCCCTCATGAGAAAACCTAAATTAAGCATGATTTCAGTAAACATATTTGAAAAAGGGATATAAGGTTTTCTTCCTAGGTTTGCTACGTTAATTACTAAACGGCCGCCAGACTCAGTAACTCTATAAACTTCACTAAAGCACTGCTCTATCAGTTTCCAATAAGCTTCATCGCTTAGATCATTGTCACTTAATTTACCAACATTGTACGGAGGTGAGGTAACAGTTAGAGAAATACAATTATCAATAAGTTCATCCATTTTTTCAGCACTCTTATTAAAAATGATGTTTTTTTTATTAGAAACATTATTATTTTTAATATCAGTTTTACTTTCATCTACTTGAAATTTCGAAACATAGCCCTTTCTTGAACCCATACCTATTTCGAAAACTGATTTCTTCTTCATACATTAAATATTAGATTGATTTTCGTCTAAAATTATCAAATGGAAAAATGTAAAAAATTAAGCATTCTACTTCTTACTATATTTTTACTTACGTCGATAACACCTGATACTGTACAAGCTAGACATTTTGATTTTTTAAACGAAATAAAATTTCCTGTTGATCATATAAAGTCACATTTTTATGATGACTGGAAAGAAAAAAGAGATGGCGGAAGTAGAATTCATGAGGGGTTAGACGTTCGAGCCCCAAAAGGTTCAAAAATAGTTGCAATTGCAGATGGTGAAATAAACACTATCGCCTACAGTGAATCATCTGGTTATTATATTGCAATAGATCATAGGAATGGGTGGATATCATTATATGTACACTTAGATGATGATCTGATTGGTAATGATAATGCTGGTGACAAAACTAGTGCTTTTGCAAAAGATCTTAAAAAAGGGGATCTTGTAAGGCGGGGTGAAGTGATTGGATTTGTTGGAAACTCGGGAAATGCCGAAGGAACCGTTCCCCATTTACATTTTGAAATAAAATATTCAGGCAGGTCACAGGATATATATGAGTATGTTCTTAAGTCATGGAAAAACTATAAAGTGGTTAAGCTTTTTCCTAGAGATACTAGGAATTTATTAATTTATTAATTCAATAATTTCAGTTTCAACTTCTGCCCTTCCTTCGAAATCAAGGATGACATCGTGAGCTAAATGTTTATCTTTACAAACTATGTAGACAAGATTTTTCATGGTTATAATTTCTTCTGAAGGATTGTACGGAGAAGACCATATGACTCTCTGAAGTCTGCTATTTTTTATAGCTTCAATAAAGACAGATCTCTGAGCAGCTTCTTCTGATTCAAAGAAAATACCACAGTATGCACCACTACTTGCTGTAGATATATGGGTATCATCTTTAAGGTCACCAATAGCTATTTTACCTATGAAACTTTTTTTAGTTTCTTTTGAAATATGTTCAGATACAAATAACCTTATATCTTGGTTTTGATTACTTAATTTTTCTAGTAATTTTGCATCTACTTCATCAACTGGGTTAACACATATAACTGGCATAACATAAAAATTATACTTGTAAAAATTATACTTGTAAAAATTATACTTGTAAAAATTATAAATCTATACCCCATATATTTTATTATTTAAACAGGACTCAACTACAATGAAGTCATGGCAAATATAGATATCGATTTAGGAAAATACTCACTCGGCTGGTCTGATCCAGAAAAAAATGTTTTCAAACCTGAAAAAGGTTTGAATGAAGACATTATTAGAAAAATGTCTGAAATGAAAGAAGAGCCTCAATGGATGCTCGATTACAGATTAGATGCCTATAAAAAATTCTTAAAAAAACCACTACCAGAATGGGTTGCAAAAGATAAACTTGCATCTCTAGACTTCGATAACATCTATTATTACATCAAACCAACTGAAGGTCAGGCAGATTCTTGGGATATGGTTCCTGATGAAATAAAGGAAACCTATGAAAAGTTAGGTATTCCACAAGCTGAGAGAAGTTATCTTGCTGGAGTAACTGCACAATATGAAAGTGAAGTCGTATATCACAAAAACAGAGAAGACTTAGAAGAGCTTGGAGTAATATTCTGTGATATGGATACTGCCGTAAAAGAGTATCCAGAATTAGTAAAAGAATATTTTGGTTCAATAATTCCATCAGGAGATAATAAATTTGCTGCTTTAAATTCAGCTGTATGGTCAGGAGGTTCATTCATATACGTACCAAAAGGAGTTCATATAGATGATCCATTGCAAGCATATTTCAGGATTAATGCTGAAAACATGGGTCAATTCGAAAGAACATTAATAATTGTAGACGAAGGGGCATCAATACATTACATTGAAGGTTGTTCTGCACCTGTTTACACAACAGACTCATTACACTCTGCTGTTGTTGAGATCGTCGTCAAGGCCTCAGGAACTTGTAGGTATACAACTATTCAAAACTGGTCAAATGATGTTTTTAACTTAGTAACTAAAAGGGCCCAAGCTTATGCAAATGCAACAATGGAATGGATTGATGCGAACATAGGATCTTCTTTAACAGTAAAGTATCCATCAGTTTATTTGATGGAACCAGGCGCACATGGAGAAGTGCTATCGGTTGCTTTTGCAAATTCAGGACAGCACCAAGATACAGGGGCAAAAATGGTTCACTTAGCACCAGATACAACTTCTCTAATAACTTCAAAATCAATTTCCAAAGGTGGAGGAAGAGGTGCCTACAGAGGTCTCGTAAGGGTAGAAGAAGGAGCAGAAACAGCAAAAAGCTTTGTAAGGTGTGATGCTCTGATACTTGATGACAAGTCAAGGTCTGACACATATCCATATATGGAAATAGAAGAGTCTACAGCCGAAATTGGTCATGAGGCAACTGTATCAAAAGTCGGAGAAGACCAGCTATTTTATCTCATGAGCAGAGGACTTTCTGAAGAAGAAGCAACTTCTATGATTGTTGCAGGTTTCGTTGAAGAGTTTACAAAAACACTTCCAATGGAGTATGCAATGGAATTTAACAAACTAATCGAAATAAATATGATTGAAGCCGGCGCTGTCGGTTAAATTAGTTAATAGGTTAATATTGAATAATAATATAATTGATAAAAAAATTCGTGCAAAAGAAATCACAGATATTGTTGAAGTAACAACTAAAAATGAAGACTGGAAATACGTCCCTCTTCAATCAGACATTAACAATCTAGAACTAGGTAAAAATACAGATTTAGAAAATACACATGGATTTCATGTAAACGCCAATGGAAATAACTTCAATATAAATCATGAAGTTGATGGAGTAATTTTTACAGATTTAGTTGATATTGAAACACCTGTAATTGATGAGTCTATTAAAAGACCGGTTGATAAATTCCTCTTTCAGCAATTCACTAGAGCAACTGGTGGCTTCAGAATTGATATAAACGAAGATATTGTAGATTATTTAAAAATAAATTTTGAGTCCAAAAAAAATACAATTCCATATGTGGGAATAAATGTTAACAAAAATAAATCTGCGAAGTTTTTTATTAATTTCAGTGATTTAGTTAAGAGTAATATTTATCCATTGATAGAAATTTATTTAGATGTTAATTCGAATTTAGAGCTGATTATTCAGGTTACTACTAGTCATGAAATTAATTTAATTAATTCCTTATATGCAAAGCTTGAGAAAGATTCTGGACTTTCTATTCATACAGTAAGTACTGGTGGAGTATTTTCACGTTCTCGTATGGATATAGATTTGATTGGTAATGGGTCTAATTTTAATATTGATGGTGTATATTTTGGTGAAAATAATCAGGTGCTTGATAATAGAGTATTTGTAAATCATCTAGGTAAAAATACAACCTCGAGTATGCAAACAAAAGGCGTACTGGGAGATGAAAGTACATCTATATTCACAGGTACAATTCATATAGCTGAAGGCGCAACAAAAACCGAATCGCATCAAGAAAATAGAAATATACTTCTTAGTAAAAAAGCAAGTGCCCAATCTGTTCCTAATATGGAAATTCTTTGTGATGATGTTATATGCGGACATGGCTCTTCAGTCGGACCAATTGATGAAAATCTTTATCATTATGTTATGTCGAGAGGTATCACTAAAGAAAAAGCAGAGAAACTGCTGATAAAAGGTTTTTTCAATGAAGTAATAAATAAACCTAGCTGGAACATTATCAATAGCGAAGTTGCCTCGCAATTATTTAAAAAATATGAAAATGTTTTAGAGAGGTCAAATAATGGGTAAAATCAAAGTTCTAAACATAAATGATTTAGAAAACAATCAGTCCAAGGTAGTTAATGTTGACGATAAAGCAATAGCTGTATTTAATGTTGACGGCGAATTTTTTGCAATAGATGATAAATGCTCTCATGCAGATGAATCTTTATCTGAAGGTGAGGTATACGATTGCAAAGTTGAGTGTCCTGCTCACGGAGCTGAATTTGATTTAAAAACGGGAGAGGCTTTAACTCCACCAGCATCAAAAGCAGTAGCTTGTTACCAAACAACAACTGACGAAAATTCTATATATATCGAAGTTGAAAAAGATGCTTAAAGTTCAAAACTTAAAAGTTTCCATAGGAGAGATACAAATACTTAAAGGTATTGATATGAAGGTACCTTCCGGAGAACTTCATGCAATAATGGGACCAAACGGATCAGGAAAATCAACGTTCTGTCATGCGTTGATGGGTAATCCCGATTATGAACAATCTGGAACAATAGCAATTGGAGATAACGATGTATCAAAATTATCTCAATTTGAACGATCAAGTGCTGGTATTTTTCAATCTTTTCAATACCCGGTTGGCCTTCCAGGTGTGACTCTAAAGGAATATGTCAATGAGATCAATCCTGAGTTAAGTGATGAAGACATTTCGGAACTTGCTAAAAAGTTTAATGTTGAACAATTTCTCTCCAGAGATGTGAATGTAGACTTATCTGGTGGAGAAAAGAAAAGATCTGAACTATTCCAACTGGCTATAAAGAAACCAAAAGTAGCCTTACTCGATGAGATTGATTCAGGATTGGATATTGATGCAATTAAGTCAGTATCAGCATTGATAAATGAAAATAGAAATAAAGAGACATCATATATTTTAGTCACCCATTACAGTAGAATTTTGAAATATCTAGACGTGGACCAAGTACACATAGTTGTTAAAGGAAATATAATTAAATCTGGAAGTGAAGATTTGATTGAAGAAGTTGATTCGAATGGATACACTCAATACCAGGAATAAAGATTGAACAAAAAAAATACGAGAATAGAAAAAGATTCAATGGGAGAATTTGAAGTTCCGGAGTCTGCTAAATACGGAGCATCAACTGCTAGAGCTGTTGAGAACTTCCCAATATCAGAATTAAGGTTTTCAAGAAGTTTTATTAGATCATTAGCTGAAGTCAAAAAAGCTTGTGCAGTTGTTAATCAAAAAAGTCTTCTTCTTGATAAAAATATTGCTGATTCAATTATTAAGAGTGCCCAGGAAGTTATAGATGGAGTTCATGATGAAGAATTTGTATTAGATATTTTTCAAACTGGTTCTGGAACATCTACAAATATGAATGCTAATGAGATAATTGCATATTTAGCATCTGAAAAAACTGGTAAGGCTATTCATCCAAATGATCACGTAAATATGAGTCAGTCTTCTAATGATATTATTCCAACAGCTACAAATGTAGCCTGTGTCTTAGAAGTCACACAGGGATTGATACCCGAATTAGTAGAGTTAGCTAATGTGCTAGAAGAAAAAGCAATAAGTTGGGAAAAAATTTATAAAAATGGTCGTACACACTTAATGGACGCTACTCCTGTTACTTTGGGACAAGAATTCTCTGGTTATGCATCTCTAATTACAGAAAGAACTAAAGATGTAGATAATGCATTAAACAATGTAAGAAAACTTGCGATAGGAGGAACAGCAGTAGGAACAGGTATTAACGCACCAGAAAATTTTGGTAGTAATGTCTCAAAAGAATTGGAAAAAGCTCTTAATACTCCATTCCAAGAAGTAGAAGACCATTTCACAAGACAAGGCGCCAGAGAAGAAATTGTACAACTTTCAGGTTCATTAAAGTCTTTAGCTGTATCGATGTTTAAAATAGCTAATGATATTAGGTGGATGGGAAGTGGACCTGTATCTGGATTAGGTGAATTAAAAATACCTGCACTTCAACCAGGTTCTTCAATTATGCCAGGCAAAGTAAATCCTGTTATTCCAGAAATGATGATGCAGGTTTCAGCACAGGTAATTGGTAATGATTCTACAATTACATTTTCAGCCGCAAATGGTAACTTTGAATTAAATACTATGTTGCCAGTCATGGCACATAATATTTTAGAAAGCATATCTATTCTTACTGCCGGTACAAAAACATTTACAGAAAAATTAATAGTTGAGCTAGAAGCTAATACAGATAAATTGGATGAAAATATACAAAAGAACTCTATTTTGGTCACTGCTTTAGTACCTAAACTTGGTTATGATACTGCAGCCGAAATTGCAAAAGAAGCTATTTCTACGAACAATACTATAAAAAATGTGCTTCTAGAGAAATCATTATTGCCAGAAGATGAAATCGACGATCTTTTAGATATCGAAAAACTTATTTAATGTTTACAAAAGTTGCTATTGGATCAGATCATGCTGGATACGATTTAAAGCATTATATTCTTAATAATTTGGATAAGAATATAGATGTAAATAATTTTGGTACTGATTCTAATGATAGTTGTGATTTTCCTGATTATGCTTCTAAGGTTTGTGAGTATATTCTTGAAAATCAAGACTACAGAGGAATATTAGTTTGTGGTAGTGGAGTTGGGATGTCAATAGCTGCAAATAAGTTTGTTGGAATTCGTGCTGCAAATGTCTCTAACAAAGAGACTGCTATCCAAAGTGTTGAGCATAACAATGTAAATGTACTCTCTCTTGGATCTAGTAATGTCGATAATGATAGCGCTATGGATATAATCGCAGCTTTTCTTGCTGCAAGTTTCAGCAAAGAAGATAGATATTTAAGAAGGATTAATAAACTAGCTAACTAACTATTAGAAGATTTTTACCTTCAAATTTCTTAGTACCATTTACATAGCTAAAGTATTTTCTACACTCACAAGACTGGTATTCAATATCTATAGGATAAAATTCTCTTTTTGCACTGGGCCAATACTCTTTCTGTAAATAGATCATTTTAGTCGCAACATCTTGGTGATTATCTAAGCCTAAATAATCTTCCAACCTATCTAAATATGGCTGTGCTCCTATGCCAGTTGGAACTTGTGATGTCAGAGGAATTATATCACTTCTAAACCAAGCAATGTCTATTAAGGCCATGAAAATTGGAAAATCATTTCCCATTTTGAATAATTTATTTATGTTGTTTGTTGCTTTTATAACATCTAATTCTGAATTTAGAATAATTTCTACAAGGTCTTCTTTTATCTGATAAAAAAGATTTGTAGCAGTATTTATTCGTGTGTATTGCTTATTGTTCCACATTACGTTCTGAACAGGATAAGCATTGTAATTTTCCCACTGCTCTAATTCTGAAAGTTTGTACTTTAGTTTATCTATGTCTAGCAAGTCATCAAAATATAATTTGTCTAATGTCTCTTGTCTGTTACACCATCTTGCAAAAAATAGAGCTTGAATTAACAGTGGAAGATTTT
>Ga0114994_10002558_pt1 | contig 13314 bp, 6 predicted proteins | sample ArcticOcean_MG_C_9_FD_87043 | JGI IMG/M metagenome (GOLD analysis project Ga0114994, IMG submission 87043) | Marine microbial communities from western Arctic Ocean - ArcticOcean_MG_CB2_152 | ecosystem: Environmental > Aquatic > Marine > Oceanic | place: Arctic Ocean: Canada Basin | collected... | reverse complement strand
CGACTGCACCAGTTCCTTATGGCGCTTGTGGAGCGCTTCGTCGGATTGCAAGAGCTTCGCCCGTCTAAGTACTTCCGCGCGCTTCGCCGTCGGCTGGGCCGCGCGTTGCGGGACGGGCTGCGCCTCGCCCTTGCGCCGCCGCCTTCGCACGCAGGCCGTGATGGCCAGCTTCGCGTCGCATAGGGCCGCGTAGGCGCGGTCGGGAGTCGCCTCCAAAAGGGTCAACACGATGGCCTTGCCTTCTGCTCTACTTAATCTCAACAGAGCTTTCGGGTGGTCCTGGGGCGAGACCTCGTGGCTCGCGAGCTCGGCGTACGGCACGTCGAGGCTCTTGGCGTCCCGGTCGCTCGCCCACTCGACGCCGCGCGCCGTGATGCGGCACCAGCCGTCGCGCTTCTTGTGGGCGGCGCGGAAGCGGTAGAGGAGGTCCTCGTCGGCGGCGGGCGGGGCGGCGGCCATTTTTTGCCGCTGCCGCGCGCGCTGCAAGAGGCTGCTCAGCAAGAGAGGCGCCCTGGTGCTTTTACGGGGCCGTCAGCGGTGATTTTTGGGCGTGGGGTGTTGCCGTCGCTGCGCCGCGTCTAGGTGAGATATTAACGTGTACCAGCAATGCACTCGCGCCTTTGCGGCGGCTTTTGGTGAGCAAAGTAAAATGAGCCGCAAAACCCGCCCATTCGGACCCGGAAAATATAAAAAACAGACCGAGACGTCTCAGATCATAAAACGAGGCGCAGGGAAGCCGAAAGGAGTCGTGGGGAACCAAAAATTGCCCCGCCCAAAACTCGTGACGTTTTTGTGCTCCAGAGCTTTGATAGAGTGAACGACAGCTCTTGCTGCTTCAACAAAGAACCCAGAGCTACCAAAAGCGCGCAGGAGGGCTCTTTCTCACCAAACGAAGCCCCTGGGCAACGCGCCGCGCGCACCGAGCCCGTCGAAGCGGGCTAGGTTCACAAGCAAAATGGCTGCGCCGAGAGCGCTCCAGCGGGACCCCTCGGACGACTGGGGCGTCTTCGCGGACCTCGAGAGCGACGACGAGGGCCCCTCCTCGGCGTCGAGCGCCAGCTCCGACCAGGGCCACTCCAGTGACCCCGTGTCGACGCGCGGCTCCATGTCCAGCAGCTCGACGGCGGGCCTGACGGAGCTCAACAGCTGGTTGTATGATTCCTGCGAGATGGGCGTGGCCGCGTGGATGCGCGCCGGGTCCAGCGACCACGGAAGGCGGCGCTGCTACTTCACCACCGGAGATGATGTAAGAATAGGCCCGCCCACGGGCTCGCCCCAGCGGCCGGCGGCGCCCCTGTCGTCGTCCTCCTCCTCGGACAGTGGACGGCCGTGGTCTTCCAGTAGCGAGGACGAGGGCACCTATCGGCCGCGGCCCGCGCGGGCGCGCGACGGGAGCAACCACCGACCAGCGCGCGGGCGGCGGCCCGGCCGGTCGTTGCCCCAGCAGCTCTGGTGCGTCACGCCCTTTGAGAAGCGGAAGGTCGACGCCTGGTCCTTTCTGGAGACGGCGCTCACGCCGCGCTTGTGTCCGCGCGTGTTTTCTAGGGAATTCGGGGATCGACGGCGGCGCATCAACGGCGTCATTGTCGGGTGTTCGCTGGGCTCCATCCGGGTCGTCCGGAACGCGGTCACGGGGCTGCGGCGCGTCGAGTACCTGCTGATGGTCTCCGTCGGCGACCGGTGCCGCCGGTCCTGGCGCCGGCATGCGGACTTCGCCGCGCACGCGCGGCGGTTCGCCAACCGGGGGTCCTTCGCGGCGCCCCAGACGCGCGCCGCGTGGACCGTGGCCGAGTGCGAGCGGCGGTGGCTGCCCTGCGTCGAGGACTACCCCTACATCGCCTCGCGGCACGCGGCCTACGAGGCCGTGTTACGGGAGGTCCTGTTCCACGCCGAGGGCCCCGACGAACTCTTGCAGCTGGCCGGCGCGTCGTCCGTGGAACTCCCCCAGCGCGGCTCGCCGGCGCAGAGCGACTCGGAGGAGCTCCTCTTCGGCGTGGAGGTCTCGGACCTGTCCGAGGCCGAGGAGCCGACCCTCACGGCGCGGGTCAAGCACCTCATTCTGGGCGGGCCCGCGTCGGAGCCGGTCGCGCAGTCGGTGCCGGCCCGGCGCGCGTCGCGCCTGTCCTTCCCGTCCATGTCGTGCCTGGACGGCTGCGGCGTGTCGCTGGGGCGGAGCGGGTCGGGCGAGGCGCCGAGCCCCCTACAGACGCCGCTCCAGACGGCGCTGCAGACGGCGCTGGCGAAGAACCGCCGCTCGAAGCACTTCCTGAGCGCGGTGAACGTCCACACGCACGTGCCCTTCGCGCCGCCGCCGCGGGTGAAGACCGAGTCCTCGGTCACGTCGATGTCCTCGCCACAGGCCGACACGCGGGTCCTCGCGTAAACAATTCTGTTGTTATATTTCCTATTCGGTCGTTTATCATAATATATTATATATAAAAATTATTTTATTATTCCACCGCCGGCCGACGATAGTCCAAATATCGACTAACTGATCGTTACTCGCAAGTTTATAGTCGAATATGACGTCGCTGTACGCAAATCCACGCGCAGTGTTCTCAGACGCATGCGCCCCGGGTCGGTTGTTTACCCAGAATTCCTATTCTATAAAATAACACGCGCTTGGGTCGGTCCATTGAAGAACGCCGTCCTTTAGTTTGGCAGGCCCCGGCGACGTCGATCCGGGGCCGATCCAGTCGCTTCCGTGAGCACCTCGATCTCGAGCCCATCCTCCTTGGACTCCTCGGCGCCGGCGTCCACGAGACGCGCGATTTCATCAGGCGCCAGGTGGACCTCTTCGATCTCCAGGCCGTCGAGGTCGAGCTCGAGCTCGAGGTCCGACACCGGCGCGGGCGCGTCGTGCAGGGCCGGCGCCGTCAGGTCGTCGTCGTCGCAGGACGCGATGTAGGCGTAGGGGTCGCGCGGGTCCGGCGCGGCCTTCGCGAGGAAGCCCCGCTTCCAGGACGACTTCGACGCGTCGGAAGCGTCCATCGCCGCCAGGACGGCGGCCGGCGTCGCGATCTCGCGGCAGGCCGGGAGCTCGTCGTCGTCGTCGTCGGGCAGGCCGCGCGACGGCGCCCCGGGGGTGGATCCCGGAGTGTTGGCGTGCAGGCAGCGTGACGACGACGCCGAAGTCGCTCCCGGGGTGTCGGCGTAGCGGCCGTCGGTCGACGCGTCGGCCGCGAGGGCCGCGGGTGTCGCGTCCACGGCGTCGGCGGTGGCCTCCGCGGCGTCCGCTAGCAGAGTGTCTGCGTCCGCGCCGTCCTCCGAGGCCTCGTCTTCGCCGTCGTCGACGGCGTCCCCCGCCGCCAGGACCGCCAGCGCGTCCACGTCCGCGGGTCGCATCTCGAGCGCGGCTGCCGCGAAATTCACGCCGAAGTGGTCGTCCTCCTCCTCCACCTCGCCGGCGAGCCGCCGGTCGAGCCGCTTGGCCGCGACGTGGAGCTCCACGAGCTTGGCCCGCGCCGCCCGGCCGCGGAAGAGGGCCGGCTCTTGCTCGAGGGCCTCGGTGGCGCGCTCCAACGCGTCGGCGCACGTGTTGAAACTGCGCGTGGCTGAGGCTGTGGCCATGCGGGCGTCTTTTGGTTCGCTTGGGCTGCGGAATTGTTGTCTGCAGCCTACCACTTTCAACTCCCCTTGTCTCTTGGTGTTGCTCACTAGCAATTCACTAGCCTTGCTTCTAGAAAGGGAACGCTCGATGGTGAGGAATAGCTCGGCGGCGACGGCGTGTACGTGTATAAAGACGACTTGATGAGCATTCCGACGTTTTGTGACGGGTTTTGTCCATGCAAAATCCATATGTTGGATTTTTAGCCTCTTACAGCTAACCTTGCTGGTCGTAGAGGTGCTGCTCTTGCTGCTCCACACCACCACTGCACGCGACTCGGCCAGACGCAGCCAGACATGCTGCGCCCGGTGCTGGCTGCACTGCTGTGCAGGACAGCTGCTGCATTGCTCGCCCCCGCGACGCCGCCGCGGAGGAGTGTGGAAAGGCATGGGTTCTTCGACGACCTCCAGAAGGGCATGGACAACCTAATCGTGTCCGACTTGGACGAGAGCAGGCAGGGCGAGCCACAACTGCCGCCGGAGCAGGACGAGCGGGACCCGGTCGAGAAGCTCTTCGGCTTCTTTTTTGGGGAGGTGGAGGCCGCGCCCATGGGCATGACGCGCATGAGCGTCGAGACGAACCCGGACCAGTACCCGGCGGAGACGACGGGGGAGAGCAACCCCGCCGTAGCTGGCGACGACGAGGATTTGGAGGCGTGGGTGCGGCCCGTCATGCTGCAAACTACATTAGCGCAGCGCAAGATGTACGAGGTCTACGACTCGAGCCAGGACGGCTGGACGCCGCAGGCCTTCCACGACGCCGTCGACAAGCGGGGCCCTGGAGTTGTACTCGCAACATCGCTGGACGGCCAGAAGTTCGGAGGCTACAACAGCAAAGGATGGGTCGGGCTCGGCGAGGACCGGAGCGGCATCTCGAACTTCCTCTTCGCGTGGCGCGAGGACGGCGGTTTCATCAAGCTGCCCAAGGTGGGCGGTGCGGGCATGGGCGTCGTCGACAAGCCGGAGAAGGGGCCCATGTTCGGCCCCGAGGGCCTGAGCATCCCGCTCTTCACCAAGAGTCCCCGGCGGGCGCGGTGCAAGCTCGGGCCGTACTACCAGCGCATGCCCAGTGGGTCGAACACGATGCTGCCCGGCGGCGAGGGCGAAGTGGCGCTCTCGCGCTTCCAGGTCTTCGTGGGGGACTGGGGCGGCGAGCCCATCCCCTTCGACGACGCGATGCCGTTCAGCCTGACGTAAAGTATTTAGTTTAGTCATCTCGTCGCGACACACGCGAGTGCCCAGTCGTCCCTGAGGCGATTCTTTGGCGTTCCGACGCAACGGCGCGTGTTTTAGTTGAATGGGAGTGGATGCTAAACCTTTCCGCGCAAAACCCGTACATGCCGGACAATTTTTTTGAGCCGGCCAAAGCTCACTGGTTAGAGAGCCGCGGAGCAAGCGTGCAGCGGTTATAGCTTGCGGAGCCTCTTTGGCAGCAGCAAGTATCACTCCGCCGCGGACGTGAAACACAGTCAACGCTCGGCGCGAAGCACACCTCGAGCCTTGTGCGCTGCGTGCGACACGCGGCGACAAAAACAATGGCGCCCCGCCCGCCCCCAAAACGCTCCGGCCTGGACGTCAAGCGGCCGGGCCTGGACGACATGACGCTCCTGACGAAGCCGACGCCGCAGGGCATTCGCGACAACCTCAAGGAGCGCATGGAGGCCGAGTGCATCTACACGTACATCGGCAACGTCTTAGTGGCAGCCAACCCCTTCACGTGGCTCAAGTTGTATGATGCCAGCGACGCCAAGAAGTACATGCGCCAGAGCCGCTTAGACGTGCCGCCGCACGTGTTCGCGGTCGCCGAGGCGGCCTTCCGGGCCATGACCGAAGAAGAAGATAGCCAGTGCGTCATCATCTCCGGCGAGTCCGGCGCGGGCAAGACGGAATGTTCCAAACACATCCAGGGCTACTTCGCGCTGTGCTCCGCGGGCACCGGCTCAGCGGAGGTCGAGCGGGTCAAGAAGGTGTTCCTGGAGTCCAACCCTTTATTGGAGGCGTTCGGGAACGCCAAGACGCTGCGGAACAACAACTCGTCGCGCTTCGGGAAGTACTTTGAGCTGCTCTTTGATCGTTTCGGGACTCCGAAGGGGGGCGTGGTCACAAATTACTTGCTGGAGAAGTCGCGGACCGTCAAGCCGGGCCAGGGCAACCGCAACTTCCACGTCTTTTACCAGCTGGTCCAGGGGGCGCCGGCCGACGAGCGCGCGAGGTTGTGTCTACTGAACGACGCCTCGGCGTATCCGTCACTCGCCTCCTGTACCCAGGTAGAGGGCATGGACGACACGCAGGAGTTCCAGGACACGATGAAGGCCATGGCCGACGTCGGGCTGGACGACGCGGTGGCGGACCTGAGTCTAAGGGTCGTGGCGGCGTGCCTGGCGTTAGGCTTGCTAAGCTTCACCCCGCTCGCGGTGGGCGACGCCGAAGGGTCCCAAATAAAAGAGACGGCACCGTTAGACGCCGCCTGCGTTTTGTTACACCTCGATGCCACCGCCCTGAAAGATGCCTTAGCCTCGAGAACCTTGGAGACCATGGCCCCTGGTGGGAAGACGGAGACCTATGATGTACCTTTGAACCCCACGCAAGCGTCCTTGGCGAGGGACGCCCTCGTCAAGTCCATCTATTCGAAGCTCTTCGATCAGTTGGTCGAGCAGGTGAACGTCGCATTGGATCCGGGCGTGCAAAGCGAGGACGACGAGGAGCTCCTAAGCATCGGCGTCCTGGACATCTACGGCTTCGAGATCTTCGACCGGAACGGTTTTGAACAATTATCCATCAACTTCGTGAACGAGAAGCTGCAGCAGATCTTCATCGCGTTGACTTTAAAAGCCGAGCAGGAGGAGTACGTGCGCGAAGGCATCGAGTGGAAGGAGGTGAAGTTCTTCAACAACAAAGTGGTGTGTGAGTTGATCGAGAACAAGCGGCCGCCCGGGATCCTTTTGGTGCTAGATGATTGTTGTAAAAGGATGCACTCGCGGCCGGGCGCCAAAATAGACGAGACCTATAGGAACGACGTGGCATCTTCTCAACAGCAGCACCAGCACTTTAGAAGTTCCAAAGAAGGGTTCGTGGTCCAGCATTACGCGGGCGACGTGGCGTACGACACGCGAGGCTTTGCGGAGAGTAACAGGGACGAATTGCAGAACGACTTATTCGAAGTTTTAGTGGCGTCAAGGGATCCGAGTCTCACGAACCTGTACGAGGAAGATCGACGGGAGCGATGTGAAAGACAATCGAGACCAGGAAAGCGGGGCGGCTCGGGGCCAACCGCCGGCCGGAAGATCCGGGACCAGTGCTCTGAACTCGTAGCGGCGCTGATGCAGTGCGAGCCCCACTACGTGCGCTGCGTCAAGTCCAACGACGAGAAGCGCGCCCTGCACTGCGACGAGGAGCGCGTCGCGCACCAGTGCAAGTACTTGGGCTTGCCGGAGAACGTTAGAGTTCGGAGAGCGGGCTTCGCGTATAGGACGGAGTACCACCGCTTCTTGGAGCGGTTCAAAACTCTAAGTAGAGCCACCTATCCGAGGGAATGGACCGGCACGGACCAGAACGGCGCTCGGGAAATTGTGAAGGCCGCCGCGAAGCTGGGTGGGGTCCTCAGTTCCCTCAGTGACGGTTCGGAGACACAGTTCGGAAGACATAAACTTTTTGTCAAGCAGCCAGAGGTCTACGCGCAGCTCGAGAAGGTGCGGGAGGAGAAATTTGCAGCCTACGCCGCGAAGATTAGCAAGGTCGGGCGGCGGGCCACGGATTTAAAGGAGAGCGTGCTCCTGTCGCGGGACGTGTCGCGGCGGTTCGCGTCCATCGGGAAGCGGCGGCGCGCGTCTTCCGTTGATCGACCGTATGCCGGGGAGTACCTGCACGGCGACGCCGCGCGCAAGGGCTTACTCGACGCGAAGAAGCGCTCCAAGGACACGTCGCGCGTCGTCTTTTCGGACCAGCAGACCGTGACGCAACTCATTCAAGGGGCCAAGGGGCCCGTGTTCGAAAGGAGATTAGTGGGCGTGACGCGGGACTGGCTCTACGTGTTGCAGGACGAGGGCCCCGGTTCCATGCGGCGGTACGTCTTGAAAAGGAGGGTCCGCCTCGATTGCATAGATGCGTTACTCGTGTCGACCAAGGCGGACGGCGTGCTTGTGATAGGCACCGGTGCGCCCCAAGAAACCCCGAAGGCCGTGACGAAGGAACTCGTCAAGGCGGGCGCCTGGGAGGCGAACAAGGACGTCAAGGAGTGTCCTGTCAGTGGCAAAAAGTTCGGGGTCTTCGGCGCGCGGCGGCACCACTGCCGGGCCTCTGGCAAGATCTATGCTGCCGAAGTCTGCGAGCAGCGCCAGGCTTTTCCGGATGAAGGATGGTTCACTCCGGAACGAGTGCGGGACGACTTGTACGGTCTGGAGCCCACGGATCCCCTCGAAGATGTAGTATTCCATTCGGAGAGAAGGTCCGAGCTGGCCGGCGTTATATTACGAGAAAACGCCACGTGTCGCCTGGTCGCGCGCGACGACGTGCCGCTCCGCCGGGCCTTGCACTTGGCGCGGGCGCCCACGGCCCAACTGAAGTTCGGCGCTCCTGGTGGTGAGGAGCACGCGCCGCCCTCCACAACCGCGGACGGCGACGCGCTATTGCTCACATCACCACCGGGCGTCACGGACCAGCAGGCCCAGGACCGTAGGGACCGAACGGACGCGCGCCGTAGTGCAAGGGACCAGCGGCGCGCCGCGGAGCGCGCGATGCGCCAGGAACGCGACGCGGAGCGCGACGCGGCGCGCCACGAGGAGCGCCGCCGCTTGCTGCGGGAGAAGAAGGCCCGGAAGCAGGCCGAGCGCGAGGCCCGGGCCCGGGCCGCGGGCGCCATCATCCCCGCGCAGCGCACGGCCAAGACGCGCCGCCACGCGGCGCCGGTCGCGGCCGCGGTCAAGCCGCAGGCGCGCGTCGCGGCGCCCGTGGTCAAGCCGCGGGCGGCGCCCGTCGTCCAGCCGCACGCGGCGCCCGCGGTGCAGCCGCGCACGGCGGCCCCGCCGCCGATCCCGCCGCGCAAGGGCGCCCCGCCGCCGATGCGCCGGGCCGTCACAATTCCGCGGGCGGTCCTGGAGGGCGAGTACTACTGGCAGGGCACGGACGGCGAGCAGCGGGGCCCCTCGACCTGGCCGGAGTACAAGCGGGCCCACGCGAACGGTGAGACGAACGCTGAACTATTGGTGTATGCCGCGGACGTGGCCGACGAGTGGAAGGCCGTGGCAGAAGTGCCGGACTTGATGAAGTACGTGGAGGCACCCGACGCGCCGCCTCCGAAACCGCCCAAGCCGGTGCCGCAGATGCTCCCGGTGCCGGCGCGGGAGCCGGCGTACGAGGTCTGGGACGGCGACCCGGACTCCATCGTCGCGGCCGCGCCGGAACCGGCCAGCGAGGCCACGAGTCCCCTCACGTCCAAGGCGCTGGACACGCACGTCGCCGCCGTGGAGGCAGTACCGACGCCGGCCGAGGTCCGGTCCGAGGTCTCGGACCTCACGGACAACACGCCCGCGGCGACGCGCCGCTCCGAGTCGCCCCAAAACGAAGCGACGAATGCACCGCCCGTGGCGCCCGTCGTCGCCCAGGCCCCCGGGGGCCACAAGCTCAAGTTCAAGAAGCGGGACGGGGGCGAGGCCGGGACCTTCAAGATCGACATCATGGCCGCCGTCTTTGGGAGCTGCAAGTGCGGCAAGCTCAAGAAGGACCACGCGGGGGCCGAGCTCAAGTGCCCGCCGTGCGACTAGGCCACGCCACCGCTGGGCCGTGCGCACACGGGTGTCCGCCCCGCTGTGGGTCGGCGCGGGGTGGAATGTGCTAAGTATATACACGTGAATCCTTAGACGCCCCAGGTAGTCCGGCCCCGCGGCGACGGTGCGCCAGTCGCGGTGTAAAACCCACGCGCCCGCGTGGACCAGCGCCGCCCGCTTGTCCTCCGACGCGTGCGTCGCCGCGGCGCAGTGCACGACGACCGCGTTTTTAGTACTGTGAGCACAGTCCCGCACAAAGGTCGCGTGGGGCAGGAGCCCCACCGTCAGGCGCCGCGTGGACCCGGGCGCCATCGACGACGACGCCGCGAAGAGCAAGGGGGCCCCTCCCGGGGTCTCCCGCGCCCACTTAATATGTGCCTCGTAGAGCACGTGGTTGACGGCGCGCTGGTCGTCCCGCAGGGACCTGGTCCGCTCCACCAGCTGCCGGGCGAAGGTTGAGACGTGGGCGCCCGTATTAAAGCGCGCCAGGCCCAGGCACAGGGAGGCGCCCCAGCGCTTGGCGCTCCACGCGGGGAAGTTGCCCCGCGACCTGCGTCGGTGGCGCGTGAGACGTCGGCCTCCAGGCCGTCGAGTACGTATCGGCGGACGCCGCCCGCGACGCGACGAGATCAAAACCGGACAACCAGAGGGACGCGTCCCCGAGGAACACGGCGTCCGTGTCCGCGACGGTCACGTTGTAGGACGCCGTGAGCAGGCAGAGGACCATGCGCATCCGGCTCTCCCAGACGCTCGCCCGCGGCCGGTCCTCGGCCCAGCCCCGGCGCCTGCGCGGACCGAGACCCGTCGCGAAAACTGCCTCGGTCTCCGCGGAGCGCGGAGACAGTTTAATTTCTACGCCGCCGCCGACCGCGCCTTCTCCCGGAGGCGCAGGCCCGGCACGAGGGGCCCGCCCTGGTGCGGCACCAGAACGCAGGGGATGTGCCGAGCTTCCAGGAACGCGGCGAGCGGGGCGTCCAGGCACCCGAGGACCCAGTTACTGCTGTGCCGCTCGTACGTTACCAACCAGTTCAGCAGGAGTTCGAGGTGGGCGTGGCCGGCCACGACCAGCGTGACGGCGCCGCGCGTCGCGCGCTCGCGGGCGTGGTCCAGTAGCGTGACCTTGGTCGGCCCGGGCAGTCCCGGCGTCCGGCGGGGTTCGACTCGTTTTGTCTTCTGGTGTGGTGGCTCGGGCGGCGGTGGTGGTTGTGGCGCCTCCTGGGGCTGCGGCTCCCGTTCGGGTGGCGGTGGTTGGCGTCGCGGTGGCTCCTGGAGCACTTCAGAGAGCAGCCCCAGCAGCAGTAGCACGAGGCAGAAGCAGGACACGCCGAAACGGGGCCGCGGTGGCCCCTGCGGCATCGGTTGTTTATCGATGCATCATCGGGCAGCTATGCTGTTTTTCGTGCATCTGTGCGGCTCAGTGCGGCTCAGTTTCCATTTTTGTGTACGGGTTTTATTGAAGTTTTTAGATGAAGTTGCTGCCGATTGGGCGCGCTGCTGCCGCCGAGCGCTTCTCACTTTGCCAGCTGCGTGAGCGAGCCGTGTAGCCAAAGCTGGTCGCTGGCTGTTGGTGGTTGCACCGCAGCGCGGACTGCAAAGCTTGTGCTCGCCGCTGCACCCAACCCTGCATTTTCCCCGACCGTGGGTTTAGATTACTGCGTAGCCATGAGCGCACCACGGCTCCTCGCATTGAGCGCCTGCGTCGTCGGCCTCGCGCCCCCGTTAAAGCACGTGCGCGGCCCGAGCCGTATGCATTCAACGATACAGTACCCGAAGAACCCCATGGAGAGCGTGTTGTCGTTGGGCGCGCCGCGCTTCCAGCCCCCGAACGGCACCTACGTCACGGCGGGCGGTGTTGGTGTTACAAGGTATTCTACAACAGTACATGACGTCGAGACGACGGTGGAAACGCTCGTCGACGCCTTGGACGAGCGCCGGGGCGTGTTGCTGGCGTCGTCGTATGAATTTCCAGGGAGATACGCGAGGTGGACCGTGGGCTTCGCGGACCCGCCCGTGTTGTTGAGCGGACGGGCGCGGGACTTCGCGCTCTCCGCGCTCAACGAGCGAGGCAAGAAGATGCTCCAGATGTTCGAGGGTCATTTGAGAAATGACGACGCCGTGGCGTCCCTGGAGGTGGAGGACGATTATTCGAGACTCGTCGGTAAAATAAGAGCCAGCGACCCCTCGCAAATCAAGAGAGAAGAGGACCGGTCCAAGGAGCCGTCTTTGATGTCCGTCGTCAGAAATGTCGTCCAGACCTTGTACCACCCCGACGACCCGCAGCTGGGGCTGTACGGCGCGCTGGGCTACGATCTGATGTTTCAGTTTGAGCCGATCGACAAGTCCTTGGAGCGTAATAAAGAGCAACGCGATGTGGCGTTGTTCATCCCCGACGATATCTTGGTCGTGGACACGCGGGAGCAGCAGGCCTGGACGGTGCAGTACGACTTCACGTGGTGCGTCGCCGGCGAGACCTCGACCGTGTCCACGGCGGGCATGCCTCGCACCGGCACCACGGAACCGCACCGGGAGGGCACACCTGCAAGGGAGCGGGACACGGAGGCCGGCGGCTTCGCGGCGCTGACGGAGCTCTGCAAGGAACAGTTTGCGTGCGGGAACTTGTTTGAAGTGGTGATGAGCCAGCAGTGGAGCGTGCCGGCCGTCGCCAGGCCCTCGGCGGTCTTCCGGACGCTGCGGAAGCGCAACCCGTCGCCCTATGGGTTCTTGATGAATTTACGAGGGGAAGACGAGAGTTCTACTCCTTGGATTGCAGGTTATGACAAAGGTGAGTACTTAGTAGGAGCGTCGCCCGAGATGTTCGTGCGGGTCGAACACATCGATGGCAAGATGCGCGTCGAGACGTGCCCCATTTCTGGCACGATCGAACGCGGCGCGGACGCCCTAGAGGACGCGAAGCGGGTCCAGACCTTATTAGGTTCCAAGAAGGACGAGTCGGAGCTCACCATGTGCACGGACGTGGATCGGAACGACAAGTCGCGCATCTGCGCGCCCGGGAGCGTTAAAGTCATAGGAAGACGCCAAATCGAAATGTACTCGAAGTTGATCCATACCGTAGACCACGTCGAGGGCTACCTGCGGGAGGGCTTCGACGCCCTGGACGCGTTCCTGTGCCACACGTGGGCCGTGACCGTGACGGGCGCGCCCAAGGCCTGGGCGGCGCGGTTCATCGAAAAACACGAACGAAGCGCCCGGGCCTGGTACGGCGGCGCCGTGGGCCACGTGGCCTTTGACGGCTCGTTGAACACGGGACTCACGTTGCGGACGATCCACTACGCGGACGGCGTCGCGTCGGTCCGGGCGGGCGCCACGTTATTGTACGACTCGGACCCCGTCGCCGAGGAGGCCGAGACGGAACTGAAAGCCAGCGCGATGCTCGGGGCGCTCCGGGCCACGGCCGGTGGCGCGCCGACTCTCGAAGTGGAGGAAGTCGTGGAGGGCTTTAACCCGGAGGAAGCCGGCATCGGGAAGCGGGTGCTCCTCGTGGACCACGAGGATAGCTTCGTGCACACGCTGGCGAATTATTTACGCCAAACGGGTGCGGCCGTGGAGGTCGTGCGCCAGGGCAACGCGTCGCAGCAGGCGATCCGCGAGGACGGGCCGTGGTCCTTAGTCGTGCTGTCGCCAGGCCCGGGGTGCCCCGCGGACTTCGACGTCAGTGGCACGATCACAAGTTGCCTGGAGACGAAGACGCCGGTCTTTGGGGTGTGCCTCGGGTTGCAAGGCATCGTGGAGCACTTCGGGGGCAGGCTCGGCCAGTTGGACGTGCCGGTTCACGGCAAGCCCGCGGCCGTGGCCGCGGCGTCCGAGTCCACGGTCTTCGAGGGCCTGCCCCCCGTCTTCGACGTGGCGCGGTACCATTCGTTACACGGCGTCGACGTGCCAAGCGAGCTCGAGGTCGTGGCGACGACGGAGTCCGGCGGCGAGGGGT
>Ga0114994_10002555_pt1 | contig 13317 bp, 12 predicted proteins | sample ArcticOcean_MG_C_9_FD_87043 | JGI IMG/M metagenome (GOLD analysis project Ga0114994, IMG submission 87043) | Marine microbial communities from western Arctic Ocean - ArcticOcean_MG_CB2_152 | ecosystem: Environmental > Aquatic > Marine > Oceanic | place: Arctic Ocean: Canada Basin | collected... | reverse complement strand
TCTAGTCAAGATGTGGCGGACTTTCGCAAATATATTTGGTGATATCGGTAAGGCCTTCAAAGGTGACGGTGGGCAAGAATATATCGAAGGTAAAGGATGGTATGAATGGCCACTTTCTCACATCCCTCTATTCATGATATTGACCTTTGTTTCGATGATAGTCATTTTCATTCTGGGCGGATTCCCAATGCTTGCCTCAATTGTTTTCGCCTTTGTATTGATTGCGACTACATTCTTACTCGGTGCAATTGCGGTTAGGGTAATGGGAGAGACCGGTATTGAACCTGTTAGCGGAACTTCTTTCATCGTATTATTGATGCTACTCGGTGTATTCCTCAACTTCCAGGACTTCCTCAAACTATCAACCGAAGAAGCGGTATTACTGGGCTTGGTAGGTACCACGGTTTTCGGCTCAGCGATTTCAATGTCGGGGACGGTAATTGGTGACTACAAGAATAGCCTATACATTGGTAATCGCCCATATCATATTTCCAAGGGCAATATCATGGGTGTGGTTCCTGGAGCAATCATCGGTGCAGGTGTAGCAATCTTCCTTTCAATTCAATTAGCAGAAGGTCGTATCGATTTGATCGCTCCTCAAGCAAACGCCTTCGCTACTTTCTCAGTCATCTTTGCTGAAGGCCAGGGTGATCTTGTTCTTCTCGGACTCGGTTTCCTTTTGGGAATGTTCGTTGAATGGGCCACTGGAATGGGTACATCATTCGGTCTCGGAATGTATCTCGATGTGCCACATACATTACCGATGTTAATCGGTGGTGTTGCACGTGACAAGTGGGAAGAAAAGAAATTACAGCCACGTATTGACGCAATTAAGGAAAAGGAAGGGACTACTGCAGCAGAGAAACAGCGTGCACTAATACTTCTTGGAACCTTCATGATAGCTGCTGGATTATTGACCGGTGAAGCATTCTTTGGTACTGAAAGCAGCGTCCTCTCTTTTGTTGATTCACTTTGGTCCGAGGAATTTGCCAATAGTAGCACTTGGTACATTGCTCGCTTAGTTAGTTTCGTTGCCCTCAATGTCTTCATCGGTGGCATGATTTACATCCTATTCAAGAGAGCAGGAGTCATTGGTGGCTCAGAGCCAGAGGAAGCACTAGTCCTCGATGCTTGAGCGTGATACAGATGCGTAGCCCCCTCTGGGTTTGGATTATTCTACCTCTTGGGGTATTGGGTGTCTCAAGTGCTGGTGCGATTTTACAACACGTCGATGAAATCCCACCATTGATGAGAGCATCATGGCGTTTACAAATCACGGCATTGATGCTTGCGCCATTGATGATTTGGCAATGGAAAAAGACCACACCAGAGGTGAGGTCTAGAGTATTCGAGGGCAAAAACCTGCGCTTATTACTGGGTAGCGGTCTTGCATTAGCCCTACATTTCGCCTTCTGGGTTAGCAGTTTAGATCACACCAGTCTTGCACACAGTTTGCTATTCGTCACTGCACATCCATTGGTGATAATATGTGGTGCAGCGATTTTTGTCCGGAGGCCAAGTCGATACGAAGTCATTGGTGCCCTGATGGGTTTGATTGGCGCAGCGATTACTCTAGTCGATGTTAACGATGGAGGAGAGGTCACACTAATCGGTGATACCTTGGCTTTTCTTGGAGCGATTACTGTAGTCGGATACATAGTCATTGGACGTATCATGCGGCCATGGTTGCCGATATTCCTTTATGCGACTCCGGTAACTGCTATTGCAGCAATATTGCTGGTGCCTCTCTCGTATTTACTTGGGGAAAACAGTTCGACTTTTGGCTGGATAAACTCATCATTATTGCCGTGGTTTGTCCTTCTGGCATTTTTAGCAGGAATTGTTGGGCATACGGGATTGAATGCTTGTTTGAAACATGTTTCGCCTTTGGTAATCTCGATTTCTGTGACGATGGAACCTTTGATTGGTTCTTTGATTGGTTGGCTGTTCTTTGAAACTGAAATACCTAGTAAATGGACACTATTAGGTGGCCCACTATTGCTTGCAGGTGTGTTATTAATCGTAATTTCAAGCGACAAGTCTCAAGAGCAGGAACTAGGTGGCTATAGCGATGAGTGATAGTTGGTTATTGTTGACTAATGATGATGGAATAGAAGCACGGCCATTACAGTTGTTAATCGTAGCATTATTGGCTCGTGGTCACAAAGTGGCTGTGCTAGCACCTTCTGAAAATCATTCGGCTACCGGTATGAAATTATCATTAGGCAAACCTCTTGGAGTTAGGGAGAGAACCGATATCTGTTCCAAATTATCCACTGAAAAGGATGAGTTGTATATGTTTGAATTAGATGGCACTCCTTGTGATACAGTAATTACTGCACTTGATGGCGGATTGGAAAAATTGATGTCTGACGTTGAGGTAAAAATGGTGATCAGTGGTATTAATATTGGGCCAAATCTCAGTCAGGACACATATCATAGTGGCACTATTGCTGCAGCAAGAGAAGCCGGACTTTACGGAATGCCAGCATTGGCATGCTCATGGTCGAGCTTTAATGAGGAGGGTGTTGAGAAGGCGGTTGAAGCTACTATCCCCATCATTGAAGCCTGTCTCGCATTACTACCAGATAAGCCAGTTAATTTGAGACGCCCACATGTCGATGTTTCGAGTCCTCATCTCAGTGATTGGCCGAATGAATCCCAGAAAGCGTGGTTAAAAGAACCAGTTAATGCCTTGAGGACAGCATTTCAACACGGTGAACTGATACTAAATGTTAATGTCCCACCAGAATGGAATGGGAAATATGCAACTACACGATTAGGTATGCGCTGGTATCGTGGCGCTGTGGTACTGGATGAAGATAGAGAAACTTCGACTTTTACTATAGGGGCAGCAAGTATTGATTACGACCCAGTAGAGAGAGGCGACTGTGACGCTGATATCGCTGGTTTTTCCAGTATAACTTGCTTGCCTAGTTGGCCAGTAATGCACCCTCTGGCTCTAGATGAGCGCTTATTGGCTTGGTGCTTGGAAAATAGCCAGTCTGGAATGCCGGTATGGCTTCACAACTGAAGTTCAATACCCTCATCCAGTAGGAAATGACACAGAGTGATACAAGAGTGTCCTTGTAACCAGGTACTGCCTAGTGAACGGGGAATGCCCTGAATGCATTCGAGAGGCTTGTCATCGCCAAGAACAAAAGCGATATCTCCACTGTATGGTTTAGATTGGGAGGGTATAGCAACCTCACCCCACAGCCTTGGGGCATCTGCTTCTAATCTGATCAAAGGTGCAGTGATCTCCTGAAGTGTCATTTCCAAATCACCATTACCATCGTAAACACCTGGCGTAATTTCTTTCCAATGACCACGTGGAGGTAATGGGTTGCGAATAACTGCGGCAATCTTACCAGCAACAGCTCGCTCCTCAGAGTGGAAACCACGTAATTCGCTACCGACAAAACGTATTCTCCGGCAAGGGCCAGGACTTCCATCAAGCAATAATATTACTTCAGTATCCTCTCTAAGGCCATGACTGGTCAGTAAGGCGGACATCAGTGCCCTAACCAGTACGTCCATCCTTCCTGCACCACCGGCAAGATCGTTCAGAGGCAATTTACCCGTTGCCATAGCTCTGGTACCATGAATTACGAATAAGCGCATCATGCACCACGCTCGATAAGAACCCGGATTGCTTCACACATGTCTTTCTCAGTTTGGAGAATGAAATGGGCACCACTAGCATCTACTAAATGAGCACGAGGCATTTCTGGATTGTCAATATCTTCTAAACGATTAGCGATAGTAGCAGTCATCTGTGCCATTTCATTTTGAGCGACTGCACGATGAACCAAATCTCGCTGCTTCACACCGCTCTCTAATTTGAAACCAATCCTACAAGCTCCTTCGCATAGCGGTGCTAATTCCATTATGTGTTTGCGTGTTTCAACCAAATCCAAACGCAAACCTGATTGTTGTGAGGCCACCTTTCCTTGCGCTGCCTTCTCGATACGATAATCCAGTACGGCTGCTGTGTGAATCCATGCATCAATTTCATCATTAGTCAGGGCAATCAGTTCATTGAGCATGTCTTCTGGATCAGGTGATTCGATTACCAGTGGCAGCCAAGTAGGTGCTCGCTCACTAGTGATACCACTAACGCATGTTATGTCCATGCCCCAGCGGTAGAGGTAATCAGCAATAGCAAAACCAGTACGGCCAGAACTGGTATTTTGCAGGAATCTAATGTCGTCCATAGCAGATCGGTTTGCTCCGAGTGTGATGACAACTGAGGTTTGGTTGTCATTTACCAGATTACACAATTTGGCTACGATATGCTCGCAAGCAGGAGTCTTTCTCTTCCCTTCTTCTTGCGCACCCCACATCACTTTTGCACCTTGCTTTTGAAGTTCTTCTACCAAGTTGTCAGTAACTGGATCTTCGGCTAAATCGCCATGCATCGAGGGTATTAGCAAAATAGGGGTCTTTCTACTTCTTGCAGCACTCATAGCCATCAACAAGGGTCCATTCATCAAACCATGCAGATGGCTTGCGATAAGATTTCTTGTTGCAGGTGATACAATAATAGCATCCACTTCGGATAAAACCGACAAATCACTATCCCAATCACTGATAACATCGCCCTGCGATGACCATTTTACAGCTAAAGGAGTAATGACTTTCTGTGCTGATTGAGTCATGACTACGCTTACTTTTGCACCATAGCGCCTCAGTTCACGACATAGTCGTACAGTGTCAACAGCAGCGATGCCACCGCTTACACCGAGCAGGATGTGTTTGCCGGCCAATTGACCGCCTTTCATCTCGACATCGGTGTCGCGCATTGCTACTGCCACAACCACTTCCTCTTTTGCCCTTCGCCGACATCCTCATTGCCAATCAAAGAGTGCCATGGCCATGCAGCGGGCTGATGAAATGGTTGCTGCAGGCTCAGCTCCGAGTCAGAGAGGGCCATTTCAGGCCATGCATTCTAGGCATAGTCTCTTGGTATTGGTTGATTTAGCAGTTCTTTCTTATTTTATTTACCTGTTCACCGGCGGTCATTGGGCTACACAATTGATAATTGGATTAATCATCTGGAGTTCATATCGCTCTCGAACTCCTTGGGCTTATAACGCGGCGATAGCAATCTTGACCCTAGCAGCATTATTTTTCGCTAGCTTTGCCGCCATTAATCTCTATTCCTTCGCAGTAGGAAAGGATGTGATGAGTTTGTTATTCGCTTTCTTAATGGGTTGGGCTTCTTGGAGTTCTATCCGTCATATCAGAATTCATCTTCATCCAATTTATCGGGTATCCTACATGAATGGGAAAATGCAACATTCTCCTCTTCACACAACAGAAATACTTGCAGGCTGCCCAAGTTGCATGGCAGTCTTAGCAATCGATCCTTTACAATTATCACCAAGCGATAAGTGTCCGCATTGTGATGAACCACTGGTCAGCAGAGACACAGCAGCCCGCTTCGGATTAGATTCAGAGGAGTAATCCCCTGGTATTTATTAGTCAAAGCAACTATCAACGTGTTGCAAGGGTTAGGTTGCTCCACATTTCCTCGGGAACTTCCATTGCCAGGCGTAATCCGCCCATGGCTCCTAACTTAACTGGGTCATCAACGACGTGAACTACAACTTCACCCATGTCCGAGAGACGTCTCTCGATCAGTGATCCTAATCCCTTGATAGCGGAACCGCCTCCGGCTAGAATCATATTACGACGGAATTGGTCGTGATATTCTGGGTTTGATTGTGCAATCAGCAACTTAACATTCTCGACGATTGGGTCGACAACAGATTCGCAAGCGGTTTGCATGCAATCGGTGATGTCCAACTTCATGGCCTTACCTTCGATTGAGAAATCGACCAATACTGCTTCATCAGGTGTTGATGCGGAAGTAAAGGAGTATTGCTCCTTCCAGCGGCGTGCCATATCCTTGGTGATCTGAGCGCCGTTATACTTGCGCTGAATCTCTTCGATAAGGCGTCCATCAATTGAATCTCCTGCTTGGGAGATGTGCATTTGATCTCCAGGTCCCGGAATGGTTCCGTAAACACGGCAAAGATCGGTTGTTCCAGCACCTATGTCGATAACTAGGGAATGTTCAATCATGTCTAGTGCATATGCAACAGCGAAAGGTTCAGAGATAATCATTGCTGCATTTACCGAACCGGCTGCTGCATCGAAAATAGCTGACTTGTCGACGTGACTGGCCTCAGCTGGAGCGCCGATTACAGCGATTACACGGTCGTAATCTTCTGGGTCAGCGAGATTGATTAGGTGAGTGATGAAGTGGGCGATAAACTTACGATCATCTGGGGTATCCTTGATTACTCCCAATTCCAGTGGTCTGAATAGATTTAGAGCCAAGCGGTTCTTTAGTGCTTCATTTCCGAATAGAACATCTCTTTTGAGGAAATTCTTTGCGATTTGATCTTTTGGAGTGCCAATTACGGTCAACTCTTCTTCTTCATGACTGTCGCTTGAGACCATTACTGATCTGAAAGTTCCAAGGTCTACACCGATGTAGAGGACGTCTTCTGCCATATTCACTCGCCGTTCTTTGCCAAGGCAAGACCCCTTATGAATCATCCCTTCCAAGAGGCTGTGAGATGAGCCGGAGTAGATTCTATAGAAGGGTTAACACCAAGACTCACATGGGCTACAATACCATGCTGCATAGTCTGGATACAATTCAGCCATTCCTGCACATTGTGTACACTCTTTGAGAGCGTGTTCTCCGAATAGTTGCATGACTATCTGCACGTGTTGGTTGTCATCGATACCCAGTTGTTGGCGCATAGCCCATAGCATCTGATCTTCTGAAGGTGAAATAATGCCATCCTCAAGTACCAATTTTACTACGGTCATATAATCTTCAAGTATAGTGATTTGACGAGGGTCCAGATTCACTCCACCTTTCTCTGCAATGATATCGGTACCACCTGGGTCATCGACAAATAGCACCAAAGATGCAGCTTCTAGTTCGGCAGTTCGCAATTCCAATAGAATCACTGCTCCGTCTTGATTGGCATATACCAAACTTGAATGGCGATTAATTACATTTGTAATCGATCTTGCGGTATCCTCAGCTGAGCGTCCACGGCGCCAGCCGGTAGTGCTCTGTTCATCAAAGATGTAGAATTCAGTTCCCTTTCCAGGGTATTCAATACGTATCTCCTCGCCACCGTCAAAACCATTGGCAACTATTGTGATACTACCGACGGTGGTGTCGACCAAATTATCATCATCATCGAAACTGATCATCAATGGTTTACGCTCCTCGGAGGCAGCATTGAAATGACCACTCATCCCCGTCATCCATTTGTCCTCAAGACGTTGTAAACTCGCTTCCTGTTTCTTATTCAAGCCTTTACTAATACCCAGTACTTCGCTTAATTCACCATTTTCCATTTCCTGCTTGAATTGATCAATCATCTCAGAATCTTGATGGTAAGTTGGGCGCTCAATGCGCTTTGAACTTGTTGCATTGGGATCTTTCCATTCATAGTTACAACGACCACATTGGAGATAACTTTCCATCGAGGATGGTTGCGATTCACCACCGCATCGAGGACAGTCTCCTTCCTCTTGAACCTCAATATTTTCTTGGGCCTCGCGACGACCGCCTCTGATGCCTAATCCCGCCATAGCCCCAGACTTCAGATGAGGCATTTGAAGGCTTTCCTCGTTTAATGAACTATATTCTTCATCAGTAAAGGGCTTTCAATCCGTAACGTATCAATCCCTCTTGGGCATATATTCTTCTGACGACTAATTCTACAAGTGAGCCTATTTCTGGTTTCTTTTCCTCGTCATCTGCAAGTAAGAATACGCCTTTAACTCCACATTCGAGCGTGAGCAATAATGTGGTCATTCCATTGAGGATTGGAGAGCGGAATGCGAATTCTGAGGGTGATCCTGCAGCAGCAGATTCAGTCCATGATTCAATAATACCCCTGCGTGGGAGAGGTAATGTATTCATTTCTCGATTATTTTCTCTTCCAGGCCAGAAATAATTATCGCCATCTTTTTGTGCTATTAAGCGAAGTCGTGATTCGAGCCCTGTGAGGTATTGTTGCTCGCTTACATATGCTCCTTGTGACACAGAACGCAATTCCTCATCCCATGCTCTTCGCATCTCCAGATGGAATGCAGCATCCATTTCTTCACCATCTTCTGCAGTCGAATGAATCATACTTGAATCCTTAGTGATAGAAAGTGAAGCATCTTTGTGTACGACTATTTTCCACTCGCCATCTTCTGATACTACATTGAATCCATAAGCGGCAATTACCCTTTCATCTACTTCACTCGGGCATTGAATAGTTGTGACCTCACATTCTTCTTCTAGGGCGCACAATCCAGTGATTGCAAGGCATGTGTAGTCACTGTCGGGGCCGTGGACTCTATCTCCATCCAAGATAAACCTTGAACGAACTAAAACACCACTTGCTGCCAGACAGAGAATGTGTCCGTGTAAGGGGATGCATTCATTCGCAGCCATCAAATCTCCCTCCCCAAAATATGCACAGCACAAGTTGCTCCACTGCCACCTACATTGTGACACAGTGCATCTTCGACATCTAGAACCTGGCGGGATGGTTCGACCTCGTTTCTTAATTGCTTGAATGCCTCTACGATTTGTCCGACGCCAGTAGAACCTAGTGGGTGACCTTTAGACTTCAGTCCTCCACTCGGATTGATTGTGACATCTCCTTGGTTGAGAATGCCGCGCCCCTCGCGAGCAAAAAGGCCGCCTTCGCCGCGATTGGCAAATCCAAGGTCTTCACATGCCATCACTTCAGCTATGGTAAAACAGTCATGTACCTCGGCTAATCCTATGTCATTAGCCGTTAAACCAGACATAGAATAGGCTTTTTTCGCTGCACGTTGACTAGCGAGGATCTGTGTGGATGATTCACGGTCATGTAAGGCAAGATAATCCGAGGCTGCACCACTGCCTTTTACCCATACTGGTGTATCACTTAGTTTGCGAGCCACGTGGTCTGCTGCTAATATCACACAAGACGCACCATCTGAAGTTGGGCAACAATCGTAGAGAGTCAACGGGTCGGCGACCATGAAACCGGAGGCTGCTTTTTCAAAAGAGACCTCCTTGCGAATATGTGCGACTTCGTTTGCAAACCCATGTGCATGGTTTTTGACTGCAACGTGGACTAAATCATCATGATTGGAGTCAAACTCATGGAAATATCGCCGAGCCATCAATGCATAGGTTGCAGGAAATGTAAGTCCAGCAAGTCTCTCCCACTCGGTATCACCACTAACTCCAAGCCAGAAGCGCTTTCTCTCCGGTGTCAAATCATTCATCTTCTCGATACCGCCTGCGACCACGACATCTGCTTCGCCACTTTTGATCGCCATCCAAGCATCACGGAATGCAAAACCAGAGGATGCACAGGCATTCTCTACACGACGCACAGAAATACCTTCCATTCCAGAATGTTCGGTCATTAATGCTGCAGTATTGCCAATTTGTTGGCCGCCGAAAGCGGTACTACCGATATAGGCCTCTTCGATCAAAGAGGACTCTAAGCCCTTGTCAACACTTGATATTGCCTTCTGGGCTGCCTCAGCCCACATTTCTTTCAATGTTGATGAAAGATTGCCATATGGTGTCTGGCCGGCACCGATGATGGCGACATCTACCATATGACCGCCAGCATCACTTTGCTGTTGAACCTCTCGGTCGTTTTGGTGCATAGGATTCAAGAACAGGCCCCTTGTCGACGAGTCGATTGCGATGTTACGTCAATGTAGATCCCACGGCCATTTTGTTGGTAGCAACTGCCCAGAATGCAATGCTGAAGGCAAGTTTATCATGTCAGATAGAGAGATGAATAGTATAGGTCGCATCCTTGCACTGGTTTTGCGTCATGCTCCGGAGAAATTTGGTATCGAGATGGATATCAACGGCTGGGTAAACGCACTCGACCTTTCGGTAAAGGTGCAAGAGCAACGTCGTAACTTCCACTGGTTGAGGAAGTGGCACTTTGAAGCCATTGCTTCGACAGACGACAAAGGTCGATACCAGGTCGAGGGAGATATGATCAGGGCAACCTACGGTCATTCTCTCGAACTTGAACTGGATCTGCCAACTGATAATATTCCTGATGAGTTATACTGGCCTTGTGAAGAGGACGCAGTAGAAACCCTACTTGAATATGGAATTACCAAAGGTGAGCGCAAGCACATTCACCTCTCCAAAACCATCGCCAATGCAATGGAAGCAGGCCATGTGAGAATCTCTAGGCCGACCATCCTCGAAGTGGATACCGTTCGTGCAATCGCTGAAGGAAACATCATTTGGCGTGCAGGAAAGACTGTTTTCCTCTGTGAAGGAGTCCCAGCGGAATTCCTTTGCAAGGTCGATTCCGATGATCCAGTCATCCAAGAGATGGTTGCGACTTGGGAAAAAGAAGAAGAAGAAGAAGAGTGATTCACTCAAAATAATGTCCACAAGATGGGCAGAAGTCTAACCCTCCTTCGATTAGTGCGGAGCACTTGTTGCATGAGCCTACTGCTGATGCCGCCGGAGTGTGGCTCCTACGGGCAGCAGCCATCTCCTCGTCGGCGATAGCTTCTACCATCTTTAACGGGTCACGTCCTAATTTCATCACATGCTTCCAGCGATTGCTAAAGGTGATCGCTTCCTGCATGGCAGCCTCGATTTGCCATTGCCTTTGACCTCGCTCCTCCTTATCGGGGATCTTGTCTGCAATATCCATCTCGGCCTGAAGTTGACGGAGAAATTCATCAAGAGTCGGCTCACCACTCTTCTCATCCATGCCATTGCTAACAACGGCTCCCATTTCAAACCATGCGAACCAATTTGACCAACCTACGCCAGCGTGAACTATGACCGGCGAGTTGATCGTGCTAAAATGGGGCGGCGGTCTCATCACTCACAAGTCAGATGAGTGTAGCCCTGACCTTGAGTCAATAGCCGAACTTTCCAAAGTAGTAAACACCTTGATATCTGAAGGTAATGAACTTATTTTGGTTCATGGTGCTGGTTCATATGGTCATATCAAAGCAAAAAAATCCCGCTTATCTGAAGGTGATATTGGTCTAATTGGTCAATTGGAAGCAGTTGCAGAAGTTCGAAAAGATATGTTGGAATTGAATCGGTTGGTGATGAAAGATTTGGATGGCGAGGCTTATCCTCCCCACTTATGGGCTACAGAAACCGGCCCCGATTTCCACGGGAAATTACCCCTCAACCCTCCTTTGACAATTGTTTTCGGGGATGTAGTTGATTGTGCTAATAATTCATGGGGTATCTTGTCTGGTGATGATCTAGTTCTTCGCTATGCAATAGAATGCAACGCTGCACGAGTTGTTTTTGCAATTCGTGGCGTAGATGGTTTGCTTACGGCTCCACCTGATGAGGGTGGTGAATTAATTGAGGAAATACATGGTCGTGCAGACTACCGTGGTTCTCATAGTGAAGGTATTGACGTCACTGGTGGTATTTCTCTAAAAGTGATAAGGGCTGAAAAAATAGCATTATCTGGGATTGAAGTTTACTTCGTTAATGGCGAAAATATGAACTCGGTTTACAATGCCTGTAGCGGGAAAACGGCGACTGGGACTAAATTCTTCAGCCGGAATGCTTGAAGTAGCCGAGACGCGACGAAGGGTTTGAGGGAGTAACATGGCTTCGTACGACGTTGATGACGTTCCAACCCAGGACATAGGCTCTATTGCCGCTTCTGTCCTTTCAGCAAGTGATGCTGAACAGAGTAAATTAATGTCAGAATCAGTGATTCTAGTTGATGAATGGGACAATTACCTCGGTAGTGCTTCTAAGGCAGACTGTCACTACGGTGCAGGTGCTTATCATCGTGCATTCAGTGTCCTATTATTCGGAAGTGATAATCGCCTATTATTGCAAAAGAGAGCAGCAGATAAGATAACCTTTCCAGGGGTTTGGGCTAACTCATGTTGTTCGCACCCTTTGGCTTCAGATGAGGAAATGGATCTTGAAAACGCCATTGGAGTGAAAAGGGCGGCTATACGTAAACTTGAGCAAGAACTTGGCATAAACCCTGAACAAATATCGGTTGATGATTTTTCATTCATCACCCGCATGCGTTATCAATCTCGCATGAACCAAGAATGGATTGAACGTGAAATAGATCATATTCTAATCATTCGTGCGGATGTCGATATAGCAGCAAATCCCAATGAAGTAGATGAGGTTCGCTGGGTTAGTCGTGATGAACTCGAAGATATGCTAATTGATGAGGGTGACGAGATAATCGCACCCTGGTTCAGATGTATAGCTGCTCGTCTGATGGATGTAAAGTGGTGGGAAGGCGTCCCAGAATATGATGACAAAATCCATGATATGGGCGATGTATCGCACATGCTCGCTTCGGCAATAGGTGCTGATTTGACCACCAGTATCGCCGAAGTCAAGCCTTTGGTGGAAAAACGAATCGAAAGAGCGTTGACACACACTTCGCACAAGAGACTCTCTGACGCCATGATGCATTTGGTCGATGGTGGAGGTAAGAGACTGCGTGCAACCCTACCTTGGCTTGTGGCTAAGGCGGTTGGCGACACGCATGCAGGAATGCTAGATGTTGGAGCAGCAATCGAGACCATCCATAATTTCACCTTGGTTCATGATGATATCATGGACGATGATAATATCCGTCGTGGCCGTCCAGCAGTCCACATAGAATACGGATTGCCGACAGCGATAAACGCAGGCGATGCAATGTTAGCTATCGCCTTCGAAGCGTTATCGGTTGCAGAAGGTCTTGACCCGTTGATGTTACCCTTCCTCGTAAAGAGAATTGGACGTATGGTGCGAAGAGTATCAGAAGGACAACAACTCGACATAGAATTCGAGGATAGGCTTGCGGTTAGTGAGGATGAATACCTTGAGATGATTAGAGGCAAAACCGCAGTGATGTTCCTCACCTGTGCTGAAGTAGGTGCACATATGGCAGGAGCAGATGATGAAACAATTCAATGCATGCATGATTGGGGTTTAGCTATTGGAATGTGCTTCCAATTAATGGATGATTTGATTGACGTTATTTCAGATTCAGAGATCTTGGGCAAACCGTCAGGTAGTGACGTCATACAGGGAAAGCGCACACTGATGGTAATACATGCACTTGCTCAAGATGATTGCAAAGCCAAGCAAGATTTACTCTCTGTTTTGGGAATTGGTGCTGAAGCTAGTGCCGAGCAGATAGCATTGGGCCGTGATTCTCTCGAAGAACTTGGATCTATTACCTATGCACGTGAAAAAGCCGAGGCTTATCATGCAACAGCGCATCTCTGCTTAGACCGCAT